>OFRV01000081.1_pt1 | contig 14052 bp, 10 predicted proteins | sample 1543231 | NCBI WGS metagenome assembly OFRV01 (sample SAMN05442499, study PRJEB24371) | freshwater metagenome | isolation source: Freshwater Lake | place: Canada: Niagara | collected 2013-08-21 | reverse complement strand
GTTCATGAAGAAGTCAGCGGTCGCGGGGTAGTCATAGAACATGCCCTGAAAATTCGGGTTGTACATTTCCGCCGGTTGCTGAGCCAATACGGCCATGGCATGGGGTGGGAATTCGATGGCCGCGTCAAAGCCGCAAGCGCGCGGATCGCCAATATCACCAAAACTTTGTACCGATGCCAGATACAGTTCACCCAATCCTGACTCACGGCAGTAGCTACGCCAGATCGCGGCTGTTCGCGCTGCATCCGGCAACAGGCTGGGTCGATAGACCAGCAGCAGTAGCTGACTCTTGATGCGGATATAGCGCCGGTCACGCAGTGCCGGTTCCAGCGTCCGGATAAAGTTCAGATCATCTTCATCGGAATGCTGCTGGGCGATCAGGATTTCGCTGTCGAGACCATCCCAGCGCCGGCTCCAGTTTTCATTGGCCCAGCAGACACAGAAGGGGAAATCCGGGTGGCCAGATTGCACCACTTCATCCAGTGGCCGATTCAATAAGCGCTTGCCAGCAAACCAGTAGTAGTAATAGCAGAAGCCATGGATGCCGTAATGACGGGCCAGCGCTGCCTGCTCGTCGCGAACCTCGGGAACCCGCAAGTCGTAAAAGCCGAGATCAGCGGGCAGATGCGGTTGATAGTGACCGGCAAAATTGGGCTGGGCCTTGGTGACGTTGGTCCATTCGGTAAAACCCTTGCCCCACCAGCGGTCATTTTCCGGAATCGGATGATACTGGGGCAGGTAGAAGGTGATCAGCCGCACCGCGTCGCGTGCCTGGAGCGTTTCGCCCCAGCGCTGCAGGTAGATGGCCTTGTTCCGCTCGATTTGCCGCAGCTTGTGGCCGTCCCGGTTGGTGGTGACGCTCAGATGGTGAATGACCTCGGCGGCTGGCTGGTAGATGACTTTGCGGCCCTGCTCGTGCACCCGCAACGACAGGTCGCAGTCTTCGAAGTAGGCTGGGGCGTAGATTTCATCGAAGCCGCCCAGCTCGCGGAACAGGGCAGTTTCGATCAGCAGGCAGGCGCCGGAACAGTGATCGACTTCGCGCGGCGGACCGTTGTACAGCGGCTTGGCGGGATCATCATTCAGGCCGATCAGGTCAACCGTGCCATCCGGGCGCAAGGCAGCGCCGGCTTCCTGCAAGTGGCCACTGGGGTAGATCAGCTTGGCGCCCACCAGACCGGCATCCGGGCAGGTGGCAAAAACTTCGAGCAGCTGATCCAGCCAGCCGGGTAGCACCTGGGTATCGTTGTTGAGAAACAGCAGATAGCTGCCGCGGGCTAGCGCTGCGCCGCGGTTGGCGGTGCGCAGGAAGCCAAGGTTTTCGGGATTACGCACATAGTGCAGGCCGGCGATCTGGCCGAGCAACTGTGCTGAGGCGTCGCTGGAGGCATCATCCACGACGATGATTTCACAGCTCGCCTGGGGGGTGTGTCGCTGGATGCTGCCCAGACAGCGGATCGTGTAATCAACCTGGTTATACACTGGAATGATGATCGAAACCTGGGGTGATTCCGGTGTGGTGAAGACGAGGCTGGCCGCCAGTGCTTCAATAGCATCGGCGCCAACGTCGAGCATGGGCGGTGGTGTGGGCTGCCAGGGCATGGCGGGCTGTGTGTTCGAATCCGCGCTTTTTACGGTCACCGCTTGGGTTGCGGCAATCTGGATCAGCCATTGCTGATAGTTGGCGCTGTTTTTTAGCAGCGGCCCGAGATTGCGGTATAGAAATGATTTGATCCGCCACCGCACCGGTAATGGCAGAGGCAAGCGGCGGTAGGCGGAACGGGCAATCCGACTGACCAGAACACGAATTTTGTTGGGCATAGATAATCGTTGTGCGAGGTTCCGCAGCCGGGATGGGGCGGGCGTAACGAGGTTGATTTTGCCTGAAAGGAGCGGCTATTGTGACGGCTTTGCCGGAAAGGGCCTTATTGGCCGGATATTCTATGGTATTGCCGTCCGATGTAAAACCAGACTGGCGGACAGGGGAGATGCCGACCGGCGTAGCGGTCATCATCGTCAACTTCAATAGCGGAACCCTGCTGGGCGAATGTCTGCGTCACCTGCAGGCGCAGAGCCGGATTCCGGAACGGATTATCGTGGTGGATAACGCGAGCGAGGATGGTGCCATCGAACCCCTGTTGCTGGTGTATCCCGAGGTGGAATGGATCCGTCTGCAGCGCAATGTGGGATTTGCCGCCGCTAATAATCTGGCGGCCCGACAAGCGGTTGGGGTGGAGTGGCTGGCCCTGCTCAATCCTGACGCCTTCCCGGAACCGGATTGGCTGGAATGCCTGTTGCGGGCGGCGCGGCTGGATTCCGGATGTGCCAGCATCGGTTCACGGTTGCTGGATGCTCAGGAGCCTGACCGGCTGGATGGCACGGGTGATACCTACCATGTCTGTGGACTGGCCTGGCGGCGCGATCATGGCCGATGGGTCGCGCAGGGTACTACGGTAGCCGGGGAGATTTTCGCGCCCTGCGCAGCGGCAGCCTTGTATCGGCGCACGGCGTTTTTCGACGCCGGTGGTTTCGATGAGGACTATTTCTGCTATTTCGAGGATGTTGATTTGGGTTTTCGATTGCGGCTGCTGGGCTACCGCTGTCAATACGCGCCCGATGCCGTGGTCCGGCATGTGGGTTCGGCGATCACCGGTCGGCGCAGTCCGTTTTCCCTTTACCACGGTCACCGCAATCTGGTGTGGACCTGGTGCAAGAATATGCCAGGGCCGCTGTTCTGGCTTTATCTGCCGCAGCATGTGCTGCTTAATCTGGGCTCGATGCTGTGGTATGCGCTGCGCGGCCGGGGCTGGATCCTGTTGCAGGCCAAGTGGGATGCGCTGCGGGGTTTGCCGCGCTGCTGGCGGCAGCGGCGGGCGATTCAGGCCAGGCGTCGGGTATCCGCTTGGCAGTTGCGCCGCATGATGAGTCGCGGCATGGGCGCGCTCTATCGGCGTGGTGGCGGCTGATTGAGGATGAAGCCCGTGTCCGTTGCGCCGGTTGCTCATGTTTATCATCGTATCCTGGATCCGGACAGCGAGGATTCCCTTGCCAAGATCGCCCGCGCCGTGCGTCCGGGCAGTCGCGTGCTGGATCTGGGCGCCGGTCCCGGAGTCCTGGGCCGCTATCTGGCGGAAACCCTGGGCTGCGTGGTGGAGGGTGTCGAATACAATCCGATCGCAGTTGCCGAAGCCGCGCCCTGGTATCAGCGCCTGGAATGTGCTGATCTGGAACGCATGGTTCTGGCCGACTGTTTTGCTGGCGGCCGCTACGACTTCATTATCTGCGCCGACATCCTGGAGCATCTGCGCCAGCCGGATACTCTGTTGGCGCAATTGCCCGCGCTGCTGGCGCCGCAGGGGCAACTGCTGTTGTCGGTGCCAAATGCCGCCTATGCCGGTCTGATCGCCGAATTGCTCGCTGGTGATTTTCGCTACCGCCCTGAAGGTTTGCTGGATCAAACCCATGTGCGCTTTTTTACCCGTGCTTCCCTGTTGCGCGTGCTGGAGGAACAGGGACTGCGCGCGGTAGCGCTGGATGCCACGGTCATGGATTTGGAGCGATCCGAGTTTGCCCATGCCTGGATGGCAGGCGGCTGGGCGCGGGGTTTGCCGCCCGTAGTGCTGCGCGCACTGCTGGATCGGCCCGAGGCCTTGATCTATCAATTCATCGTAGCGGCTGTTCCGGCGAGCGGTGCGGGCACGGCGATCCAGCATGCCGCGCTTTCGGTTCCGGCGCCGATCGTGGCCGCGACTCAGGCCGCACTGGTGGCGCGAACGCGCGCGCCGGAAGCGCTGCTCTCCATCGCCATCGTCACCTACGCGCCGGATCTGGCGCTGCTGGCGACGGTGCTGGACCGGCTTAGCGCGGCCCTGCGGCATGCTGAATCGGCCGGACTGCTGGCGGCGACGCAACTGGTGCTGGTCGATAACGGTCCTGATCCCGGAGAACATGCGCGGCTGCGGCAGCTTCTGGATACCGTGCGGCTGCCCGCAAGCGTCGAACTGCTCAGCGGTCAGGGCAACATCGGCTATGGCGCTGCCCATAATCTGGCCTTGCACGCTAGCGCCGGTGCCTGGCACCTGATCCTCAATCCCGATGTGCTGCTGGAAGAGGATGCCTTGAGTGAAGGTCTGCGCTTTCTGGCAGCGCATCCCGAGGCGGGTCTGCTGGCGCCAGCGGCCTGGGATGGGCAGGGACAGCGGCATGACCTGTGCAAAGCCTATCCGAGCGTGCTTGATCTGGCCTTGCGCGGTTTTGCGCCCGCTTGGCTGCGGCGATGTTTCCAGGTACGGCTGCAGCGTTATGAACTGCAAGATCGCGCCGTCGATGCGCCTCTGTGGGATCCGCCGATCACCAGCGGCTGTTTCATGCTCTGTCAGCGGGCGGCCCTGCTGCGGGTCGGTGGTTTCCGCCCGGATTATTTCCTGTATTTCGAGGATTTCGATCTGAGCCTGCGCCTGGCGGCGGTGACACGACTGGTGCAGGTGCCGACGGTGCGCATTGTCCATCTGGGCGGTCACGCCGCGCGCAAGGGCCTGCGGCATGTTGGCCTGTTTCTGCGCGCGGCGACGCTGTTTTTTCACCGCCACGGCTGGCGCTGGTGGTAGTGGTGGATTTCTACCGCGATCGGTCGGTGCTGGTGACCGGCGCGACCGGTTTTATTGGCCGCCGTCTGGTGAGTCAGCTACAGCAACGGGGCGCACGCCCGCGCTTGCTGATGCGGCCAGTTCGCGCGATACCAGCGACCTGGGCGGGTGTGGAGACTGTCACGGGTGATGTGAGCGATGCCGCCAGCCTGCGGCGGGCCTGCACCGGGATGGATACCGTGCTGCACCTGGCCGGATTCGCGCATGCCGATGCTGCAGGTACGCCAGAATTCGCCGCCCGGCATTGGGCCGTCAATGCCGAGGGCACTTTTCATCTGCTTGATGCGGCTGTGGGAGCCGGAGTTAAACGGTTCATTTTTCTCAGTAGCGTCAAGGCGGTCGGTGAGCCGGGCGCGCGCTGCGTCGATGAACAGTGGGACGTGCCACCGGATACCCCTTATGGGCGTGCCAAGCGCGCCGCCGAGGAGCGATTGCTCGCCGTGGCCAGCGCGACCGGTCTGCACGCGGTCAATCTGCGCCCGGCGCTGGTCTATGGGCCGGGCATGAAGGCCAACCTGCCGCGGTTGATTGCCGCGGTGCGCCGTGGCTGGCTGCCGCCGCTGCCCGAGACCGGTAATCGCCGCTCGCTGGTGCATGTCGATGATGTGGTGCAGGCAGTGCTGCTGGCCGCTGCGCATCCCGCTGCTGCAGGTCGATGCTATTTTGTGACCGATGGCCAGCCCTGTTCCGGGCGGGAACTGTATGCGCTGATCCGCCGTGCGCTGGGTCGATCCGTGCCGCGCTGGGCGGTGCCGGCCTGGGTGTTGCACGCCGCTGCTGGCCTGGCGGATAGCACGTTGTGGCTGGCGGGGCGCCGGGAGCGGCGGTTTGCGGCGATGCTGGACAAGCTGCTTGGCTGGGCCTGTTACGATTCCACGCGCATCGAGCGGGAACTGGGCTATCGACCTGCGTGGACGTTGGCGCGGTATATGGAAGCAGCGCTGCTGGATGTGGAGGAATGGAGGGATTGAACGGATGGAAACTGGATTATTAAAGGCCGCGTGGCAATCGCTGGGGCGGTTGGTGCTGGCGGCGTTGGGTGGTGCGCTGCTGACTGGGTTGTTGCTGCTGTTGTTTTATATCGGTGACGGCTTGACCGTGGTGGCGCCGCCGGTGGTATTGACCGGCGCAGAATTGCAGTTGGCGGCCGGTCGAGGCGAACACACGGCGGCCGGTCTGCAGATTCGCCAGCCCGATGCACAGGGCTTGAGTGTCGTGCAAGGCCCTGTGCAGCGCATGGTCAGGGCAGCGCTCTATCCGCATCTGTCGTGGCAGGTGGAAGGTTTGGCCCCGGGCAGTGAAATGCGGTTGGCCTGGGTGACGCTGGCCGAGCCGCGCACCATTCGCGAGCGGCTGTTGCCGGCGCAGGCTGCTGGAAGCGTGGATCTGGGCACCGATCCGCATTGGCGTGGCCGGATCGCGATGGTCGGTTTGATCGTACGTGGGCCGCTGGCTGAGCCGCTGCTGGTTCAGCGTCTGGAGTTGCGGCCGGTGACGCGCGGTTCAGTCGGGTTATGGCGCTGGGCAGTCGGAGAGTGGAGCGAGCTGGAAGACTGGAGCCAGCGTTCGATTAATTACATCGCCGGCGCGCCGCTGGATGCACTGTTTTACCCGGTGCTGGTGGTGGCGCTCTGGGTTGGCTTGAGCGTGGTGCTGTATATCTTATTGGCGTGGCCCGCGCCCGCATCCAGGGGCTGGAAACCCTATGCTGCGTTATTCCTGCTTGGCTGGCTGGTGCTGGATCTGCGCTGGCAGTGGGATTTGCGCCAGCGTGTGCAGCAGACCGAGGCGCGCTTCGCGGGCAAGAGCGGCGATGAACAGCGTCTGGCCGCAACGGATGGGGATTTGTACCGCTTCCTGCTTGATGTGCGCCGGCATTTGCCGGAAACGCCGGTGCGGCTTTTCATTGTCAGCGCCGATCCTGCCGAAAATACCACCTATCAGGCTGGCCGCGCCCGCTATCACCTGCTGCCGCATAATGGCTACGCAGGCTTGTCTCGCCCACCGGATGCGCGCATTGCGGTCGAGAATAACTATGTATTGATCCTGTCGCCCGTGCCGGGTATCCGCTATGACCGGAATGCGCAGGTGCTGGAGTGGGAAAATGGACGCCTACCGGTGGAGTTGCAGTATGTGGCGCCGGCCGGTGCGCTGTTTCGCGTGCGGGGAGGTTAATCGGCGATGGAAAGCATACGCGTTGGATTGGCGCTGGTGGTGCCGTGGCTGGCGGGTGCGCTGTGGATACGAGCGGCCTGGCGCGGCGCGGCGCCCGCAGGCATCTGGCCGGTAGCGCTGGGGTATGGCTATGTGCTCGGCCTGTTGGTTGTGACTCTGCTGCTGCGTCTGCAGGCGGCGCTGGGCTTGCGGCTGGATTTCACCGCGCCGTTGCTGGTCATGGCGGCGCTGGCCTTGGCGGGCGCTTGGCAACTGGGGCGGCAGGGGTCTGGAACGGCGCCCTGGGCGTCGATCATGGCGGTGTGGCGGCGACAGTCGGCGGGGCAGTGGCTGCTGTTCGCGCTGCTGCTGGCCTGGCTGGGCTGGCGGTTTGCACTGCTGGCGCAGGAGATCAGCTTGCGTCCGCTGTATCCCTGGGATGCGTGGACCACCTGGATGGTGCGGCCGCGCGTGTGGGCGGAATTGCACGCACTGGTGCCCTTTGTGGATGCGGCGCGCTGGCTGGCGGACCCGGCTGGAGCGGCGTACACCATCGACGCCTGGACCTATCCGTACACGGTGCCGCTGTTGGCGTTATGGCCGACTTTGGCCTTTGGCGCCTGGAATGAAGCCGCTGCCAATCTGCCCTGGCTGGGTGCGGCGCTGGCACTGGGCCTGGGCTTTTATGGGCAGGCGCGACTGTGGGGCGCGCTGCCACTGACCGCGCTGTTCTATACCTGGTTGCTGCTGTCGCTGCCGCTACTGAATGCCCATGTGGCCCTGGCGGGCTATGCCGATTTATGGATGATGGCCTGCTTTAGTCTAGCCATGATCGCCGGCTTGCAGTGGGCGCGTGAGGGCGGTCGCTGGCAGGGTGGCTTGGCGCTGTTGCTGGCCTTGGCCGGTCCATGGGTCAAGCTGGAAGGCGCGGTCTGGCTGCTGCTGTTCATTCCCGTGGTGCTGGCTGCCCGGCTGCGCTGGCCCTGGTTTCTGGCCACGCTGGGCATGCTGACTGCGCTGGGTGTGGTCTGGTGGCTGGCCGGTGGCGTGGTGTTCACGGTTCCGGGCTTGGGTGAGTGGGTGCTAAGGCCGGATCTGATCCAGATCCCTTATCTGGGGCGCTTTGCGCTCGGCTATCGTGGCGGCTGGGATCCGGTGGTGAAGAATTTCCTGTTGCTGGCCAACTGGCATCTGTTCTGGTACCTGATGCTGGTCGCGCTCGGCGTCAGCATGGTTGCTTTGCCGCGTCAGCGGGCGGAACGCTGGCGCTGGGCTGGTCTGGCTTTTGTCAGCGCGAGTCTGCTGGCGTTGTTTGTACTGTTTTTCATGACCGATGCCCAACTCTGGGCCGAGCAATACACCAGCATCAACCGGGTATTTCTGGATTTCGTACCGGCCCTGCTGTTCTGGGCGCTGACTGTGTTTGTGCCACCGTGCCCGGCTAGCGGCTCAGAATCTGCCGATACACTGTCTTGATCGCGGCAGCCACAGGGCCGATGCCGAAGCGCTCGCGCAGGGCGGTTTGCCCAGCAGCGCCCAGCAGCGCCCGCCGCGCTGGATCGGCGTGCAATTCGCGCAATGCCCTTGCCAGTGCCGCTGCATCGCCCGGCGCCACAGTCAGGCCATGCCCCCCTGTGTGCACCACCCAGCCGGTGCCGGAACCGGGAATATCGCTGACCACTACCGGCCGGGCAAAGCGCATTGCCTCCAGCAGCACCAGCCCAAAAGCCTCGGTGCGCTCCAGGGACGGCAGGCACAACACATCGCAACTGGCCAGCAGGGCGGTCAGATCGGCGTCCATCTGAAAGCCGGGCAACTGTACCCGTGCGCCGAGCTGCAGTGACTGGATCAACGCATCCAGCCGTGGCCGCTGCTCACCGCTGCCAACGATCAGGACGCGGCTATCCGACAGTTCGGTCGCGGCCTGGATCAGGATCTCATGACCCTTATAGTAGGTAAGGCGGCCAATCGCCAGAATGCGGAATCTGCTATCACCCCACAGCGCATGGGCCCGGTGCCGCGCGGCTGGCGTGGGTTCAGCAATCCGGGCTGGATCAAGACCGAGTGGAATGATCTGGCAGCGGTCGCGCCAGTCGGCAAGTGCGGCACTAGCGACCAGATAGGGCGGCGAGGTGGCGATCACCGCGCGGCTGGCCGCCAGCAGGCGCTGTTCAAAGGGCCGGTATAAGCGGTAGGCCAGCGCCAGCCGCCGCTCGATGGTCGAGGCGACCACATCGGCATGCCAGTGAATCACCCAGGGCAGGCGGCGCGCGGCGGGCACTGCCATCACCCAGAAGGCTGAGGTATTGGGCAGATGCAGATGCAGCAGATCCGGTTGAAACGCCTGGATCGCCCGATGCAGCCAGAAGGGAAACGCCGGACTGAGCGGTGCGTACAGCAGGCGGCCATGACAGGGCGCGCGGTAGATCGGCAGGTCTGCATCTGCTGCTGGCCATTGCCCCCCCCGACGCGGTTGCTCGTCATGCACCAGTGCTGCAGAATGCACGCCCTGCTGGTCGAGCGCGGGCAGCAGATCGGCGAGGAAGTGTTCCATGCCGCCGGCAAAGGGCGGGTAGTACTTGCCAATATGCAGGACGCGCATGGTTTTATTCAGGATTCAGGGGAATCGGTAGGTGGTAGCTCTGGTGCATCGACTGGGCTGACCGGCGGCGCCTGCGCTTCCAGCATGGCCAGCCGCTGGGTCAGGCGGCGAATCAGCCGTTCCTGCCGCGAGCGCTCCAGATCCATGGTCAGGATTTTCACCAGCAGCATGCAAAAACCCAGCACAACCGCCAGGATCGGCGGATAGCTAACGCCCAGATGGGCGGCGAGTATATCGAACAGACGTGGGAAGAAGCCGAGCACGGCGGCCGTGGTTGCGGCACCAATCCACCAGAGTGCATAGGGGCCATGCAGGTGGTCGCGGCGCACCAGAATCAGAATGACCAAGGCCAGGCCCAGGCCGATCGCCATTGAAGTGAGCTGATAGGTGATCATCGGGATTATCAATCGTCGGCAGTCGGCACATGGTGATAGCCGACCCGGGCGAGGCAGAGCAGGCTGGTTTGCAGCATGTATTTTCCCACAACCCACCAGGAGCGGAACACCCGCGAAGCGCCCAAGGTGCGCGGCTGCATCGACACCGGCACCTCGACGATGCGCAGGCCCCTGCGGCGCAGAATCAACAGCACGCCGACATCCTGGTAATCGAGTAAACTGGCCTCGCCGGTGGCGAGCACACACATCGCAGTGTGGCTGTAGGCGCGGAAACCGGAGGTAATATCCTCCAACTCCAGACCGGTCAGCCAGCGGAAGTAGGACCAGGCCAGACGGCGGGCGCGGCTGGCGCGTTCCGGGAAGGCACCGATGCTGACATCGGCTCGACCGTTGGCGAGCGGTTCGAGCAGCGGGCCGATATCGCGTGGTTCGTGCTGGCCATCGGCATCGAGGGTAATCGCGGTACGGTAGCCTTGACGCAGCGCGTAGCGCAGTCCGGTCTGCATTGCCCCCCAGGCACCGAGTTGCAGGGTTAGCGGTAGCACGATGGCACCGGCGGCACGGGCGACGGCAATCGTGGCATCGGTGCTGCAGTCATCGATTACCACCACAGGACAATGCCAAAGCTGGCGGACCTGGGCGACGATGGTGCCTACTGTGGCTTCCTCGTTGTAGGCGGGGATCAGGGCGATGAGGGAAATGGTGGCGATCATGAGAAAGATTATGACGTGATAGCCGAATGCGTGAAAGTGATTTTGTAAATTGATTGCGAATAAGGGTATTGCTTATGCTGGCTTTTGATAAAAGCTGTAGCCAAACTCCCTTGAATAAATGCTTCTCTTTTTTGTGCCGGTAAAATCTGCTCTGCGGGGGGAAACAGATAATGTGTAGATTGGCATGGGTTGATTGATTATGAGTTATTCCGTTATTGTCAAAAAGGATGGTGTCAATTATTCCCGTCACTCCTGTAGTCCATTGCTATTGTTTTTTTCCTTGTGGCAGTATCGGGAGCTGGTGTGGCAACTGACTTATCGCGATGTGGTGGGGCGGTATCGCGGTTCATTTGTTGGTTTGTTCTGGTCTTTCATCAATCCGCTTGTGCTATTAGTGGTCTATACCGTGGTGTTTGGTGTGATTTTGCAAACCAAATGGGCTGGTATTGATGACAGCCTGGATTTTGCGCTTGTTTTATTTGCTGGACTGATTGTCTATAATTTTTTTGCCGAGTGCTTGAATCGAGCGCCATCATTAATATTGAGTCATCCAAGTTATGTTAAGAAGGTTATTTTTCCGCTGGAAATTTTTCCATGGGTTGCTGTAGGTTCGGCCCTGTTTCATACCATAATCAGTATTATAGCTTGGCTTATATTTTATTTTGCCGTGCATGGCGGTATTCATTGGACCGCATTTTTTTTGCCATTGGTTTTGTTGCCGCTAGTTCTAGTGACCTTGGGATTTAGTTGGTTTTTAAGTTCGGCTGGGGTATTTGTGCGTGATGTCAGTCAGACCATCAATATTGTTACGTTGATCCTGCTTTTTATGTCACCTGTTTTTTATAGTGTGCAGGGTGTTCCAGAAAATTTGCGAGCCTTTCTATTGGCCAATCCATTGACATTTATTATTGAGCAAACCCGAGCGATTCTGATTTGGCAGCAATGGCCGGATTTTTTGGGTCTGGGGATTTATGTGTTGATCAGCTTGTTGATTGCTTGGATAGGTCTGGTCTGGTTCCAGAAAACCCGTGATGGATTTGCGGATGTAATTTGAGGATTTATAAATGAATGATATTGCTATTCAGGTCAACGGATTGAGCAAGTGTTATCACATATATGATGATCCTCGTGATCGCTTAAAGCAGACTCTTCTAGGCAGATTCAAGCAATATTATAAAGAGTTCTGGGCATTGCGTGATGTTTCCTTTAAAATTCATCGTGGTGAAGTTTTTGGGATTATTGGGCGTAACGGCAGTGGTAAGAGTACTTTGTTGCAATTGATTGTCGGTACCTTGTATCCAACGTATGGCGAAATTGAAGTCAATGGCCGAGTAGCGGCTTTGTTGGAGCTTGGGTCGGGTTTTAATCCAGATTTTACTGGACGGGAAAATATTTATTTAAATGGATCGGTATTGGGTTTGGGGCGAGATGAGATCGATTCACGATTTGATGAGATTGTGACATTCGCAGATATCGGCCAATTTATTGATCAGCCTGTAAAAACATATTCAAGTGGCATGTTTGTTCGACTGGCGTTTTCGGTTCAGGCTTGTATTGATCCGGATATTTTTATCGTTGATGAGGCGTTAGCCGTTGGCGACATATTTTTTCGACAGAAATGCTATAAGCGATTTGAGCAGTTGCGAGAAAGAGGGTGCGCTGTGATCCTGGTTTCTCACGGCATGGGAGATATTGAGCAGTTTTGCCAGAATGCCATGTTATTAGAGCAGGGCCGCATGATTTTTTTAGGCAATGCTTCTGAGGCTGTTAAGCATTACTATTTATTGGAGCAACAGAAACGGGAGCCTGGAGCCGTTTTAATCGATAATATTAGTGATTTTGATAGCCAGGATAAACAAGATGCTGTTTCTTTAATAGACCTTAATCAACTCAATGGCCAAGATCCCATCTGGCCGGATGCGGAATTTTTTTTGGATATTTCCGGTCTTGCTCAAGTGAGCAATGGCTGGGCGCGCTGTACAAGAGTTGCCTTATGTAATGAAAAAATCCAGGCTTGCTGTTCCTTTGAGCAGGGTGAAAAAGCAGTATTTTTCTATGAATACGAGATATTGAACGACATAGAAGTTCCTGTTACAGGTATAGTGATACAAAATGATAAGGGAATTATTGTGCATGGAAAGAATACCATGGAATATGGTACTGATGTTCCGGAAAATATTTGTAAGGGATCTTATTTAAGAATTAGGCATGAGATTTTATTGGATCTGGGTATAGGTGAATATACATTCGAAGTGGGGTTGGCTGCATTAAGTCGAATGGACTATGGACAGCGCTCGGCTTTATCTCACGACAACTTGACTGCAAGAGTGATACGCATTTGTCATGTACCGAATGTTGCGGTTTTTCAGATTAAATTCAGGAAAAAAGGATTGCCCGTGCAGTTGTTACACCATGGTATAGCAAATCTGCCTGGTCGCTGTGATTGCCAGGTTATTTGAATTTCTGATTGGGTGAGTGAACATGCATGCATGTTGGTGTGGCAATACCGAGCTTGCTTTTTTTTCATCGGAATATGGGCAATGTCGGAAATGTGGGACTCTGGTTTCTCAGAAGGTGCTGCCTGAAAATCAGTTTACCGTGTCTGATGATGAAACTGATTTTTACGGTAAACAGTATTGGCTGAAGCATCAGGATCAAGATTTTGGGTTTCCGGATATTTATAAGCGCTCGCGGAACGATATGATTGAGCGAAATTTGCATTGGCTCAGGGTATTATTAAAATACGCACTGCCACCTGCACAGGTATTGGAAGTTGGTTGTGGTCATGGCAGCTTTGTTGCCCTTATGCAGCAAGCAGGCTATAAGGCTACAGGTGTTGAACTGAGTCCGTGGGTGGTGGATTACGCAAAGAAGACTTTCAATATAGACGTTCGTATTGGCCCGGTTGAATCCCTTGGGCTTTCTCATGGCAGTTTTGATGTTATCGTTTTGATGGATGTTTTAGAACACCTGTCTGATCCTGTGGCGACGATAAGTCATTGTATAAATCTGCTTAAAGATAATGGTTTTTTGCTTATTCAAACTCCAAAGTTCAAGGAACAATTGAGCCATAATGATTTGATTGATCAGGGTGATCGGTTTTTGGAGATGCTGATTCCGGATGAGCATATTTATCTATTTAGTGAGCGATCTGCAAGAGCGCTTTTTAAGTTGCTCGGTGCTGAATATGTTTATTTTGAATCAGCGATTTTCTCTCATTACGATATGTTTTTTGTCGTCAGTCGGATGCTTTTTGTAATGCATGAGATTGAGGAAATTGAGACAACCTTGCTGGTGAATCCTAATGGGCGATTTGCACTGGCTCTGTTGGATTTGCGAGAAAATGAGTTGTATTTTCATCAAAAATGGACAGAGTTAGACGCAGATCGAGCTATAAGTCTGACTAAACTTTCTGAATTGAACGGACAGATGGTGGCTTTGCAGGCAAGCTGTATTGCTAAAGATGAGCGGCTTGCGGAGTTGACGGCGTGGATACAGGAGCGAGAGGCGCGTCTGGTGGATCTGGATCGGCAGGTTCGCGA
>OFRV01000079.1_pt1 | contig 14163 bp, 9 predicted proteins | sample 1543231 | NCBI WGS metagenome assembly OFRV01 (sample SAMN05442499, study PRJEB24371) | freshwater metagenome | isolation source: Freshwater Lake | place: Canada: Niagara | collected 2013-08-21 | reverse complement strand
GAAGCGCTCATTCCCGATGACTGGTGGAACGTCGCGCCACCGGTCAGCCATCCCGCTCCCGCGCCAATCCAACCCGCACCGGTCAGCCATCCCGCTCCCGCGCCAATCCAACCCGCACCGGCTGCCAGGCCAGTGCTGGACACGGCACTGCTATACGCCTTCTGCGACGGCGCCGGTCTGCCGCACCTGCACGCCACCGCCGAGCAGTTGCCGGAACTCATGATCCGCCTGGGCGCGATCTTCCGCGAGACCGTGCAGGGCCTGATGGAGATCCTGCTGGCGCGCGGTGATGTAAAGGGTGAGTTCCGCCTGGATCGCACCGCCATCGGCCCGATTGAAAACAACCCGCTCAAGACGCCGCCCGGCCAGCCACCGCTGCGCGCCGAAGAAGTCATGACCCTGCTGCTGCTCGGCCAGCAAAGCGCCTATATGGCCCCCGTACAGGCGGTGCGCGAGGGCTTCACGGATATTAAGGCGCATCAACTGGCCGTCATGGCCGGCATCCAGGCCGCTTTGGCCCGCCTGCTGGAGCGTTTTGACCCGGAAAACCTGGAAACCCGCCTCGAACACGGTCTGCTCGACAGCATCCTGCCGCTGAATCGCAAGGCCAAGTATTGGGACCTGTTCAAGGCTGAGTACGCCTCCATCGCCCGTGAAGCCGAGGATGATTTCAACAAGCTGTTCGGCGACGCCTTCGCCCGGGCCTACGAAGAACATCAGCGGGGTCGCTGACGCGCGCCCGTGCACTGCTGGTTCGGCGCGTCGGCACGCCGTTTGGATGCTAGATTTACTGAAGATCGACAACGCCAAGTACCGCCCCCATCCCCAACCTGAGTGATGCACGAGTGATGCCGTCATGAGCTGGTATAGCAAGGTCGTGTGGTCCGAGGGCATGTTCCTGCGCCCACAACATTTCCAGCAGCAGGACCGCTACATTGAAGCCCTGGTTCGGCAATCCTGCTCCCTGCTGCGCCCCTATGCCTGGGGCGTGGCTGAACTGGTTCTGGATCGCGAAGCCCTGGCCCTGGGCAAGGTCGCCATCACCACGGCCCGCGGCCTGCTGCCGGACGGCACACCCTTCAACATCCCTGACCATGATCCACCGCCGCCGCCACTGGACATCGATGCCAGTGTCCGCGATACCCGGGTGCTGCTGGCCCTGCCGCTACGGCGCTCGGGCATGGCCGAGGTCGAGCGCGGTGAGCGTCAGGACACCGCCGCGCGCTATCGGGTCACGGCCAGCGAGGTGCGCGATAACAACATCGACACTGCCAACAACAGCGCCTGCGTCGAGATCGGCGAGCCGCGTCTGCGCCTGTTTCTGGACAGCAAGGACTCCAGCGAGCACACCTGCATCGGCATTGCCCGGGTACAGGAACGGCGGCCGGATCAGACCGTGGTCCTGGACCCGGATTATCTGCCGCCCTGCCTGGATTGCCGCAGCGTGCCGATGCTCAACGGTTTCGTGACCGAGGTGCTGGGCCTGCTGCATCAGCGCGGCGATGCCCTGGCCGAACGGGTCAGTGGCGCCGGCACGGCACGCGGTGCCGGGGTCGATATCGCCCAGTTCCTGCGCCTGCAGGCCATCAACCGCTTTGAACCGCTGTTCGCCCATCTGACGATCATGCCCGGACTGCACCCGGCGGACTTTTATCAGGCGGCGTTGCAACTGGCCGGCGAAATGGCCACCTTCACCGGCAAGACCCGGCGCCGGCCGCCACCGTTCCCCGCCTATGATCATGATGATCTGCAGCGCAGTTTCGACATACTGATGACCGAACTGCGCCGCTCGCTCAGCCTGGTCGAGGAACAGGCGGCGATTCAGATTCCTATCGAAGAACGCCAGTACGGCATCCGCGTGGCGATCATCACCGACCGCGAACGCCCGCTGCTCACCAAGGCCACCTTTATCCTGGCGGTGCGCGCCGACATGGCCACTGATCTGTTGCGCGCCCGTTTCCCGACCCAGGTGAAGATCGGCCCCGTCGAGCGCATCGCCCAGTTCGTCAACCACCATCTACCCGGCATCGGCGTCAGTGCCCTGCCGGTCGCACCGCGCGAAATCCCCTATCGGGCCGATTTCATCTACTTCCGGCTCGACCGCAGCAGCGAGTTCTGGAAACAGTTGCTCAGCTCCGGCGGTTTCGCCTTCCATGTTGGCGGCGAGTTCCCGGGCCTGGATATGGCCTTCTGGGCCATCAAGGAATGACGGAGTAAGGCACCGTGACCATCGATGACCCCTTTGCGACCGACGCCGGTGACGACAGCGACAGCGACCGCACCGTGATCCGTCCAGCGCCGGGTGGGCGGCGCGCCCCCCCGGCCATGCCATCACCCTCACCCGAGCCATCACCCGGTCCGGCTGCCGAAGCCGTGCCCCTCGCTACCGGTCCGGGCCTCAATCCGCTGGAAAGCGCCGCTGCGCCCCTGCTCGGGCTGGTCATGCGCCTGAAGAACACCTCCTCGCATCCCGACCCGGAGCGTTTGCGCCTGCGCATGATCGAGGAGATCAAGACCTTCACCGCCCGCGCCCGCGAGCAGGGCATGGCGGAGAAAACCGTATTCCGCGCCCGCTACATTCTGTGCACCCTGCTTGACGAGGTGGTATTGAACACACCCTGGGGCCGGGCCAGCGACTGGAGCGAGAACAGCCTGCTGATCACCTTCCACAACGAAACCTGGGGCGGCGAAAAAGTCTTTGAGCTGCAGGATGCGCTGCTGCCCGACCCGCGCAAGAACCTGCACCTGCTGGAATTACTCTATCTGTGCCTGTCCTTCGGCTTCCAGGGCCGCTACCGGCTGCTGGAAAACGGCCGCAGCCGCCTGGACGAACAGCGTGAGCGGGTCTACAACGCTATCCGCACCGCGCGCGGCGAGTTCGAGCGCGAGCTGTCACCGCACTGGCGCGGCGTGGTCGAGCAGCACAATCCGCTGATCCGCTATGTGCCGCTGTGGGTAGTCGCAGCAGTGGCGGCGGCGCTGCTGCTGATCGCCTACGCCCTGTTCAACTGGCTGCTCAATAGCGCATCCGATCCGGCGCTGACCGCGCTCAGCGGCGTGCGCGGCGAGACCGTAGCCATGGCCCGCCGCGCCGGTGTTGCCGTGGCTGCACCCGCACCCAAGCCACGCGCCACCGCCGATCTCAGCCGCGTCACCCGCGACCTGCGCACCTTCCTCGACCCGCAGATCCGCCAGGGCCTGGTCGATGTGCTCGAAGACGCTGATAAAACCATAGTGCGCATTCGCGGCGATGGCCTGTTCGATTCCGGCAGCGCCAACATCAAGCCGGCCTTCACGCCGCTGCTGGCGCAGATCGGCAAGGAGCTGAACACGGTGCAGGGCCGGGTGCTGGTGACCGGACACTCGGACAGCGTGCCGATCCGCACCCTGCAATTCCCATCCAACTGGCATCTATCCAAGGCCCGCGCCGACAGCGTTGTCAAACTGCTGGCCGCAGTCAGCAACCAGCCCGGTCGCTTCATTGGCGAGGGCCGCGCCGATACCGAGCCGGTCACGTCCAACGATACCGCACCCAATCGTGCCCTCAACCGGCGCGTTGACATCATTCTGCTGGCGCGGATCAACTAGGGCCGGGGCCATGAACACGATTCTCAACATTCTCAAAAGCCGCTGGTTTATCGGCATCACCGGCCTGCTGGCGGTCGCCGCCCTGATCTGGTATCTCGGACCACTGGTCGCGGTTGCCGGGGAAACGCCGCTCGCTTCCGATCTGGGCCGGGTATTCAGCATCATGACCGTCGGCGGCATGTATGCCCTCTACCAGCTCTACTACTACATCGATACCCTGCGCCGGAATCGCGACATGCTCGCCGATCTGGCCGGGCAGGGCGTAGGTGGCACGGGTAGCCCAGGTGCAGGCGCAGGTGCAGGCGGTGGCGAAGCCGGTCCGAGTCCCCGCGAGCAGCAGCAGCGCCGTCAGGAGCAGGAAGCCGCCTCAGCGGAGGAAATCGCCACCCTCAAGCAGGGCCTGGATGACGCGCTGGGCGTCCTCAAGAAGGCCCGCCTCGGCGGCAAGAGCGGTCGCGGCCAGTACCTCTACCAGTTGCCCTGGTACATCATCATTGGCCCGCCCGGTTCGGGCAAAACCACCGCGCTGATCAACTCCGGGCTGCGTTTTCCGGTCGGCGCCGGCAAGGTGCGCGGCGTCGGCGGCACGCGCAACTGCGACTGGTGGTTCACCGACGAAGCCGTGCTGCTCGACACTGCCGGCCGCTACACCACCCAGGACAGCCATGAGGAAGTCGATCGGGCGGCCTGGCGCGGTTTCCTCGACCTGCTCAAAAAGCACCGCAAGCGCCGGCCGATCAACGGCGCCTTCGTGGCCATCAGCCTCGCCGACCTGATGCAGCAGCGCGAGGAAGAGCGCAGCGCCCAGGCCCTGGCCATCAAGCAGCGCATTCAGGAACTGCACGAGCATTTCGGCATCCGCTTCCCGATCTATGTGCTGTTCACCAAGGCCGACCTGATCGCCGGGTTCATCGAGTTTTTCAGCGATCTTGGCCAGGAAGAGCGCGCGCAGGTCTGGGGCCTGACCCTGCCGATGGATGATCCAAGCAATCCGGAAGGTGTGGTCGAGCACTTCGCCGCCGAGTTCGATCTGCTGCAGCAGCGCCTCAATGACCGGCTGGTCGAGCGCCTGCAAAATGAACGCGACCCGCAGCGGCGCGACCTGATCTACAGCCTGCCACAGCAGTTCGGCTCGCTGCGCCAGATCGCCGACCGCTTCCTGCACGAGGTGTTCCGGCCCAGCCGCTACGAGGAACGGGTGCTGCTGCGCGGGGTGTATTTCACCAGCGGCACCCAGGAAGGGACACCGATCGATCGGCTGATGAGTTCGCTGGCCAGCACCTTTGGCCTAAGCCGACAGGCGCTCGGCGCCTTTTCCGGCAAGGGCCGCAGCTATTTCATTACCCGGCTGCTGCGCGATGTCATCTTCCCGGAAGCGCAGATCGCCGGTGCCAATCTGCGCGTGGAACGCTGGCGGGCCTGGATGCAGCGCGGTGCCTATGCCGCTGCGGTGCTGATTACCGTGCTGGCGGCGGTGCTGTGGCTGACCAGCTATGCCCGCAACGAGCTGTATGTGCAGGCGGTGGAAAAGCAGCGGCAACAGGTTGAGCAGCAGATCGCAGCGCTTTCACCTGACCAGACCGACCCGGCTGCGACTCTGGCCCTGCTCGATGCGGCCCGCGCCATTCCCGGCGGTTATGCCGATCGCGATGCCGGCACGCCCTGGCTGATGGGTTTTGGCCTGTATCAGGGCGACAAGCTCGGCGGCGAGGCGCGGGCGCTGTATGAGCGGCTGCTGACGCGGGCGCTGCTGCCGCGCATCGTGCTGCGCATGGAAGAGCGCCTGCGCCAGAACACCGCCAATCCCAGCCAGTTGTACGACACCCTGCGCGCCTACCTGATGTTTGACGACCCGACGCGCTTCGACGCCGCCACGGTGCGCGACTGGATGCTGCGCGAATGGCAGGCCCATCTGCCCGCCAGCACCACCCGCGAACAGCGCGAACAGCTCGCCGCGCATCTCGACGCCCTGCTGGAACAGGCACCGCTGCAATCGCCGATCGCCCTGGACAGCGCCCTGATCCAGAACAGCCGCACCCTGCTCAACCAGATGCCGCTCTCGCAGCGCATCTACCAACGGCTGCAGCAACTGCAGCGCAGTGCCGGCACGCCGGTTGAGATGGGCCTGACCCTGGCGGCCGGTCCCGACACGCCGCGGGTGTTCGCGCGCAAGAGCGGCCAGCCACTTAACAGCGGCGTGCCCGGCCTGTACACCTACAAGGGCTATTACCAGTTTTTTCTCGTCGAAAGCCCGAAGCTGATCGACCGGCTGGCCGATGAGAGCTGGATCCTGGGCACGACGCAGCAGGTATCCGCCAACCCCGCCGAGCGCCAGCGCATCGCCGACAGCGTCTGCCGGCTTTATCTGGGCGATTTTCTGCAGCAGTGGCAGGGGCTGCTGGACGATGTGCGCATCAAGCCCTTCGATACCCTGGAAACAGCGCTGGACATCCTGCAGGTGCTGTCGGCGCCCGCCTCGCCGCTGCGCGGGCTGATCGAGACCGTCGGCCGTGAAACCGCGCTCGACAAGCCACCGGCCCCGGCGGAACCCGGCAAGGCGGCACCCACCGATACACCACTCGACAAGCGCGTCGGCGACATTCTCGCACCCGGCGCGCCCGTTGCCGCGCTGCAGCCCTGCACCCTGGAAGGGCGCTTTCTCGATTTCAGCGCCCAGTATCGCCGCGAAACCCAGGGTGCCGAGGGCGCCATTCCCGTACTCGATAAAACCCTGTCCACGATCAATGACCTGTACGGGCACATGAACGCACTCGCCCGCGCCCGCCAGTCCAGCACCGACGGCAGCGTGCCGCAAACCCTCAAGGATCAGCTCGACAGCGTCATCAATCAGCTGCAGGTCGACGCCAGCCGCAAGCCACCACCGTTCAACACCCTGCTCGACCAGCTCGCCCGTGACAGCACCGACGCCGTGCGCAGCCTGCGCGACCGCCTGAACGCGCAATGGAAGGCCGCGCGCATCGCCGCTTTTTTCCAGGACAATCTGCAGGGCCGCTATCCGCTTGCGCGCAGCGCCATCCAATGGAGCGGCGCCGGGCCTGCCAGCGGTGCGGCTGCCACCGTGCCGGTCAACAGTATTCAATGGGTCGGTCAGGATAATGGATCGGCCGCCGCGCGTCCTGCCGCCGGTCCCCCGGATGCCGCCCTGGATGCCTTCGGCCGCTTCTTTGGCGTCAATGGCCTGATGGACCGCTTTTTCCAGCAATATCTCAAACCCCATGTCGAGATCACGGCAGGCGCCTGGCGCTGGCGCGGCCCGAGCGGCGCCGATCAGAGCATCAGTCCGGAAGCCCTGCAGACCTTCCAGCGCGCGGCGACGATCCGCGATGCTCTGTTCACGAGCGGCAATGCGACCCCGGCGATCCGCTTTCAAATGACACCGATCGAATTCAGCGGCGGCGTCAGCCAGTTTACCATCGGCATCGACGGCCAGACCTTCGCCTACACCGTCGGCCAGCCGGCGCGCAGCGCTGAGCTGCAATGGCCCGGCGCGCGGGGCGAAGCCCATATCGACATCCAGCCCCCGGTGACGGGGGGTCCGGCGCAGCTCAGCGAAAGCGGTCCCTGGGCCTGGTTCCGCCTCCTCGACCAGGCCCAGGTGCAAGCCACCGGCGCCGGCCGCTTCCGCGTGGTATTTCAGTTCGGCGGTCGTCAGGGCACCTACGAATTGCGCACCAGCGGCAATTTCAATCCATTCCGCCTGCGTGAACTGGAGGGCTTCCGGTGCCCGGATCAACTGTGAGCAGCACGCCCGGTTTCTTTGGCAAGCTGCCCAGCCGGGGCGACTTCATCGCCCGCCATTTGCCGCGTGCCTTTCTCGATCCCTGGGACGCCTGGCTGCAAAACGCCATCGCCCGCAGCCGCCAGCAACTGGGCGGCGCCTGGCGGGAATGCTACTGCACCAGTCCAATCTGGCGTTTTGCGCTCGGCGCAGGGGTGTGCGGGCCACAGGCCTATGCCGGGGTATTGATGCCGAGCGTGGACCGGGTCGGCCGCTATTACCCGCTGGTGATCGCCGCGCCGCTGGCACCGGACTGGCCCCTGCTGACCCTGCCGACCCACGCTGCGGACTGGTTTGCGCGCGCCGAGTCTCTGGCGCTGCTCGGGCTGGATCGCGACGATCTGGCCCTGGACGAATTCGACCAGCAGGTGATCGCCCTGGGCAGCCCGCTGATGGCCGGCCCGGACGTGACCGACGGACTCGGCGCGGCCTGGTACTGTCCCCTGCACGATGAATCACTGGCTGCGGCATCCCAGTCGCCGCTGCTGGCCACCTATCTGCTGCGACGCGGTTTTCCACAACCCAGTCTCTGGTGGACCGAAGGATCGGACCGCATTGCCCGCTGCCTGCTGGTCTGCGACGGCCTGCCGCCGGTCAGCGGCTTTGCGGCGTTGCTGTCTGGCGACTGGCGTCAGGCCGGCTGGGAGGAAAAACCGCTTGTCCGCATCGATCCGCCATCTAGCGAGCGCGCCACCACCGCCGCCGAGGAGCACCCATGAGTGAGAAACCCCCTTTTCAATGGTCGTCGGCCGGGCGCAGCCACGTCGGCATGGTGCGAGCCATCAACGAGGATGCCTGTCTGGTCATGCCCGAACTGGGGCTGTGGGCAGTTGCCGATGGCATGGGTGGACACGAGGCCGGTGATGTGGCCAGCCAGATGGTGATCGAGAATCTGCAGCAGATTCCGCCGCCGAGCAACTGGGATGATTTCCTCAGCTCGGTGCGCAACTGCCTGCAAAACGTCAATCGGTGCCTGCGTGAGGAATCGGCACGCCGCTATCAGCACCGCACCATTGGCAGCACAGTGGTGGTGCTGTTGACCTATGACGCGCAGTGCGCCTGCCTGTGGGTGGGTGACAGCCGCATCTATCGCCTGCGCGACGGTCAGTTGCAGCAGATGACCCGCGATCACAGCCATGTCCAGGATCTGGTCGATCAGGGCCTGATCGCCGCCGAAGATGCGCATCGCCATCCGCTGGCCAACGTTATTACCCGTGCGGTCGGTTCGACCGAGGAACTGCGCATCGACGAGGCGTTGTATCCGCTGCAGACCGGCGATATGTTCCTGCTGTGCAGCGATGGCCTCAACAAAACCGTCAGCGACGAGGAGATTACCCGCCTGCTGGCCAACAGCCGCCACAACTGTCAGGAAGCGGTCAAGGCCTTCATTCATCTAGCGCTGATGCGCGATGCCAGCGACAACGTCACCACGGTAGTGGTGAATGTGAATGCCAGCTCGCCGGCCGATGACAATGAGAATGTGGGCGGCCAGACGCTGGCCAATCCCATTCCGCCGGACTGGTATATGCAGTAAGCAAACCGGCGCTGCCTGGAGTGCAGCGCCCGTCATGAGGATTGGCGCGGGCGCCGTTCAGCGCGCCCGGCGTCGATGCAGGGGCAGCGGCTGGTCGACAGCCGGCTGATAGCTGTCGCTGAACTCGGTGAACGCCTGCAGCGCATCCTCCAGGCTGCGGTCAGTACGCAATTCGAAGGCATCGAAACCGCTGCGTGCCATGAAAAACAACTGATCGCGCAGTACATCGCCCACCGCGCGGATCTCGCCGCGAAAGCCGTAACGCTCGCGCAGCAGCCGGGCCTGCGAATAGGCGCGACCATCGGCAAACTTGGGGAATTCCAGCGCCACCAGCGCCCAACGCGGCAGATCGGCGGCAATCGTGGCCAGGTCCAGGGTATTGGGCAGGCGCACACCCACCGCTTCGGCACGCGTGCGCAGGGCTTCATCCTGGCGCCAGCGGACCAGCGACACGATCACCGGGCCCTCTACCCGTTCGGCGTCGTCAGCCAGATGCTGCCAGACGTCTTCGATGATCTGCCGATCCTTAATGATGCGCCGCATGGCGTCGCTCCTCTGCTTCGCTGTGCGGCGTCGCGCGATAGGCGCCAGCCCGGAACGGTTCCAGACCGATCCGCCGCAGGGTGTCGATAAAGCGCTCGTCGCCTTCGCGCTGCGCCAGGTAAACCCGCAGGATGCGCTCCAGGGTCGCGGCAACCTCAGCCTTGGGCACCGAGGGACCGAGGATATCGCCCAGCGTCGCCTCGTTTTCCGAGGAACCACCCAGCGAGATCTGGTACCACTCCTCGCCCTTCTTATCGACGCCGAGAATGCCGATGTGGCCAACGTGATGGTGACCGCAGGCGTTCATGCAGCCGGACATGTTCAGGCGGATCGCACCCAGATCATAGAGATAATCGAGCCGGTCAAAGGTCTCGTTGATCTGCCGGGCAATGGCGATCGAGCTGGCATTGGCCAGGCTGCAGAAGTCCAGGCCCGGGCAGCAAATCATATCGGCCAGGGTGCCAATCACCGGCGTCGCCAGCGCCTGCTCCTGAAGCGCCTGCCACAGCGCATAAAGATCAGCCTGGCGCACATCGGCCAGCAGCAGATTCTGCTGATGGGTGGCGCGCACCTGGCCGAAGCTGTAGCGATCGGCAAGATCGGCAACTGCGTCCATCTGCTCGGCAGTGATATCGCCCGGTGGCACCGCTGGAGCCTTGAGGGCCACGAACACGTTGCGATAGCCGGCGACCTTGTGGCCGGCAACGTTGTAGCGCACCCAGGTAGCAAAGGCCGGATCGCGACCCAGCTGCTCGGCAAAGCTGCGATCGGCGGCGGCGCTGGGGTCATAGGGCGGCGGGTTGAAGAAAGCGCGCACCCGCTCGATCTCGGCGGCGTCCAGCACTAGACCGGACTCCCTGATCTGCATCCACTCCGCTTCAACCTGTTCGCGGAAGGTGTTGATGCCGAGCGCCTTGACCAGGATCTTGATGCGCGCCTTGTACAGATTGTCGCGGCGACCGTGCTGGTTGTAGACGCGCAGAATGGCTTCGAGGTAGCTGAGCAGGTCGCGCTCGGGCAGGAATTCGCGGATCACCTGCCCGATGATCGGCGTACGCCCCAGTCCGCCGCCCACCAGCACCCGAAAGCCAAGGCCACCATCGGCATCGCGCAACAGGTTCAGACCGATGTCGTGCACCTGCGCGGCGGCGCGATCGTGGGATGCACCGGTGACGGCAATCTTGAACTTGCGCGGCAGATAGGAGAATTCCGGGTGGAAGGTCGACCACTGGCGGATGATCTCGCAGTACAGGCGCGGATCCTCGATCTCATCCTCGGCGACCCCGGCCAGATGGTCGGCGGTGACGTTGCGAATACAGTTGCCGCTGGTCTGAATGGCGTGCATCTCGACCCGCGCCAGCTCGGCGAGGATGTCCGGGGTATCCTCCAGCTTCGGCCAGTTGAACTGGATATTCTGCCGGGTGGTGAAATGGCCATAGCCCTTGTCATAGCGGCGGGCGATGGCCGCCAGGGTGCGCAACTGCCGCGAGGACAGCAGGCCATAGGGAATGGCAACCCGCAGCATCGGCGCGTGGCGCTGCAGATACAGGCCGTTCATCAGGCGCAGCGGCCGGAACTCGTCATCGCTCAGCTCGCCCGCCAGGTAGCGCTGCACCTGGCCACGGTACTGCGCTACCCGCTCGTCGACGAGCGCCTGATCATACGCGTCGTACTGGTACATCGTCTTGGGTTCCTACTGGACATCCGTTGCAGGCATTCCGGCGCGCTCAGATGCCGCGCTGGACGATTTATGCCGCACCTTAGCATTGCGCCTATATGCAAATAAAGAATTTTTTAACCATAAATTTATAACCAATAACCATTAACTGGCAGGACTGGACCCGGCGTCAGCGCTGGCGAAGAAGGTGCGCACCCGGTCAAGGCGGCGTGTGCGGGGCATCGGCGGCAGGCTGTCCAGAAACCACCGCCCGTAGAAGCGGCTGAGCAGACGCGGATCAGCGAGCACCAGCACGCCGCGATCGCCGCTGTCGCGAATCAGCCGGCCGGCCCCCTGCTTCAGGGCTATCACCGCCTGCGGCACCTGGTAGCTCAGGAACGGGTTTTCCCCGCGCTGGCGCAGCGACTCGATGCGCGCCTGCACCACGGGATCGCCCGGCGCGGCAAACGGCAGCCGGTCGATCACCACGCAGGACAGCGCCTCACCACGCACATCCACTCCTTCCCAGAAACTGGCGGTACCGAGCAGCACCGCATTACCCAGGGCACGAAACTGCGCCAGCAGGGCCGCCTTGGCGCACTCGCCCTGCACCAGCAGCGGATAGCGCAGCCGGCCAGCCAGCAGGCGCGCCGCCTCCTGCAGGGCCCGATGGCTGGTGAACAGCAGGAAAGCCCGGCCACGGCTGGCCTCCAGCACCGGCAGTATGGCTTCCACCAGCGCGCCGGTGTACTGCGGCGTGGCCGGATCGGGCAGCTCGGGCGGATGATAGAGCAGCGCGTTGCGGGTGAAGTCGAAGGGACTGTCCAGGCGCAGCGCCGTGTAATCGATCAGGCCCAGGCGTGCGGCAAAATGGGTGAAACTTTGCTCCACCGCCAGCGTTGCCGAGGTAAAAATCCAGGTGCCCGGTAGTGCATTCATGCGCTCCTGGAACACTGGCGCAATATCCAGCGGCGTGGCGCTGAGCATGAAACCGCGGCCCTGGGTCTCGAACCAGCGCACCCGTGCTTCATCCTCGGCCGGCTCGCTCAGCAATTCCAGGCGCTGCCCCAAGTCCTCGCAGCGCTGCAGACAATGCTCCAGCCCCTTGCCGCGCGCTGCTGCTTCCTGCAGGGCAGCGCGCAACTGCTCCAGTGCCGTAGCCACCCCCGTGACCGCCGCCCGCAGCGCCGGCCCGGTCGCCACGTCCCGCCACAAGGCGCGCCGATCCCCCAGACCCAGCGCCTCGCGCAGCGCCAGCACCGCCGGCTCCAGGGCTGCGGCGCGCACGCGCAGATCGCCGAAATCGGCGGCATCACGCAACTGCTCAACCCGGGTATCGCGGGCCAGCTCCAGCAGTTGCCGACCGCTCAGCGAGCGCCCGAAGAAATAGCTGGCGACCTCGGGCAACTGGTGCGCCTCGTCAAAAATGATCGCCTCGGCACCGGGCAGAATCTCGGCAAAGCCGGTTTCACGAATCGCCATGTCGGCGCAGAACAGATGGTGATTGATCACCAGCAGGTCGGCTGCCTGTGCCTCGCGCCGCGCCCGCGCCAGGAAACACTCCTGTAAGCGCGGACATTCCTGTCCGAGGCAGTTGTCCACGGTCGAGGTCACCCGTGGCCAGATCGACGCATCTTCGGGCACGTCAACAACCTCGGCGATGTCACCGCTCCGGGTGCGCCTGGCCCAGTCGCGAATACGCTGCAGCGCGGCGACCTGTTCGCGCGTCGCCAACCGTCCTTCGCGCTCGGTGGCTTCCAAGCGATAGTGGCACAGGTAATTGCCCCGTCCCTTGAGCAGGGCGGTCTTCACCGGGATCTGCAGGGCCTGGCACAGCAGGGGCAGATCGCGGTGATAGAGCTGGTCCTGCAGGTGGCGGGTGCCGGTGGAGATCATGACCCGCCGGCCAGCCAGCAGGGCCGGCACCAGATAGGCATAGGTTTTACCGGTGCCGGTGCCGGCCTCGACCACCAGCGTGCCACCGCCGTTCAGAATGGCCTCAACTGCAACCGCCATGCGCTGCTGCGCCAGACGCGGGGCAAAACCCGGCAACCAGCGGGTCAGCGGGCCGTCTGCTCCGAGGAGGTGGGCGATATCCATGGCAGCGCGCGGCGGCTCAGTTGGCCAATTGCGTGGCCTGGGCCTCGGCCTCCTCGGCACCCGCGCTGTTGCCGGTGGATTTGCGGGCGACAGCGATCAGCTTCCAGTTGCGTGCCTGCAGCGAGCGGTTGCCGGCAGCCAGATTGTTGGACTTGCTGGCCAGCGATTCGGCCTGCTGATATTCGCCCTGATGCAGGCGAATCTGTGCCAGATCATGCCAGATACCGGCGTTGCGCGGTTCGATACGCAGCGCCCGTTCCAGCGCCGCGCCAGCCTTGTCGAGCTGGTTGCTCTTGACATACTTGTCGGCGCTGTCCAGCAGCGCGACCACGGCCTGATTGCCTTCGCGGTTGATTTCGGCGGGCGGCAGGTCGGTCGGCGGGCGCGGGCGTGGCGCGGGACGGGCTACCGGCGCGGGCGCAGGCGCAGGCGTTTCCACCGCTGGGGTTGGAGCCGGCGCCGGGGCTGCGGGAGTCGGTGCCGGTGGTGCTGGAATTGACGCTACTGGCGCGGGCGTTGGAGCTGGAGCCGGCGTTGGAGCTGGCGTGGGTGACGGCAATACCGGGCGCACCGGGGCACGCGGCACCACCGGCTGTGGTTCGGGCAGGGCACCCTGCGGCGTAGCGCCATAACCCGGCGCTGCAGTCGGTGGCGCGGTTGGATAATCCGGATAGGTAGGGCGTGGCGTGGCAGCGCCCGGCGGATATGTGGGTGCGGTATAGCCCCCGCTGGCCGGCGGATACGGCTGCGGCGCAGTCGGCGCCCGGCCATAGCCATCCGGATAGGCAGGTGCTGGAGTTGGATAGGGTTGCGGCGCAGCCGGTGCCCGGCCATAGCCATCCGGATAGGCAGGTGCTGGAGTTGGATAGGGTTGCGGCGCAGCCGGTGCCCGGCCATAGCCATCCGGATAGGCAGGTGCTGGAGTTGGATAGGGTTGCGGCG
>OFRV01000078.1_pt1 | contig 14199 bp, 10 predicted proteins | sample 1543231 | NCBI WGS metagenome assembly OFRV01 (sample SAMN05442499, study PRJEB24371) | freshwater metagenome | isolation source: Freshwater Lake | place: Canada: Niagara | collected 2013-08-21 | reverse complement strand
GTCCGTGCATTGCCCGCCGCTTCACCGATCTGCGCCGTCAGGGCTTCGTTACTCAGGAAGTGGTCGATACCCGGCAGCACGAGGTCAACGCTGCGCGCACTGCGCTGACCGCCGCACAGGCCAATCGCGATGCCGCCGGGCAGGAACGCGAGCGCCTGCTGGCCGAACAGGCGGCCGCGATGAAACTGCGCGCCAATAGCCAGTTGCGCAGTCCGGTGGCCGGGCTGGTGATCGCCCGCGATGCCGAACCCGGTTCGACCGTGGTCGCCGGGCAAAGCGTGCTGCAACTGATCGACCCGGCAAGCCTGTGGCTGCGGGTGCGCATCGATCAGGGCCGTTCCAGCGGGCTGCGCGCCGGCTTGCCTGCTGACATCGTGTTGCGTTCCCGACCCGGCGAACGCTTTCCCGGCCAAGTGGCGCGGGTGGAGCTGATCGGCGACAGCGTGACCGAGGAAAAAATGGCCTACGTCAGCTTTGCGCACCGCCCAGACGACATCGCGCTCGGCGAATTGGCGGAAATCACCCTGCGCCTGCCTGCCCTGCCGCATGCGCTGGTCGTGCCCAATGCCGCGGTGCAACGGCTCGCCGGGCAGGATGGCGTGTGGCTGCTGAGTGCAGAGAATACGGCGCACTTCCAGGCGCTGCGCTTTGGCATGCGCGATCTGGACGGTGCCGTGCAACTGCTGGACGAACCGGTAGCGCATGCCCGCATCATCGTGCACAGCGGACGGGAATTGCATGAGGGCGATGCAGTCAGGCCCAGCCCGGCCCTGAGCGGAGACGGTCGATGATCAATCTGGCCGGGCGCGACATTCTCCATTCCTGGGGCAAGTACGCCTTTACCGGGCTGGGACTGGGGCTGCTGATCGGCGTTACCCTATCCATGGCCGGCATCTATCGCGGCATGGTCGATGACGGCAAGGCGCTGCTGGCCAACAGCGGCGCGGACCTGTGGGTGGTACAGCAGGACACCCTCGGCCCCTACGCCGAACCCTCCAGCCTGCGCGATGATCTTTACCGCAGCCTGCTTGGCCTGCCGGGTGTGCAGCGCGCCGCCAACGTCACCTATCTGACCATGCAGGTGCGGCACGCGGACCAGGATACGCGGGTGATGGTGGTCGGGATGCAGCCCGGCGAACCCGGTGCGCCGCGCTATCTGATCGCCGGCCGGCAGATCGAGCGCGCTCACTATGAAGCAGTCGCCGATGTCAAAACCGGCTTCCAGCTCGGCGAGCGCATCCGCATCCGGCGCCAGGATTACACGGTGGTCGGCCTGACCCGGCGCATGGTATCGGCCAGCGGCGATCCGATGCTATTCATCCCGCTGCGCGATGCTCAGGAAGCACAGTTTCTCAAGGACAACGACGCCCTCCACAACGAGCGGGCGCGGCTGCGGGCCAATCCGGCGCTGAACCGACCCGGCCTGCCGGGACTGGTCGAGAGCCTGGCGCGCGCCCAGGAAAGCAGCCACACGGTCAACGCCGTGCTGGTGCAGACCGCACCCGGCTGGGACGCGGCAGCGGTCGCCGGGGATATCCGCCGCTGGAAGCATCTGCAGACCTATACCCGGGCGCAGATGGAAGAAGTGCTGATCGTCAAGCTGATCGCCACTTCGGCGAGGCAGATTGGCGTATTTCTGGTGATTCTGGCCGTGGTCAGCGCTGCCATCGTCTCGTTCATCATCTACACCATGACCCTGGGCAAACTGCGTGAGATTGCCGTGCTCAAGCTGATCGGCGCGCGCAACCGTACCATCGCCGCGATGATTCTGCAGGAAGCGCTGGGCTTGGGGCTGATCGGTTTTCTGGTCGGCAAGAGCGTGGCGACCCTGTGGGCGCCGTATTTCCCCAAGTACGTGCTGCTGGAGCCGGGCGATGCCGTGCGCGGCTTCGCGGCGGTGCTGCTGATCTGCGCCCTGGCCAGCACGCTGGCAATTCGTACCGCGCTGCGGGTCGATCCGGCCACCGCGATTGGCGGCTGAACTGGAGGATATGGCATGACTCAAGCCCAACCGGCCATCGCAGTCACTGGCCTGTGCAAGCGCTACGGCGCGGGAGATACCGCGGTGGACGCGCTCAAGGGCGTGGATTTGACCGTGCAGCCCGGTGAAGTCATCGGCCTGATCGGGCCAAGCGGTTCCGGCAAGAGCACCCTGCTCAAGTGCCTGGGCGCGGTGACCGAACCCAGCGCCGGGCGGATCGATCTGGATGGCGAGACGGTGTACGAGAATGGCTGGCGCAATCGCGATCCACGCGCCCTGCGTCGCGATCGCATCGGCTTCGTGTTTCAGGCCCCGTATCTGATCCCGTTTCTCGACGTGACCGACAATGTCGCCCTGCCGCTGCTGCTGGCGGGAGGGTCCAAACGGCAGGCGCGGCAGCGGGCGCGGGAACTGCTCACAGCACTGGACATCTCGCATCGCATCCATGCAGCGATTACCCAGCTTTCCGGCGGCGAGCAACAGCGGGTCGCGATTGCCCGGGCGCTGGCCAACCAGCCGCCGATCATTCTGGCCGATGAACCCACCGCGCCGCTGGACAGTGAACGGGCGCTGGCCGTGGTGCGGATTCTCAATCGCATGGCGCAGCAGTACCGGACCGCGATCATCGTGGTCACCCACGACGAGAAAATCATCCCAACCTTCAAGCGGCTCTACCACATCCGCGATGGACGAACCTACGAGGACGCGGGCGCGGGCCGGGCGCTGGATTGAAGGTAGTTCGCGCGCGAACTGCTGCTAGGGACGGGTCAGCACCTCGCGCAACAACCGCTCGAAGAGCTCGCCCCAGCGCTGCCGGGGACGCTGCTGCCAGAAGCGCGCATCCGGCCGGCAATCGAATTTCTGCTTGTAAATCGCCAGCGCTGCAACCAGAACGCTCAGGCCGAGCGCCAGGCCAGCGTTGGGAATTCCGGCAAAGGGCAGCACCAGCAGGCTCAGCACGCTCAAGGCGACGATCCAGCCCCAGGGAATGTAAAGGCAATAACAGACTTCGAGCTGGCGCCCGGCGCGGCGAATGCTGACCTGCATCGGCCAATCATCCTGCGACAGATGGGCACGGCGGCGCAATTGCAGCACATCCCCACCCTCGGCGGCGATCACGAACGCCTTGAGCAGCAGTGCATTGCGGAGTTTTTTCAGTTCGGCATCGCCGCCACGCAGCGTGGCCTGCGTAACCCGACCCAAGTGGCGGATGCTCAGCCCAGCGGATTCAGTGTTCAGAGTCGCCACCCGTATCGATATTCAGGACCACCTTACCGGTCGACTTGCGCGCCACCACCTGCTGCAGCGCCTCGACCGCCTGTGCCAGCGGATAAGTTGCCGATACATGCGGCTTGATCAGGCCATCGAGATACCAATCGAGCAGAATGCGGAAACTCGCGGTCATCGCCTGCGGACTCAATTCCGCATAGGCCGGCCAGTTGACACCGATCACATCGACATTCTTGACCAGCAGGTGATTGGCGGGGATCTGCGGCACCGTACCGCCGGCAAAGCCGATCACCAGGATGCGCCCTTCGAAGGCGATGCTGCGCAGCGAGGCGGTAAACAGTTCGCCGCCGACAGGATCGTAGACCACATCCGCGCCGCGCCCACCGGTCAGGTCCTTGATGCGCGCCCGCACATCCTCGGCACGGGTATCAATCAGGTGATCGGCGCCGTGCTGACGGGCCACAGCCAGCTTTTCCGGACTGCTGGCGGTCGCGATCACCGTCGCACCCAGTTGCTTGCCGATGGCCACCGCAGTCAAGCCAACGCCCCCGGAAGCGCCATGCACCACCAGGGTCTCGCCAACCCGCAGCCGCGCCCGCTGGCACAGGGCGATGTGCGAGGTGCCAAACACCACCGGAAAGGCGGCGCCGTGCTCAAAGGACATTGCCGCCGGCAGGGCCACGCAGCGTTTACTATCGACCGCCACCTGCTCGGCATAGCCACCGTGTGGCGTGATGGCGATCACTCGATCACCCACCGCCCAGGTGTCCACGCCCGGCCCCAGTGCCAGAATTTCGCCAGCCACCTCGAAGCCGGGGCTGAACGGCGGTTGCGGCTGCACCTGGTACTGGCCACGGGTGATCAGGCTGTCGGCGAAGTTGATCCCGCAGGCGCGCACCCGAATCAGCACCTGACCGGGCGCAGGATGCGGTTCTGGAACCTCCTCCAGACGCAGCGCGGCCAGGCCAGTCAGTTCATGACAGACGATGGCTTTCAATGGACGCCTCCCGTGCGTTGATAAAAAACGGGGGCGCCAATCACGCCCCCGTGGTCCTGCGTCCTACTCGACGATCACCTTGCGCACCACGTCGGTCATGGAAATCACGCCGACCGGCTTGCCGTTCTCGGTCACCACCAGCCGGTGCATATGCCGTCCGGTCATCAGACTGACCGCTTCGCTGAGCAGCATATCGGCTGCGCAGGTCGCACAGCCCAGGGTCATGATGTCACGCACCTGCATGGCCCGGGCCTCATTCGGCGTGCGGCCCTGGCGCGCCAGCACCATATCGGTCTGTGACACCACGCCGACCGCCTGGTCACCGTCCATGACCACGACCGCGTGAATCTCATGGTCGATCATGATCCGTGCCGCTTCGCCGACCGTGTCATCCGGGGTGCAGGCAATGATGCCGCGGTGCATCAGATCGCGGACCCGGGTACCGTCATCCTTAATGGTGACGCCCGCCGCATCGGCAACGCTCGGCAGCGGCTGGGACATCGGATAAGGATGCGCATAGGCGATCGTGCGCACATCGTTCTCGGGCAGGGTCGGATGCTCGATGGCCACCGCCGGCTTGCCGCTGACGCCCAGGCCGAACTCGGTCGCACCAATCAGCACCGCCATGTTGCCGTGCGGGTGCTTGTTATCGTGCATGAGCTGATGGGCCAGTGGCAGATCTTCATAGGTGAAGACCCGCGACATGCAGGGATCGAGCTGGCCACGCAGCGCCAGCTCATTCATCTGGTTGGACTGTTCGCCATTGGCGAAATGCGAGCCCTGCAGGCGCTTCTGGCGCATCCACAGGTAACGCAGATCGACGGTAGCGTTATAGCCCGTGGTGCCGGCGCAGACCACGACCATGCCGCCGGTTTCGCACACAAAGATCGAGGTCGGAATCGTCGTTTCACCGGGATGCTCGAAGACGATGTTCGGCGCGCGCTTCTCACCCAGCACCTCCCAGATCTTGGCGCCAAACCCGCGCACGCCTTTCAGCCACTTGGCATAGCCAACGTTATCCTTCCAGTGCGGCAGCATGCCCCAGTGGTCGAAATCGTTGCGGTTGATGCAGCCCTTGGCGCCGAGCTTCATGCAGTAATCGAACTTGTCATTGCCCGAGACCATGGCCACCGGCGTCGCGCCCGCTGCCTTGGCGATCTGGATGGCCATGGAACCCAGGCCACCGGCCCCGCCCCAGATCAGCGCCACATCACCCTTCTTGACCGAGTTTGCACCCCAGCCATGCAGCATGCGCCAGGCAGTCGCCGCGACCAGCACATAGGACGCCGCTTCCTCCCAGTTCATGTGCTTGGGCTTGGGCATGCACTGCTGGGCCTGCACTTTGGCGAATTGGGCGAAGCTGCCCCAGTTGGTCTCATAGCCCCAGATGCGGAAGCTCGGCGAATACATCGGATCGCCGCCCTTCTTGACCCACTCGCAGTTGCGATTCCACTGGCCGCAGTGCATCACCACTTCATCGCCGACCTTGACGTTGGTTACATCCTTGCCGACTTTGTAGACGATACCGGAGGCATCACTGCCGCCAATATGGAAATCTTCCTTCTCACCGGCCTTGTTGCGCGCGGCGATGACATTGACCGGAATGCCCAGCCCGGCCCAGACGTTGTTGTAGTTGATGCCGGCGGCCATGACATAGACCAATACCTCGTCATCGGCGATGGCCGGCACGCCCACGACTTCCTGCTGGAAGGCCTCGGTCGGCTTGCCAAAACGTTCGGCGCGGATCAGCCAGGCATGCATCTTCTCCGGCACTTCACCCAGCGGCGGCATTTCGCCCAGGGGGTACAGTTCTTTCGCCATCGGATCATCCTCTTGGTCGGGTTATTAAGTTATTGGAGTTGAATCCCCCCTTCTGTGAGGAAAGGGGCGCAAAGGATTTAACGCGGCATTATCCAGGCCTGTTCGACCCGAATGCGCAAGGCTTCGTAAGCCGCGATCGGCGAGCGGCGCGGCATGCTGGCCAGAGCGCTGAACAAGGCCTTTTCACCACCGAGCAGTCCGAGGCCATGCCGTCCGAACTCCTCGCGCAGATGCTTGACCAGCCATTCCGCCTGGCAGCGCTGGCGACGGGCGCTGAACTGCCCGCGCTCCAGCAGCCATTGCCGGTGGCTATCCAGCGCATCGGCGAGCGCCTCGATACCACTGCCCAGCGCCGCACTGGCCGAAAGCGCCGGCGCCTGCCAGCCCTCGGCATCCGTGCGCCGGCCCAAGGTAGTTTTCAGCTCCGACAGCGTCTTGCGCGCCGCCATGCCGATATCTTCCTTATTGACGACGATCACATGCGGCACTTCCATGATGCCCGCCTTGAGAAACTGAATACTGTCGCCGGAGGCCGGCTGGGCGACGAAGCAGGTGGTGTCGGTCATCTTGGACACGTCGATTTCCTTCTGCCCCACACCGACCGTCTCGACCAGCACGACATCAAAGGCCGCCAGCATCGCCAGGCTCATCGGCCAGACCTCGGCGCTCAGGCCGCCAAACTCGCCGCGACAGGCCAGCGAGCGGATGAACACCTCACGGTCGGCGCCACTGGCGTGCATGCGCAGCCGATCACCGAGCAGCGCGCCGCCACTGACCGGGCTGGACGGATCGACCGCCAGGATCGCCACCTTCAAGCCGCGCCGCCGCCACACCTGGATCAGCGCAGCGGTCAGCGATGATTTGCCCGCACCCGGCGGGCCGGTAATGCCGATCAGATGGCCGCCCGTCTCCAGCTTATCCGCCGGTAATGCCTCCAGAAAGGCCGCCGCGCAGGCACGGGCCGCCGGTCGGCGGTCGTCCAGCAGGTTCAGTGCCTGCGCCAGCGCCAGCCGGTCGCGCGCGGCCACCGCTGCCGCGAGCGCTGCCGGATCAGGAAGCGCCGGAATCATGCCACCGCGACCGGCTGCAGGCCGTGAGCACTGCGAATCAGGTTGAGGATATCCAGCATGATGCTGTTCATGTCGATGTCCTTGGGCGTGTACACGGCAGCGATGCCCTTGTCCTTAAGCAGACGCGCATCGCTCTCGGGGATGATGCCGCCGATCACCACCGGCAGCTCCTGCAAACCGACCTGTTCCAGGCGTGCGAACACATCCTCGACCATCTCAATATGGCTGCCCGACAGCACCGACAGGCCGATCAGGTGCACACCCTCTTCCAATGCCGCCTTGGCAATCTGTTCCGGGGTCAGGCGGATGCCTTCGTAGACGATCTCGAAGCCGACATCACGACCCTTGACCGCGATCTGTTCGGCACCGTTGCTGTGCCCATCCAGGCCCGGCTTGCCAATCAGCAGGCGCAGCGGCCGGCCCAGCTCCGCGCCGGTTTCAACAACTGCAGCGCGAATCGCGATGGCCCGGGTGCTGCGGCTGTCATCATTGGCGGGAATATCGATGCCGGTCGGCGCGCGGTATTCGCCGAAAATATCGCGCAGGGTCTGCGACCACTCGCCGGTGGTCACGCCAGCATGGGCGCACAGGATCGATGCCGGCATGATATTCGCCCCACTGCGCGCGGTCTCGGCCAAATTGGCCAGCGCCGCCTTGACCTCGGCAGCGTTGCGCTGGGCGCGGAAGGCATTGAGCCGTTCGATCTGCTCACGTTCGGCCCGCGGATCGACCTTCATGATGCCGCTGTCCTTGCCACCGGTCAGCGGCGATTCCTCGGTTTCCTTGTAGCAGTTCAGACCGACGATCTTCAGATCACCACGTTCGATGGCGCGCATCCGCTCGGTATGGCTGGTCACCAGTTGCCGTTTGACGTAGCCAGACTCGATCGCCTGCACCATGCCGCCCTGTTCCAGCACCCGGGCCATTTCCGCCTGCGCGCCCTCGACCAGGGTTTTGACCTTGGCGGCGATGACCGGCGAACCGTCGAAAATGTCGCCGTATTCGAGCAAATCGGTTTCAAAGGCCAGCACCTGTTGCATACGCAGCGCCCATTGCTGATCCCAGGGCCGCGGCAGACCGAGCGCCTCATTCCAGGCCGGCAACTGAATGGCGCGGGCGCGGGCCTTTTTCGACAGACTGACACCGAGCATTTCCAGCACGATGCGCTGCACATTATTTTCCGGCTGTGCTTCGGTCAGACCCAGCGAATTCACCTGCACGCCATAACGGAAGCGGCGCATTTCTTCACTCTGTGCGCCATAGCGCTGCTGGGCCATCTGGTCCCACATCTCGCCGAACGCACGCATCTTGCAGGTTTCTTCAATAAAGCGAATGCCGGCATTGACAAAGAAGGAAATGCGGCCGACCACCTGCTCAAAGCCTTCGGCACCGATCTGCCCGGAATCGCGCACCGCGTCGAGAATGGCAATGGCAGTGGACAGCGCATAAGCCAATTCCTGAGTTGGCGTAGCACCGGCTTCCTGCAGGTGATAGCTGCAAATATTGGTCGGATTCCACTTGGGAATATTCCTGACCGTGTAGGCAATAATATCGGTGGCCAGGCGCACCGAGGGCTGCGGCGGGAAGATATAGGTACCGCGCGACAGGTATTCCTTGAGAATGTCGTTCTGGGTCGTGCCCTGCAATTGCGCCGGGGATGCACCCTGACGCTCGGCGGTAGCGACATACAAGGCCAGCAGCCAAGCGGCAGTGGCATTGATCGTCATCGAGGTATTCATCTGCCCGAGCGGAATCTGGTCAAACAGGGCTTCCATATCGCCGATATTGCAAATCGGCACGCCAACCTTGCCCACTTCGCCACGGGCTAACGGATGATCGGCGTCATAGCCGGTCTGTGTCGGCAGGTCGAAAGCGACCGACAGGCCGGTTTGTCCCTTGCCGAGATTGGTGCGGTACAACTCATTGGATGCCTTAGCGGAGGAGTGACCGGAATAGGTCCGCATCAGCCAGGGTTTATCGCGTTTTACTTGGGTGGTCATGGGAGCCTCTTTTGTGAACAGCAATGAGTTTTCGGAATTTAGTTACTATTGTTGGAAAAATTTCAGGGCAATTAATGCAACACCCTGCTTCCTCTAGTCCGGTCTACAAACAGGCTCAACCCATGACTCTTGACATCCATAATTGCGGCTTCAACCCGCATCAAAGGAAATTGATTTTGGCCTAAACCGTAGGATTAATAAAAAATCACTTAATCAATAACTCACTTTGGACATTTTTTATTTAATTAAGAACCAGAACATGTAGTTATAATCAATCAGCGATTCATCAAGTCCAGCAAACCCGCCCCTCTCCCCCGAAAGAAAGAGAGAGGGGCTTTTCCTCACCTCACGCCGGACGCCGTTTAATCAGCAACCGCCGTTCGATCTCGAAGATCTTGCTGCTGATCTTCTCCTTGCCCAGTTTCTGCTTATCGTTTTCCTTGATAAACAGGTCAGCGCCATAGGTCTCCAGCGCAGCGGCAGCGCTGATATTCTTCACGCCGATAAACTGAAAGGTCACAATACCGGCGGCGTCATTATTGGGCAGAGTTTCCGTCGCCACCACCCGCGACATGGCGGCCACTGTATCGCCCGACACTGCCGGCTGGGTGTGATAACCCTCGGTGAAACCCAGTTCCCACAGCGCGTTTTCGCTGACATCGCGGCTGGCCAAGCCTTCCAGCCAGGCAAATACCAACCCGCCATAAACAATCGGCTCGCCACTCATCTTGCCCGACAGCCCAGTGCTGTAGACCCGGTCGAAATGCAGCGGATGGGTATTGCCGACCCGATAGGTCCAGGCCATATGCTCATCGGTAATAGTGCGGCCATTGGCATGGACAATCAGATCACCGAGCGAGAAATCCTCGAAATAGGTGTTAGGACCGGTCAACTGGCTCGGATAGCCACCGGCATTAACCGGCAAATCCACGACCGAATGCTCCACCCACGGGAATTCGACCGGTGTGGTCGGTGCCGGCGTGGTCGGCAGGCGATCGCCGCGATAGCCGACCATGATCTTGCGCTCGTACTGCAACACCACCTGGTTGTGCTGATTCACGCCCAGGGTGCGAATCAATACGATGCCCGGCTTGTCCTCACCACGCGCCTTGCGATCCATGACCTTGGTATAACCGCGCAGAGTGTCGCCCGGATAAACCGGGCGCAGGAACTGCACGTTGTAATAGCCCAGGTTGGCAATGGCCTTCTCGGAATCATTATGCACGCCCAGCGATAGCACCACATTGAATACCATCTGCGGGCTAGCCGGTAAATCGGGAAAACCGTGCGCTTTGGCGTATTCCAGATTCAGATACAGCGGATTGCACTGCATGAATACGCGGGCGAAATCCAGCATCGGCCCGCGCTCAAAGGTATAACCACGCGGATGGACAAACACCTGTCCCGGCACGAACTCATCCAGATAACGGCCATACTGTGGCTGGCGCGCCCATTCCAGATTGACCGCCACCGAGCCGGCCACTTCCATCTGTTCGCTCAATCGCATCGAAAAGCTCATGGCTTACTGCTCCAGCTCGGCCTTGGACTTGGCATTATCCACCAGTGAACGGGCAATCACCTTCAGCGCCAGCGTTTCTTCGGCGCCTTCGAAAATGGACAGCACCCGCGCATCAATGAAATAGCGGCTGACTGACACTTCTTCGGCATAACCCATGCCACCATGAATCTGCAGAGCCTCGCGGGTCACCCATTCAGCCGTCTTGCAGGTAAAGAATTTGACCATGCTCGCTTCCATGTCGCCCTCGCCCTGATCCATCAGGCGCCCGACTGAATAGGTGAACTGGCGACCAACAGCCAGATAAGCGGCCATGCGCGCCAGCTTGACCTGAGTCAACTGATAATCACTGATCGGTGAACCGAATACCACGCGCTCTTGGGCATAACTCAGCGCTTTTTCATAGGCGGCCTGCATCAGGCCCACGGCGCGTGCGGCCGTCTGAATCCGGCCACCGGCAAAGCCGGCCATGGTGAAATAAAAGCCCTTGCCCTCACCCGCTGGGCCGCCGAGCATGTTTTCATCGGGCACGAATATATTGTCGAAGAACAGATCGAAGGAGTGCATACCGCGATAACCGATAGTGGGAATCGCCTTGCCGCTCAGCTTGCCGCCGCTCTTCTGGACAAATTCAAAGGCATGACCCGGATAGCTGGGCTTTTCAAGCAGGAACATCGACAGACCGCGATGGCCCAGCGACAGATCAGGATTGGTGCGGGCCAGAATCAGCAGCACGCCGGCCTTGCCACCGAAGGTGCACCAGGTCTTGGCGCCGTTCAGCAGCCAGCCGCCCTCGGTCTTGGTCGCTTTCAGGCGCATGTTGGCGACATCGGAACCGTAATTCGGCTCGGTCACCGCCACCGCACACAACAAGTCGCCAGAGGCCAATTGCGGCAGCCACTTTTCCTTCTGTTCCTCAGTGCCACCCTTAAGCAGCGCCTTGGAGAGAATCTCCGGCCGGGTAATCAGACTGCCGGCCGCGCCGAGCGAGCCGCGCGTCAGCTCCTCGGTGACCACGATCATGCCCAGATTATCTTCCTGCTCATCGCTCTGGATGCCGCCAAAGCGCTCGGGAATGGAAATGCCAAAGCAGCCCAGATCCTTGACCTGATCGATGATCGTGTTGGGAATATCAAGATCGTGGCGGTGAATCTCCTCGGCCAGCGGCATCACCACATCCTCGGCGACGCGGCGGAAGGTCTCACGCATCATTTCGTGGTGATCATCGAGCAGATAGGCGCCGGTGACTCCGGCCTGGGCATACATCAACTGCCCCAGTTCCGCCACCCGCGCCGCTGGCAATTGCGTCAGGCAGAACTGACGCACTGCGGCATGATCGACGGTTGCGCCCAGCCAGGCGTCGCTCAGACCGAAATCGGCCGGACGGGTACTCAGCCGGTTGCGGATCGCCTGCAGCGCCTCGGCGGTGAACAGCAGGGCAAAGCGCTCTTCCAGCGCCAGCTCACTGGCGGGCGTGCCACCCGCCGCGCGCGCGCGCTGAGCATAATCCAGTGCAAAGCGGGCGCCGGTGGCCTCGGCGAAGGACAGCGCCAGGTCGTAGCTCACCAGTTGATGCTGATCAAGCAGCGCGGCCGAGATCTTGCCGTCGGCTTTCTGCGAGCGTTCCTTCAAATCCGTCAAGGCATAATCGAGAGCCTTCTGGACCGCGGCAAGTGCCGATGCAGCCTGTTGCAGCTGTTCGGCCGGGGTTTGAATGGATTCGGACATGAGAAACCTCGTATGGGTCGGAATGGTCTCGAAAACCTTAAATTTAGTAAGCACTCACAACCAATTCTAGGCGGAAAGTCACCAGGTGACAGCGCCAGAATGGTCAAGATGGGAAAAATCAGTCGACTGGGGCGCTTGGGCGATCCCGCAACACCGGAGTGCGGCAGGTCCACGCTTGATTTTCCCTTATAATGGTCGCTCTCACGGCCTGACAGTTCCCGCCTGGCCACCTTTCATGATCGCTTCGCCCGGATCACCGGCAACGGAGCGGTAGCGCAACGCAAGAGATTTCCAGTGCCTATAACGTCTACCCTGCCAAAAGACCTTCAGCCCTACGCGGGCCTGCTGGTGATTGAACTGGACCCGCAACAGCCCGGCTTTACCGGTGTGCCGCCGGCGCCGCTGGATGTGGCCACCGCGACCGCGCTCGCCGGTCATCTGGCTAAAGATCTGGATACCATTCTCGGCGGCATTGAGCACCTGGGCCTGATTCTGGCTGGTGCCTTGTACGATCAGACTGAGCTGCTGCGTCCGGGTTTTCCGCTGCTGGGCGCCCTGGCTGATTTATACAGCGGCAGCCTGCACGGCGGGCTGTTCACGCCGCAACTGATAGCCCTGGGCACTGATCAGGGCTACTTCCCGGTTGCGGCTATCAATCCGGCCCGTCATCCCGGTTCTGGACCGCTGTTGCTGTTGCCATTCTGCTTCATCGGTCCACGCGATGCCATTAACGTACTGGCACGCAGCATGGAAGATACCCTGCTGCAGAATGGCATGGTCTCGGATGCGACCCGCGAGGCGGTGCAACAGGCCTTTGGCCTGCAGGCGCTGAACCTGTCCTATGCGACCACCGGCGACCTGTGTGCGCTGCTGCGGGTGCAACTGGATGGCAATGGCCTGCTCTCGCTCTGGGAATTGCTGGAACAGGCCTGGTTTGAACGCCCCGGCATCCGGGTGGCCACGCTGGCGGCCGGCAGCCGTTTCCTGGTGGCCGGCGACCATGCCCATACCCTGTTCTATACCTTTGACGACTGGGCGCAGTTTGGACCCGGCTGCAAGCGGGCGGCGGCAGAACTCGGTCAGGGCTATCGGGACTGGATGCAGCAGCAGCGGCAGTATGCGCTGGCGCTGGAGGCTTATGGGCTGCATGTACGCTGGGTGCTGGCCAGTCCGCAACTGGAACGGACGCTGGCCGATGCAGATGCCGAGGCCAGTGTGGCTGCCATGCGCGCCATTCCCTGCCTGTCAGGCGATTTTCTGGTCGAAGGCATTTTCCGCAATGACAGCGAAAATCCCGAGCAGCAGATGCTGATCACCCATCAGGCCGATCCGGAACTGGGTACGCTGGCCTATACCGTAACTGGCCTGGATGCGCAGGGACAACTGCTGCGCCTCGAACACCATTATCCGCTGCGCCAGCAAGGTCTGCGGGTGATCATTGACCGCCTGCTGGAACAATGCACTACGCAGGGTGCGGCGCGGCAGGTGCTGCACCCGGGTCGGCTGCTGTACTCCGAAACCGGCCGTTGCCTGCGACCGGCGACGCTTGCCGATCTGCCCACACCGCATGAGCGGCCGCATTAACCCGACCCGGCGCGATTACCCGGCCGCTGGCGTCTCCAGCCAGCGGCGTAAGAGATCGCGCAGATCCTCCAGCCGGTAGGGCTTGCTCTGGTAGTCATCCATGCCGCTGGCCAGGAAGCGCTCACGATCGCCCTCCATGGCATTGGCGGTCACTGCAACGATCACCGAGCGCGGCCCACCCTTCGCTGCCTGGGCTTCGCGAATCCGTCGTGTGGCTTCCAGGCCATCCATCACCGGCATCTGCACATCCATCAGCACCAGCGGATAAAAGC
>OFRV01000077.1_pt1 | contig 14215 bp, 15 predicted proteins | sample 1543231 | NCBI WGS metagenome assembly OFRV01 (sample SAMN05442499, study PRJEB24371) | freshwater metagenome | isolation source: Freshwater Lake | place: Canada: Niagara | collected 2013-08-21 | reverse complement strand
GCGTATCCAGGGCGGGGATGGCGATACGGTCATCAAGCTGCGCCCGGTGGATCCGTCCACTATCGACGCGGATCTTCGCCGCTCGGCGGCCTTCAAAGTCGAGGTGGATGCGATGCCGGGCGGATTCGTCTGCTCGGCCTCCTTCAAGGGCGCCTGCACCGGCCAGGAGGTGCTCGACGTGGCCTCGGGCGAGTTGCCTTTGCGCAAGCTGTTCTCCAAGGAACAGCGCGCCTTCTATGACGCGCACGCCCCGGCGGACATCACGATGGACAAACTGGTCCTCCTGGGTCCCACCTTCCTGCTCAAGGCCAAGCACCAGCCGAAGGTGAAGGACTTCGACCGCCCCATCGTCTTGGAAGTGTGGATTTATCCTGATGGATCAATCGTCATGGAAGTCTCCACCAAGTGCCTGCCGAAAGAAACCTTCCAGGTCGCTGGCGATTTCCGGGCCTACCTGGCCCGCCACGGCATCGTGCTCGGCGCTGACCAGTCTGCGAAGACCAAGACCGCGCTGGAATTCTTCAGCGCCAGGCTTAAGAAGGAGAGTCAGGCCGGCTAGTGATCCTACGAGGGGTGGGCGAAATTCGCGGTTCTGCCAGGTGCGAGGATCGAACCGGGGCATTCAGTAATCGGAAATTGGAGGGAGCATGACGACCATCCTTGCGCATGAATCCGAGCTGGAATTCGAGTTGGGTGGGCCGGCGTACCGGCTCATGCAGCGGATCGGGCTGATCCAGGGTGCGGGGCCTTCCCTCGGGAGACGCGTGACCGGATTCCTGTTGATCACCTGGGTTCCCCTGCTCCTCTTCTCTCTGATTGAGGGCCGGGCGCTCGGACCCACGCCCCGGGAATCCTTGTTGCTGGACCTGGCCACCTACGCCCGCTTTTTCCTGGCGGTGCCCTTGATCTTCCTGGCTGAGGTCGTCGCCGGCCCGCGGCTCCGCGCGGCGGGGCTCCATTTCGTCCAGGGCAACTTCGTCCGGCCGGAAGACATTCCCGCCGTCGAGGCGGCCATCGTCCGGGCCGCGCGACGCCGCGAAGCACTGCTGCCGGAACTGGTCATGCTCGGCATCGCCCTGTTCGGGGCCTGGTACTCCACCGAACTAGTGTCCGGTGGAACGACTACCCCCACCTGGAGTTCTGCCACGGCGACGGGCGCAACCGGCCTGTCGCTGGTGGGAATCTGGTACCGCTGCGTCGCCTTGCCGATCCTGCAATTTTTCATGTACCGGTGGCTCTGGCGGCTGTTCATCTGGACCTGCTTCCTGCGCGACCTGTCCCGACTGGATCTCAACCTGGTGGCCACCCATCCCGACCGGGCCGGCGGACTGGGCTTTCTTGGAACCGCCCATTTATCTCTGGCCATCTTCCCTTTTGCCTCTAGTTGCGTCCTGAGCGCGCATGTGGCCTTCCAGATCTATTTCGAGGCCGTGCCGATCGACACGTTCAGAGCCCTGTTCGTGGTTTACCTGGTGCTGATGGAACTGATCTGTCTCGGCTCCCTGCTGCTCTTCGTACCGCTGCTGGCCCAGGCGCGGCGGCAGGGGCTGCGCGACTACAGCATTTTGGCCGACACCTACAACCGTGCCTTCCATCGGAAGTGGGTGGCAGGCGAGGCCCCGCCGGATGAACCGCTGCTGGGGAGCGCCGACATCCAGTCTCTGGCCGATCTGAGCAACAGCTTCGGGGTGATCCGGGAGATGAGGGTCTTCCCCTTCACCCAGCAACAGATCCTCCAGATCGCGGTGATCGCATCCCTCCCTGGCCTGCCGCTCATTTTCCTGGTGATGCCCGTAGGGGAACTGCTCAAACTGCTCGCCGGGGCGCTGCTGTAGTCGCAGTCAATCGATCACATCCATCATCCGCTTCCTCAGTGTGTATTTCCAAACCCTGAGGTACCGGGAATCGGTGTTCTTCGGCAAGCTTGAGTAGCTTGTCTGCTCGCGGAGAGGCGTGAAAGATAAAATCTTCCCCAGGCGTCAAAACCCAGGGAAGCGATTGTTTCCCCCCAATCCTGTAATAGATTGCTGCGTCCTGGCAGCAAGTAAACCGTGTTTTCCATCATGTCCCTCTCTGCCGGTTGCATCAGCCGATCGATCCGACGCAGCCAGTCGGCCAGCCGTTTTCGCCCTTCTTCCGACCGATCACCCTCCAGCAAGGCGATGAGGTCTCGCCCTTCCGTCACCAGCGCGGTGGCCAGATCGCCGAGGGCTTCGAGCTTCACCACGCCGGCCCGCAGGGCGGCGATCAACGCGGCCACATCAGGCACTGGGGCGGCTAATATCGCTTCCAGCCGCTCCAACCAAGGCCGCTCGGGCGACGGGCGGCTGCCGCCCGCACGGATTCGGTTTTCAGTCGCGCGTCCGCTGTTCGAGTTCGAACTGCAACTTCTCCAGTTCTTCCCGGGTTCTGACCTGATCGGTCACATCGTATTGGACGCCCAGGTAATAGATCACCTTGCCTTCACGATCCACCAGCGGGCGAATGGACAGGCGATTCAGGAACAGTTCGCCATTCTTGCGGTAGTTGCGCAGAGTGACCACACAGGCTTCGTGTTTCGCCAGCGCAGCGCGGATGGTATTCAGTCCTTCCTGATCGTGGTCCGCACCCTGCAGGAACCGGCAATTGCGCCCGACGATGTCCTCCTGGGAGTAGCCGGACATGGCCTCGAATGCCTGGTTGGCGTACACGACGGGGTTATCGGGCAGGTCCGGATCGGACAGAGTGACGCCGTTGACGCAGGCATCCAGGATTTGCGTCAGCACGTAGGGAATCAAGCCATCATCTTTTGCAGTCACGAACATCGTTCATCTCCCGCTACATGGATTTGCAGAGAATCACCGGAGACTATCTGGCGCTAACCGTTATCCAGCATTTCCTTTTCGATCAGCAGCTTCAATTTTCGCACCGTGCGCTTGGCGCCGTCCTGCAAGGCCATGCGAATCAGCTTTTCAAACGGACGCATACGCGGTTCGAGTTGTTTCAGCTCGAAGGTAAAGGTCACGTGAGTTGAGGGACTGCGGTTTTCAAACTCATACAGGGAGCGGTAGGGAGCGGTAATGCCCTGGAACGAGACTCGCTTGAGAGCTTCCAATTCGGCCACCTCGAAGGTCGATTCCGTTTTGTGTCCCTGATCCACGCGGACCTGACGGGCCTGGTAGCCCAGTCGCACCGGGCCGGTCGAGAGCGGTTTGAGGTCCACCACTTCCGCCGACCAGCGCGGATAGTTGGCGACAAACTCCAGGGCGATGAACCGGTAGACGGGTTCGATTTTCTGGAAGATGAGAACGTCGGCTTTGGCGCTGATCATGCGCGGCTCTCCCCCATGGGTTGCACGACCTTCAGAACATGGACTCAGAACATGGACGCGTCGCTGAAGACCGCCTTTGCCACCGTGCGTGCCGCCGGAAAATACAGGCGGCCAGCCACGAGGCCATCGCTGCGGCTAAGGCATCATCGGTTTGACCTTGGCCGCACCGGCAAGCCATGCCGGCAGCAATCTACGTATAAAACGAGGATAGCGCGCAGGATGGCGCGACGCTACGTTGTACTCGGGAAAGCGCGGATACCGCCAGCCCAGCAGACTGCGTTTCTGGCGGTGCCGGTTCTGCGGAGCGTCGATGTCGATATAGTCGATTAAGGCAATACGAGGTGGGGTAACACCGCTCTGCCGCCCATGCTCTGGCGTGTATCGAAGCCCACGCCGCAGTGCCCATCGTGCTGTGGCTGGTCCACATCTGTTGATCTACAGCGTGCGTTTTCTCGAAGCCGGCAACCGCATCGTCGGTGGTCGGGTGGTGGCGGGGCCGGCGCGCGTCCATGAACTCCCTCACCCGTGGTCCGTTCGCATTGTGCCGTTACCGACAATGGCCGCTTCCAGGTTGTGACAAACACCACGGTGCCGTAAAGATATCCAAAAAAAAAATAATAATACACAAAGGCTTATGAAAAATATTTTTCGGCACGCCTGTTGCTAGGAACGTTCCTGACATCCGCGTCCGCCCACGGCCGGCCGCACTCCACCTTGATCATTGTTCGGGGAAAGCCCATGGAACCGACCCGTCAACCGACCACCGCCGGTACTTCGCCAGAGCTCCATCCCTGCTATTCCTCGAAAGCACATCGGCATTTCGCCCGTCTGCATTTGGCGGTAGCACCGAAGTGCAACATCCAATGCCATTATTGCAACCGCAAATACCATTGCAGCAACGAATCCCGACCCGGTGTGGTGGCAGAGTTGCTGACGCCCGGACAGGCGGTCGATAAGGCGCTAGCGGTGGGCGCGGTGATTCCGCACCTGGCGGTAGTCGGCATCGCCGGACCGGGCGATCCATTGGCTAACCCCGAACCGGTTTTCGCTACCCTGGACCAATTGCGGAAGAAAGCCCCGGATTTGTTGCTCTGCCTGTCCACCAACGGCCTGGCATTGCCAGAGCAGGTCGAAAACCTGGTGGCGCACGGCATTCACCATGTCACCATCACCATCAACTGCGTCGATCCGGACATCGGCGCGCGGATTTATCCCTGGATCGTCCATCAAAACCGCCGCTTGCGGGGACGCGAAGCGGCGGCGACGCTGATCGCGCAACAACTGAAGGGGCTAGACCTGCTAGTAGCGCGCGGCGTCCAGGTCAAGATCAATTCGGTGCTGATCCCCGGCGTCAACGACGCGCACTTGCCGGAAGTGAACCGCGTGGTGCGGGACAAAGGCGCGATCCTGCATAACATCATGCCGTTGATCGCCCGGGCAGAGCATGGAACGCATTACGGCATGACCGGACAACGCGAACCGACCACCGAGGAACTGGCAGCGGTGCGCGCCGCCTGCGAAAGCAGCGCCGGAATGATGAGCCACTGCCAGCAGTGCCGCGCCGACGCGACTGGAATGCTGGGTGAGGAGCGCGGCGCTGAATTCAGTATCGAAAAAGTCGCGGCAATGGAAATCGACTTCCAGGGGGCGATGGCCAAGCGGGCGGAAGTGCGCGCGGCCATCGTCTCGCGCCTGACTCAATCTTCCCGGCCGGCGTCGCTGGCGGAGCGGCAACCGACCGGGACTTCCCAGCGCTCTGCTACTTCCGAAAACGCGCTACGGATCGCGGTAGGTAGCACCGATGGCCAGCGCATCGATGCCCATTTCGGACATCTGCGGGAACTGCTGATTTTCGATGTCACCGCCAACGGCGCGCGTCTGAGCGAACGGCGGGAAATCGCCCGCTATTGCCATGGCGCCACGACCTGTGGCGATGGCGAAACGGCGCTGACCGGTGCGATCCGCGCCCTGCACGATTGCACGCTGCTACTGTGCGCACGCATCGGCTTTACCCCCTGGCGGGCGCTGCAGGACGCCGGGATCCAGCCCGACAGCGAACACGCCGGAGAGGAAATCTCCACAGCGCTGCAAGCCGTTCATGCTCAATGGCGGGGCCGCAGGAGGACACCACAACTGTCGCATACCCTCTCCGCCAACACCGGATTCCAATGACGGGACTGGCAGCCACCAACACCAGGCCGCATGCACGGCCTCCAATCCACCAACCTCAACGCGCGCGAGCAACTGAAACCATGGCCAGAGCAAAGCTTACTTTTGCGGATGTCAACATCACCGCGACCGTGCCGGCGGGCACCCGGGTGATCGAAATTTCGGACAAGGTCAGTTCCGGTATTGTGTACGGTTGCCGCGAAGGCGATTGTGGCACCTGCCTGATGAAAGTGGTCGAGGGTATGGAAAACCTGAGCCAACCGTCGGCACTGGAGGCCCGGATACTCAAGGAACACCTCGCTACACGCGATATGCGCTTAGCCTGTCAGGCACAGGTGCTAGGCGATGTGACCGTACGCCCTGCTTGATCGCCCACCACGCCCTATCCGGGTTTATCAGGAGATCCACTCATGCCATTAGTCACGTTTTCGCATCCCGAGCACAAAACCAAGACCGTTTACGCCACGGCCGGCAGCCATATCGAGACCGTCCTGAAAATCGCCAAAGCCAATAAGATTCCGATCAACTTCGATTGTCAGGATGGCGAGTGCGGGACCTGTCTGGTAAAAGTATCGAGCCTGGATAAAAAATCCCGGATGGGTGGTCCGCCGACCGAAAAGGAACGCAACCTGCTCAAACAACTGGGCAAACTGACTGAAGAGGACATCAACCGGATTCTGGTGGACGACATTCCACCCCCTTGGCGGCTCGCTTGTCAGATGATCGTGCGTGATGAGGATATTCTGGTGGAATACTGACGGATTCACGCCCATGTCGCCTAATCCGCACCTGGACTCTCCGGCACCTTCCGGCGCTAGAGTCCATTGGCAAACCTACGGCCTGTTGATGAGACATGGCCGCGGTTTGCCCAACGACGACATGCTGGCGCGGATGCTGGCGACTCAGGTCGGCGGTGGTGGTTCGTTGCCGGTCGGCCTGGGGCTGAAGTCTGCCGAGTTCGCGGCCCTGCTGGAGCGGCATTTTCCGGGCGCTGCCTTGCCGATCGTGCCTGCTCGGCCACTGCCCGATCGGGATCCGAGACTGCTGGAGGAACAGGAAGAATTGATCCAGTTACTCGACCTGCGCCGGGCGGGACGGGACGTTTCGGAACGCTGGATGAGCGTGATCGTGGCTACCGGCTGCATGGCCAACGATCATCTCTGGGAGGATCTGGGCCTGTGGTCGCGGCAGGATTTGAGCAAATTGATGGTGCGGAATTTTCCGACACTGGCAGCCAAGAACGACCGCGACATGAAGTGGAAGAAGTTTCTCTACAAGCAGCTTTGCGAGCAGGAAGGCATCTACCTGTGCCGCGCCCCCTCCTGCGCGGTCTGCCGCGATTACGCGCTTTGCTTTGGGCCGGAAGACTCCATTACCCGGCAGTGAATCACGCTAATCGCTCCACCTCGTAAATCCCTCCGATCACCACATACTCGTCCTCGCCCTTCAGCATCCCGGGCAAGATTCGGTTATAAAAAAACACCTTGGACGCCGGCACCTGGGCTCGCAGCAGGTGATCGCCGAACTCCTCGGCCCGCTCGCGACGCACGCTGAAGGAACTGAGGTTGTTGAGCAGCACGATCCAGCGGCGGCGGTCGGGCTTGGTCAGCACCTGATCGTCGCTGAAGCGGTTGAACCCCCGATACAGGGTCAGGTGGGTCAATTCCGGCTGCTGGCGATGCAATTCGTACTGGCAATAGGTGTACAGCAGGTCCAGTTGCGCTTCCAGGGCGTTGGTGTTGTACAAACCCTGGCTGCACACCTGCAGAAAATGCTCGTAGGCGTCCTCGCTCCGATCATCGAGCAGGACACCGTGAAAGCGGGTCAACAACCCAAAGCGCGATTCCACCCACGCCTTCAACACGGCACCTTCCCGGCTGTTTGGATCAAAAGCCCAGCCGCGCACCATACGCAGATAATCGGCCCGCCCGCGCAGCCTGGGCCGGTCCCGCCGCGTACCCGCCGAAGGATCCGGCATCAGACCCGCCTCCTCCAGCGCATCCAGCCGAAAATGCACGGTCATGTAATCCATGAAGCGGCGCGCCCGTTCGGCAGAGTCCGATAATCGATCCAGCAAGGGAAACAGATCGGCGTGCAGTTCCGCCACCCCGTCGAGCAGTAGCGGTGCCGGATGACGCTGGAAGGTCAGACCACCCAGAATCGCCGCCGGCAGATTGCAGCGGTTGATCGGCAGACAGGCGCTTTTGGGAAGACGTGGCCCCCATTCAGGCACTGTGGCGGAATTGTTATCAATCTGACAAGCAGCCGCGTTTGTCATCTATGCAACCTGCTACTCCGACTATCAATCAATAAAATTACAGCAAAAACAGCTTATTGCTGAATATCTCTCCTTGGCACGGCGCTTGAACAAGTCTGGACGGACAAAAGCAGGGTTCATCATTCAGTGACTGGGAGAGCAATTCCATGGCGATGATACGTCAATGTGCGATTTACGGGAAAGGCGGCATCGGTAAATCCACCACCACGCAGAATCTGGTGGCTGGTCTCGCCGCCGAAGGCAAAAAAGTCATGATCGTGGGTTGTGATCCTAAGGCCGATTCCACCCGCTTGATCCTGCACGCTAAGGCCCAAAGCACCATCATGCAAATGGCGGCGGACGCGGGCACCGTCGAGGACCTGGAGCTGGAAGACGTGCTGAAAGTCGGCTACGGCGGTATCCGCTGCGTCGAATCCGGCGGCCCCGAGCCGGGCGTCGGCTGCGCCGGGCGCGGTGTGATCACCGCCATCAACTTCCTGGAAGAGGAAGGCGCCTACGAGGAAGACCTCGACTTCGTGTTCTACGACGTTCTGGGCGACGTGGTGTGCGGTGGCTTCGCCATGCCGATCCGAGAGAACAAGGCGCAGGAAATCTACATCGTAGTATCAGGCGAGATGATGGCCATGTACGCCGCCAATAACATCGCCAAGGGCATCTGCAAATACGCCACGTCCGGTAAGGTGCGCCTGGCCGGGCTGATCTGCAACTCGCGCAAGACTGACCGCGAGGCCGAACTGATCGAGGCGCTGGCCGAGAAAATGGGCACCCAGATGATCCATTTCGTGCCGCGTGACAACGTGGTGCAAAGGGCCGAGATCCGCCGGATGACGGTGATCGAGTACGACCCCACCTGCAAGCAGGCCGACGAATATCGCGATCTGGCGCGCAAGATCGTCGAGAACAAGAAGCTGGTCATTCCCAAGCCGCTCACCATGGACGAACTGGAAGATTTGCTTATGGAATTTGGCATCCTTGACGAGGAAGACGAATCCATCGTCGGCAAGACTGCCGCCGCCGAAGCCACGCTGGCCACTGCCTGAATCCGACCGGAGACCGTCCCATGACCATGAACCGCCAGGAAACCGAACAACTGATCCAGGAAGTGTTGGAAGTCTATCCGGAAGCGACCGGCAAGCAACGCGCCAAGCACTTGATGGCCAACGACCCCAGCCTGGAGAAATCCAACAAGTGCATCGTCGCCAACAAGAAGGCCCTGCCTGGCGTGATGACCGCCCGCGGTTGCGCCTACGCCGGTGCCAAAGGCGTGGTCTGGGGACCGGTCAAGGATGTGCTCAACATCTCGCATGGTCCAGTCGGCTGCGGCCAGTTCTCCCGCGCCGGTCGGCGCAACTACGTGACCGGCCACAGCGGGGTCAACGTTTTCAATGATATGAACTTCACCTCCGATTTCCAGGAAAAGGATGTGGTGTTCGGCGGCGACAAAAAGCTGGCCAAGCTGATCGCCGAGCTCGACGGCCTGTTCCCACTGGCCAAGGGTGTCACCATCCAGTCGGAATGCCCCATCGGCCTGATCGGCGACGACATCGAGGCGGTGGCCAAAAAATCCGCTAGGGACATCGGCAAGGTGGTGGGGCCGGGGCGCTGCGAGGGTTTCCGCGGCGTGTCGCAATCCCTCGGCCACCATGTCGCCAACGACTCGCTGCGTGACTGGGTGCTGCACGGCCGCGACGACGACCAAAGCTTCGAGTCCACCCCCTACGATGTGGCGATCACCGGTGACTACAACATCGGCGGCGACGCCTGGTCCTCGCGGATTCTGCTGGAGGAAATGGGCCTGCGGGTCATCGCGCAGTGGTCGGGCGACGGCTCGATTCCGGAAATGCAGACCACCCGCCACGCCAAGCTCAACCTGCTGCACTGCTATCGGTCGATGAACTACATCAGCCGGCACTTGGAAGAGAAGTACGGCATTCCCTATATGGAATACAACTTCTTCGGCCCGACCAAGATTGCCGAGAGCCTGCGTAAGATCGCGGCGTTCTTCGACAGCACCATCCAGGAAAACGCCGAGCGGGTCATCGCCAAGTACCAACCGATCATGGATGCCATCGTCGCTAAATACCGGCCCCGGCTGGAGGGCAAGCGGGTGATGCTGTTCGTTGGCGGCCTGCGCCCCCGTCACGTCATCGGCGCCTACGAAGACCTCGGCATGGAAGTGATCGGCGCTGGCTACGAGTTCGCCCACAACGATGACTACGACCGCACCTTCAAGGAATTGCAGGATGGTGCGCTGATCTACGACGACGCCACCAGCTTCGAGCTGGAAGCCTTCGTGGAACGGCTGAAACCCGATCTGATCGGCTCCGGCATCAAGGAAAAGTACGTATTCCACAAGATGGGCATCCCCTTCCGGCAGATGCACTCCTGGGATTATTCCGGCCCCTATCACGGCTACGACGGTTTCGCGATCTTCGCCCGCGACATGGACATGACCCTTAACAACCCGTGCTGGCAAAAGCTGAAAGCACCTTGGCAGCGCGCCAGTACGGAAAGCATCCAAGCCGCCGCTTAGCCCCGGAAGAGGAATTTGTCATGCAAAAGGCCGACACCATCAATCCCGGTTATCCGCTGTTCAACGACGAGGACTATCAAGCCAGCTTCGCCCGCAAGCGCGTGTTCGAGGAAGCGCCCGCCAAGGAAAAGCTGGAGCAGGTATTCCAGTGGACCACCACCGAGGAATACAAGCAGCTCAATTTCCAGCGCGAGGCGCTGACCATCAATCCGGCCAAGGCCTGCCAACCGCTGGGCGCGGTGCTGTGCGCGCTGGGCTTTTACAAAACCCTGCCCTACGTTCACGGCTCGCAGGGTTGCGTGGCCTACTTCCGCACCTATTTCAACCGGCATTTCCGGGAACCGATCGCTGCCGTCTCCGACTCGATGACCGAGGATGCAGCGGTGTTCGGCGGCCAGAAGAACATGTTCGAGGGACTGGAAAACTCGCTGAAGCTCTACCAGCCGGACATGATGGCGGTCTCCACCACCTGCATGGCGGAGGTGATCGGCGACGACCTCAACGCCTTCATTACCAATGCCAAGCAGGACGGGCGGGTGCCGATGGACTTCCCCGTCCCCTTCGCCCACACCCCCAGCTTCGTCGGCAGTCACGTCACCGGCTGGGACAACATGCTGGAAGGTATTTTGCGCTACTTCACCCTCAATCATATGGAGGGTAAAACGCCGGGCAGCAACGGCAAGCTCAACATCGTGACCGGTTTCGAGAGTTATCTGGGCAATTTCCGGGTGATCAAGCGGATGCTCAAGGAAATGGGCGTCGAATACACCTTCCTGTCCGATCCGGAGGAGGTTCTCGATACACCCGCCGATGGCGAATTTCGCATGTACGCCGGTGGCACCCGGATCGAGGAGGTCCAGGATGCGCCCAACGCCATCGACACCCTACTGCTGCAACCCTGGCAGTCGCCCAAGACCAAGAAATACGTGCAGGAAACCTGGAACCACAAGGTCAGTACCATCCCCATTCCGATGGGACTGGGTGGGACCGACGAGTTTCTGATGAAGGTTTCAGAACTGACCGGCAAGCCGATTCCCGATTCGCTGACGCAGGAACGGGGCCGGCTGGTGGACATGATGACCGATTCGCATTCCTGGCTGCACGGCAAGCGCTTCTCGCTGTTCGGCGATCCCGATTTCGTGACCGGCATGTGCCAGTTCCTGCTGGAACTGGGCGCCGAGCCGGTACATGTCCTCTGCCACAACGGCAGCAAGCGCTGGGCCAAGGACATCACCAAGCTGCTCAAGGATTCACCCTACGGCCAGGGCACCGAAGTTCATGTCGGTAAGGATCTCTGGCACCTGCGCTCGCTGGTGTTCGCCGACAAGCCCGATTTCCTGATCGGCAATTCCTACGGCAAGTTCATCCAGCGCGACACCCTGCACAAAGGCAAGGCGTTCGAGGTGCCGTTGATCCGGTTCGGTTTCCCGCTGTTCGACCGCCACCATCTGCACCGTGACACCACACTCGGTTACGAGGGCGCCATGCACATCCTCAAGGCCCTGGTGAACGCGGTCATGGAACGGCTGGATGAGGAAACCATGACCATGGGCGAAACCGATTACGCCTTCGATCTGATTCGGTGATGGAAGCGGGGGAATCCAGCCATGCCCAACGTCATGCTGCGCAATAATGCGGCCGGCCAATTGGTGTTCTACGTGACCAAGAAGGATCACGAGGAAACCGTGGTCGCGCTGGAACATGCCGGTCCTGGCGCCTGGGGCGGCGAGATGGAACTGGCGGACGGTTCGCGCTTTTACCTCGAACCGTTCGACCAGCCACCCAAACTGCCCTTGACCGTACGGGTGAAGCGGTTATGAGCGCCGAGCAGCCACTTCCCGACTGTATCGCGCTCAGAATTGGCTTGGCGGCTCGTCTCTTGCCGGACACCGACTCGCGCCAGTTGCTACAGGTATTGCTCGCGGCCTTGGGCGAGCCGTTGACCGAGGCCAAACTGGCCAGCCTGACGGTCAAGGCTCTCAAGACCGCCGCCGACAGTGCCCTGGGCGAAATCGACGGTCCCCATTTGCGCCAGGCTCTCTCCTGCCTGAAGGGCGAAGATGGGATCGACGCGGTCGCCGCGATCCCCGATCCCCGGCCCTACCGCGAAGGCGATTTGCCCAATTCCATCCGCATCGCCTGCGCCTCAAACCAAGGCGAGCGGCTGGACGGCCATTTTGGCTCCTGCGCCCGTTTTCTGATTTATCAGATCTCGGCAACGGAAGCCCGACTGATCGCGGTACGGTCGGCACCGGCTGTCGTTCACCTCACCGTGGATCACAGCGCGGAACGGGTGGCCCTGATCAGCGATTGCAATCTGCTCTGCGTGCTGTCCATCGGTGGTCCCGCCGCCGCCCGGGTCGTGAATGCCGGCATCCATCCCCTCAAGCGTCCCCAGGCTGAGGACATCCCGGTACTGCTGGCCGAGTTGCGAAAAGTGCTGACCGGCAAGCCGCCACCCTGGCTGGCCCGGATCATCGGCCGCAATTCGGATTTTTCAGGTGAGCCGGCGGCTGATCCGCTCCTGGCCGAAGCGGGAGAAGCGCCATGATCACGCCGCGCCAACTCAATGACATCGCCCGCTGGGCGGAAACCCGGGGCGTGGACTACGCCGCGCTCACCCATTTGCGCCAGGTCTATCCCGGCTTGTATTTCACTCATTGTCTGGACGACGACATCAACGACGTCGAGCCGGTGCGGCGGGGCGAGGGCATCAATCTCTATCTGGTGGACAGTCGGCAGCACTGCCTGCGCCTGACCGAGGATTTCCAGGCGGCAACCGGCGTGGTGCTCGCCGTCACGACGGCATGCGTGGCCTCCTGATCGAAACAATTCTCCATTCAACGAGGTAATCATCATGGCCAAGATTGGTTTGTTCTACGCCACCGATACCGGTAACACCCGTAAAGTCGCCAAGATGATCAAGAAGCAATTCGACGAGGTCGAGGTCGAGCTGTTCAACGTCAAGAGCGCCAAGGCCGAGGATCTGAGCGCCTGCGAAGCCCTGATCTTCGGGACCCCGACCCTGGGCGACGGTGAACTGCCAGAAACCCTGACCGAATTTCTACCAATCCTGGAAAGCGTGGATTTGAACGGCAAAACGGTTGCCCTGTTCGGTCTGGGTGATCAGGTGGGGTATCCCGACGAATTCGTTGATGCGTTGGGGATTCTGTACAAGAAGCTCAAGAAGCTGGGCGCGCGCCTGGTCGGAAGCTGGTCAGCGGAGGGTTACGAGTTCACCAAATCCAAGGCGTTTCGCGACGGCGAGTTCGTCGGCTTGGTGCTTGATCAGGACAATCAGGCGGATTTGACCGAAGAGCGTCTGGAAGAGTGGCTCGAATTGGTCAAGCCCGAACTGCTGGGCGAGACGGTGGCGGGTTGATCACGCCCGTCCGGTTCGCCGACGCTGTTTTGCCATAAGCAAACCGCACCCCCTGACCTGCGCGCCCCGGTAAGGCGGGGGGAAAATTCAAGGAATTTGCGATGAAAACCAGCGATCTTGCCGCGCTGTTAAACGAACCCGCCTGTGCTCACAACCTGAAGAGTAAATCGGGTTGCGCGCGACCCACACCCGGTGCCACCGCTGGGGGTTGTACTTTCGACGGCGCGCAAATCGCCCTGCTGCCCATCGCCGATGTCGCCCACATCGTGCATGGCCCGAGCGGTTGCGCTGGCAGTTCCTGGGACAATCGCGGCACCCGCTCCAGCGGCCCGACCCTGTTCAAGCTCGGCATGACCACCGACTTAAGCGAGCAGGACGTGATCATGGGGCGCGGCGAGAAACGGCTGTTCCACGCCGTCAAGCAGGCTATCGACCGCTATTCACCGGCGGCGGTGTTCGTTTATAGCACCTGCGTCACCGCCCTGATCGGCGACGATATGGAAGCGGTGTGCAAGGCAGCGACCGAACGCTGGGGTGTGCCGG
>OFRV01000076.1_pt1 | contig 14284 bp, 6 predicted proteins | sample 1543231 | NCBI WGS metagenome assembly OFRV01 (sample SAMN05442499, study PRJEB24371) | freshwater metagenome | isolation source: Freshwater Lake | place: Canada: Niagara | collected 2013-08-21 | reverse complement strand
GCTGGTGGAGTCGCCGCTGGACATCCGCGAGATGCTCAGCGAACAGCGCCGCGCGGCGCCGAAGGCCTGGATCTTCACCTCGGCCACGCTCGGCGACGCCAGCGCAGCATCCCGCCAACACCTGGCGGAATTTCTGGCCGACGTAGCCGGCGTATCGGTAGATCGGGTACGGGTCATCGAAGGTCAGCGGGAAATTCCTGCCCTGCCGGAATCGCTGCTCAAGAGCAACCTGCCTCGCCCCGCGCTGGAAACATTGCGGGCGCAATCCCCACAGGAGCGTTTCCTGGCTCTGGCGAGCGACGGGCGAATACGCACTGTGCGCGCCCAACTGGTCACACAGCCCAGCCTGTTGAGTCAGCTTGCCGAAATTCTGCAAGGCCGCGCTGATGCCCCGGACCGGCGCGAGACTCTGCAATGGCTGGATCTGTGCACTCAGGCGGAAAACGATCAGGGCGAACCGTTCCTGCCGTTGCGCGGCCACCTGTTCCAGCGCACCGTCAGCGGCTTGTGGGCCTGCGCCAACAGCACCTGTTCCGGGCGGAAGGACACGGCGCTGGATCAACCGGGCTGGCCGTTCGGCGCGGTGTTTCTGGAGCGGCGGGAACATTGTCGGTATTGCGGAAATCCGGTTTTTGAACTGGTGCAATGTGGAGAATGCGGCGCGGAATATCTGGCTGCTGCCGAACAGCACGAGAACGGCCACGACTGGCTGGTTGCGCGTGAGTACGATTTGAACGAGGACGAGTTCCAGCAGGAACTGGAACCCATCAGCGAGGATGAGAACGAGGATGAAAGCGAAACGCCCACCGAACCAACGGCAAAACAACCTCGCCTCCTGACCCGATCCGATCACGCCACGCAACGCAACTGGGGATTGGCCCCTGATGGTCGTCTTGATCCATCAGGTACAGTGGGCATTGCGGTCCACTTGCGCCTGCCGGCTTCCGAAGATGATGGCCTGGAGTGCCCGGTATGCAGGGAAAAAGAACGCAATAGGCAACTGCTCCGGCCCGTTCGGATCGGAGCGCCGTTCCTATTGGGCACAGCGATTCCGACCCTGCTGGAAGCCATGCCGCCGTTGACCGAGGGACAGGAACCCCGGCCGCTCGATGGGCGGCGGCTGATCACTTTTACCGACAGCCGCCAGGGCACCGCCCGCTTTGCCGCCAAATTGCAGCAGGAAAGCGAACGCGACTATGTGCGGAGTTTGCTTTACCACTCCCTGATCGCCAGCGCACAACCGGCTGCTTCGGCGGAAATTGCAAAAATCCAAGCTGATATTGCCAAGTTGGAACAAGCAGTCAAATTGGTACCCGACCTGAAAGAAATGCTTGCGCGACAGCGCCAAAAACTGGCGAAACTGGAAGCACCACCGTTGGGCCGCCTGACATGGGAAGAAGCCGAGAACAAGCTGTTCAGTTCCGACGACTTCCATCGTTGGCTGTTGCCGGCGCTCACGGAACTGACCTTTGGCCTATTGTCCGACCGGCTGTTGGTCAGGCTGTGCCTGTTGCGGGAATTCTTCCTGCGCCCCAAGCGGCAGTTCTCGCTGGAAGGTTTGGGGCTGGTGCAACTGTGCTATCCAGTTCTGGAAAAGGCTGATCCGCCAGCGGTGATGAAGCAGCGCGGCGTCAAACCGGAAGAATGGCGGGTGTTGCTGCAAGTCACTGTGGACAACATTCTACGTAGCAGCAGCCCACCCATCGCCGCTGCACCGGATGTCGTTCGCTGGTTCGGGTATTCCAGTCGTCCCAGTGTCCTGTTGCCACCAAGCGCGAACAAAATCAAAGATATTCAACGCTCCTGGCCTTCAGCCAATTCCCGTTGGGCCAAACGCAATCGCCTGATTCGTCTGCTTGTTCATGTGTTCCGCCTGGATATTGACGATGCGGAACAGCGTGGCCAGATTGACGAAATGCTCATCGCCATCTGGGATGGCATCCGCCCCCTGCTTGCCCAGACCGAAAACGGCTTGCAGTTGGAACTGGACAAGCAGGCCGTGCTGACCGAAGTGCGCGAAGCCTGGTTCTGTCCGATGACCCGCCGACTGCTGCCGGCAGCATTCCGCGAGACCACGCCCTATTTGCCGGCGCTGCCCGCACCCGAGACACTGACCCGATGCCAGCGGGTAGCGATGCCCCGCGTTCCACATCCGTTCTGGCTGGGTTGCGATCCTGCAGAAGCGGATGCCTGGCTGGAATCCGATCCGCAGGTTCGCGCATTGCGGACGCTGGGCGCTTGGCCCGACCTGAGCGACCGCCTGGCCCGGCATCGCCGCTACCTTCGCGTCATGGAACACTCGGCGCAAATTGCCGGCCCGGAGCTGACCCGTCGCGAAACCGCGTTCAAGGCCGGCCAGATCAATCTGCTGAGCTGTTCCACCACGATGGAGATGGGCGTGGACATCGGCGGCCTGACCGCCGTCGCCATGAACAATGTGCCACCGCATCCAGCCAATTTCCTGCAACGGGCCGGACGGGCCGGACGCCGGGGTGAAACCGCTGCCCTGAGTTTTACCCTGTGCAAGGCCACGCCCCAGGGCGAAGCGGTGTTTCAAAATCCGCTCTGGCCGTTCGTCAGCCGGCTGGGCTTGCCACGGGTCGCCCTGCAAAGCGAACCCATCGTGCAACGCCACCTGAACGCCCTGGCGCTGGCTGCTTTTCTGCGCGACCGCACGCCCGATATTCGCCGCCTGCACACCGGCTGGTTCTTTGAATCCACCGATGCAGCTACTTCAGCGCCTTGGGAACGTTTCGTCGACTGGTGTGAGCAAGCGTCATCCACTGACCCAATAGCCGCAGGGCTGGCCACCCTGACCCATCGCACCGTGCTGGCGGGCCGGTCTACCGCGTACCTGCTGGCCCGCGCTGCTCAGGTCATGCGCCGGGTTGCCGAACGCTGGCGGCGGGAACTGGACGCGCTGCTGGATCAGCAGAAGATCGTTGCGACCCGCGAGGGCAACAGCAAACCCGAACAGGCCGTTGCCATTCAGTTGCAGCGCCTGCGCGGCGAATATCTGCTGGGCGAGTTGGCCAATCTGGGGTTCCTGCCGGGCTATGGTTTTCCCACCGATGTCGTGCCATTTGTCACTACCACGCTGGAAAATTTGAATCGTGGCGACAACGAGCGCGAAGACAACCGCTCGCGCCGGGCGGGTTACCCCAGTCGCCACCTCGCCATTGCCATTCGCGACTATGCGCCGGGTACCGATACCGTGCTGGATAGGCGGGTTTATCGCAGCGGCGGCGTGACCCTGAACTGGCAAATTCCGGCTGGGGTTGAAGCTGAACCGGAAATTCAGAATCTGCGCTGGGTCTGGCGCTGCACAACGTGCGGCCACAATGGAACACGGCTGACGAAGCCGGAGCGCTGTCCGCATTGTGGAGCGGTTGGCAAGCTCATCCATTATCGCTATATCCAGCCAGCCGGTTTCGCCGTGGACATCCGCGACAAGCCCCACAACGACATTACCCTGCCGCAATACATCCCGGTCCGCGATCCGCTGATTTCGCTGGAAGGCGCGGACTGGATGCCCTTGCCCAATTCAGCCTTGGGCTACTATCGAACGACCGCGCAGGGTTCGCTGTTCCATTACAGCGATGGCTTGATTGGCGAAGGCTACGCGCTGTGTCTGCGTTGTGGGCGGGCCGATTCAATGCTGCCCGATGGACGGTTGCCCTCGACGTTTGTCGAGAACGTGGAAAGGCAAAGGCCGCTGATTCACAAACGCCTGCGCGGCGGGCGTCTCAACGACCGGGAACAACTCTGCCCGGGCAACCATGAAGCGAGCTGGGCAGTTAAGCACAACGTGCGACTGGGCATCGCCACGCATACTGAAGTATTTGAATTGCAACCCCGCGACCTCGCCGGCAAGCCGCTTGACCAGACCACCGCTTACACGCTGGCAGTCGCTTTGCGCCGCGCCTTGTGCATGACGTTGGGGATTGAGGAGGCCGAGGTAGGTGTGGCAGCGGCATCCAGTCGCGCTGTGGAGAACCAGGAAAAGGCGTACTCAGTTTATCTTTACGACACGGCCACCGGTGGCGCCGGCTATGTCAGCCAAACCGCCCCGCGCCTGCCCGAACTGCTGCGCCAGGCCCGCACGCTGCTGGAATGCCCGCGCGATTGCGACGCCGCCTGTCAAAGTTGCCTGCTGACGCACGACACGCAACACCACCGGGATCATCTCAACCGCCATGCTGCTCTCGCCCTGCTGGCAGCCGATTTCCTGGCCGCGCTGGAATTGCCGGAGGAACTGCGGGCTTTCGGAACCCGCAGCCAACTGGAAATGGAACCGCTCACCCTGGCACTGAACCGCGAAGGACAACGGCTGGACGTCAGTGAACTGCGGATTTATCTGGGCGGCGCGGCAGCGGACTGGGAACCGCTGGCCTGGCGATTGCGCAATACCTTGGGACGCTGGCGACAGGCTGGAATCGAGGTGTACCTGCTCGCTTCGGCGGCGGACCTGGATACTCTGAACGCCAGCCAGCGCAATGAACTGGCCGCGCTGACCGCTTACAGCGGTGCGGAACTGTACCGCGTCCCTGCTGCGAGTCCGGCGACAAGTGCAAATTTGCCGCTGATTCTGGAGCTCGGCAGTCTGGATCAGTGCGTGCGCTGGGCGGCGCGGGAGTCCACCGCGTTGCTTCCCGGTCCGCTTTGGGGGGGTGGTCAGGCCGGCGGTCCGTTCATCAGGGCTACCGAAACGCAAGCGCTGTCGCCGTTACCGGAATCGTGGCAACGTTTGACGCTGGAAGAACTGCGCCCCGTCACGCCGGGTTTGAGCGCCCTGACTATCACCACCGAACTCAATGGGCCATCCCTCACCTTTGGCGAACGCGCCTGGACTCTGCTGGAAAAACAGGTGCCCTGGCTGGCCGAGCGCCTGCACCGCGCCACGCCCTTGCAAGCCGTGCGCTACACCGATCGCTATTTGCGCTCGCCGCTCAATCTGTTGCTGCTTCATGGCGTGTTGCGCGGCCTGGCCCGCTATCCAGGCGGTCTGACACCGGCCACGATCATTCAGATCAACACCGCCGATCTGCAACGCTCCGGCATGGATTCACCCCGGCTGTTTTTCCATGACTGGCGGGATGGCGAGGATCGCCGGCAGGCGGTCGAACACTGGTTCCAGGAAAGCTGGCCGGCATTCGCATGGCATGAAGCGACTCTGCGCACCTTGCCCCATGCCCGGGAACTCACATTGACTTGGAGCGACAGCGAAAGCTGGCTGATCCGCTTGGATCAGGGCTTTGGCTACTGGGGAACGGTGTCTGGAACGCGCCCTGAGTTCCCCTTTGACAATGACGTCACGCGCCAGGTCGGAAAACTGCGCGGCGCCAATCTCACCATCAAACCGCTGCACCCGGATTATCCAACGTACTGGCACTGCACCCGAACCTGATCGACTCTCCCGGCGACAGCGCCCACCACGCCGGACACTCGGGTTCGCGTGACAACCCCCAGAAACCAGCAGGCCCGTTGGCGGAAACCAACGGGCCTGTTTGCCGATATCAGACGGTCAGCGCCGCCCTCATCAGATTCACTTCATGGCATTACAGCGCTTCGAACACGCCCGCCGCGCCCATGCCGGTACCGATGCACATGGTCACCATGCCGTACTTCTTGCCGTGGCGGCGCATGCCATGCACCAGGGTCGCGGTACGAATCGCCCCGGTTGCGCCCAGCGGATGACCGAGCGCGATCGCCCCACCCAGCGGATTGACCTTGGCCGGATCCAGCTCCAGATCACGCATCACCGCCAGGCTCTGCGCCGCGAACGCCTCGTTCAGCTCAAACCAGTCGATGTCATCCTTCTTCAGACCGGCCAGATCCAGCGCCTTGGGAATCGCCGCGATCGGACCAATGCCCATGATCCGCGCCGGCACCCCGGCCACCGCATAGCTGACAAAGCGCGCCAGCGGTGTCAGGTTCAACTGCCTGACCATGCGCTCGCTCATCAGCACCACCGCGCCGGCGCCATCGCTCATCTGCGAACTGTTGCCCGCGGTCACGCTGCCGCGCGCGGCGAACACCGGCTTGAGCTTGGCCAGGCCGGCCATGCTGCTATCCGGCCGCGGCCCTTCGTCGTTCTCCACCAGCCGCTCACGCACCCGCACCTGCAGGGTCCGGCTGTCCGCACTACGATCGATTACCGTGTAGGGCAGGATTTCCTGGCGGAATTCGCCACCCGTGATCGCCGCCACCGCGCGGCGATGGCTTTCCACCGCGAAGGTATCCTGATCCTCACGGGAGATTTTCCATTCCTGCGCCACCTTCTCGGCGGTCAGACCCATGCCATAGGCAATCGCCACGTTCTCATCGGTGGCGAACACCGCCGGATTGAGGGCAATCTTGTTGCCACCCATCGGGATCATGGTCATGGTTTCGGTGCCGGCGGCGATCATCACATCCGCCTCGCCCAGGCGAATGCGGTCAGCGGCCTGTGCCACCGCCTGTACGCCTGAGGCACAGAATCGGTTGATGGTCAGACCCGGCACACTGTCCGGCAGACCGGCCAGCAACAGGCCGATACGTGCCACGTTCATGCCCTGCTCGCCTTCCGGCATCGCACAGCCGACGATCACATCGCCGATCATGTGCGGGTCCAGCCCCGGACATTGCGCCACTACCCCACGCAACACGTGGGCCAGCAGATCGTCCGGGCGGGTGTTGCGAAACATGCCGCGCGCCTTGCCCACCGGTGTGCGCGCGGTGGCGACAATGTAGGCGTCCTGGATGTGCTTGCTCATCAAATCTTCTCCCGTCAATCAGTTACGCAGCGGCTTGCCGGTCTTGAGCATGTGCTCGATGCGCGCCTGGGTCAGCGGCGTCTTGGCCAGTTCGACAAAGGCTTTGCGCTCCAGACCGAGCAGCCACGCCTCATCAACCATCGAATTGGGATCGACATCGCCACCGCACAGCGCCTCAGCGATGTTCAGGCCCAGCCGGTAGTCGTGGGCGGAGATGAAGCCGCCATCGCGCATGTTGACCAGTGCCATCTGGCAGGCGGCGATGCCGGTGCGCCCGGCAACCCGAATCTTGCGCGGCTGCGGCGGCCGGTAGCCGGTCTCGGCCAGCGCCCGTACCTGGGCCTTGGCCACGTACAGCAGTTCGTTGACGTTGAACACGATGATATCGGAGGCCTTCAGGTGGCCCAGTTGCTTGGCCTCCTCAGCGCTGCGCGACACCTTGGCCATCGCCATCGCTTCGAAATACGGGCGCAGGAACGGCAGCAGATCGCCACCCTTAGCTTCGTTGGCCGCGCGCAGAGCGAATTCCTTGCAACCGCCACCGGCCGGCATCAGACCGACGCCAACCTCGACCAGACCGATGTAGCTTTCCAGCGCCGCGACGACCCGGTCGCAGTGCATCAGGAACTCGCAACCACCCCCGAGCGCCAGGCCCTGCGCCGCCGCCACCACCGGAATCGCCGAATAGCGCAGCGCAGCAGTGGTCTGCTGGAACTTGGCGACGGTGTTCTCGAAGGTGACGAAGTCGCCGGCCAGCACCACCGGCACGGCCTGGGCCAGATTGGCACCAGCGCTGAACGGGGCTTCGGTCTGCCACAGCACCAGACCGTCGAACGTCCGCTCGGCGATCTGCAGCGCTTCCAGCACGCCGTCGAGCACGTCGTCACCGATCACATGCATCTTGCTCTTGAAACTGAGCACGCCGATGCCATCGCCCGTGGTCCACAGCCGCACGCCGCTATTCTCAAAAACCGTCTCGCCATAGCGATGCGGCGCTTCGCCCAGCACCTGCTCGGGATAGAACTGGCGCTGGTAAACCGGCAGCGCGGAACGCGGCTTGTAGGCATCTTCCACCGCTGAGTAGGAACCTTCCGGCCGATGCACGCCATCGACCTGCTTGACCCAGGCCGGCAGTGCCACCGCTGCCATGGTCTTGCCGGCGGCAATGTCTTCCTCGATCCAGGCCGTGACCTGCCGCCAACCGGCTGCCTGCCAGATCTCGAACGGACCCATGCTCCAGCCAAAGCCCCAGCGAATCGCAAAGTCGATATCGCGAGCGGTATCGGCGATCTCCGCCAGCAGCACCGCCGCGTAATGGAATACGTCGCGCTGAATCGCCCACAGGAACTGCGCCTGCGGATGACTGCTAGCACGCAGCGCGGCGAATTTCTCGGCGGGATTGCGGATCTTGAGAATCGCCTGCACTGCCTCGTCAGGCTTGGCGCCGGCATCAACGTAGGCACCAGCGGCCGGATCGAGCACCTGCTTGCCCTTGTTGGCGTAGATGCCCATCTTGGTCTTCTGGCCCAGCGCGCCCTTTTCAATCAGCGCGCTCAGCCAGGCCGGCGCCTTGAAATACTGCCGCCACGGATCCTGTTGCAGCGCCAGCGCCGAGCCTTTGATCACATGGCCGAGGGTGTCCAGGCCAACCACGTCGGCGGTGCGATAGGTGGCGCTCTTGGGCCGGCCAATGGCCGGACCGGTCAGCGCATCTACCAGATCCAGACCCAGACCGAAGGCCGCGGTGTGGTGCATGGTCGCCGCCATCGAAAACACGCCGATGCGGTTGGCAATAAAGTTCGGGGTGTCCTTGGCGCGGATCACGCCCTTGCCCAGGCTGCTGACCAGGAAGGTTTCCAGCAGATCGAGAATCGCCGGATTGGTAGCCTGGCAGGGAATCAGCTCCACCAGCGCCATGTAGCGCGGTGGGTTGAAGAAGTGGATGCCACAGAAGCGCGACCGTACCGCTTCCGGGACCGATTCCGCCAGCAGGCTCAGCGGCAGACCGGAGGTGTTGGTGGCCAGAATCGCCCGCTCGTTCAGATAGGGCGTGATCTTCCTGTACAGATCAGCCTTCCAGTCCGGGCGCTCGGCGATGGCTTCGATCAGTAGATCGCAGCTGCGCAGTTCTTCCAGATGCTGGTCGTAGTTGGCGGGCTGGATCAGCTCGGCGCGCTCCTTGACCGCGAACGGCGCCGGACTGAGCTTGACCATGCTGGCAATGGCCTTGGTCACGATCCCGTTGGGATCACCATCCTTGGCCGGCAGGTCGAACAACACCACCGGCACTTCGGCGTTGGCAAGATGAGCGGCAATCTGCGCGCCCATCACACCCGCGCCCAGAACCGCCACCCGGCGGATCGATGCTGCGTTACTCATGCGTGAATGTCCTCTCGTCGGTCTGTCGAAACACGCGGCGAAACCGCCGGTTTTTCCGGTTTTCACATTGCGCAGGACAAAAATAAAGCCGGAGCTTGCGCCCCGGCTTTGCCGATTTGGCTAAGCGTCGATTTTTAAAAAGCTTTAAAATCGATAGCTCGCCTGCAGACCGACCAGGTTACCCGAACCGCTGTAATCCACCCGCAGCGTGTCGGTGATCAGGCCGGCCGGTGATGGAATCAGGTTGATGGTGTTGTCGGAACTGGCGTCCTCGAAATCGATGTACATGTAGCCAAAATCAACTGACAACTGCTTGTCCGGGTGATAGCTGAAACCCAGACCAAAGGCATTACGATTGGCGTCGGGAATGCGCGGCGTGGTGAACTCGGCCGAGGAGACCGGCGTCTGGTCGTAGACGTAGCCGGCGCGGAAGGTCCAGTCGCTGGTGTAGTCGTAGCTGACGCCGATGTTGAAGGACCAACTGTCCTCCCAATTTTCCTCGATCAGCGTCGAACTGCCGTCGGCGTATTTGAGATCCAGGTTCTGGAACGTGCTCCAGTTGGTCCAGCGCACGCTGGCCATCACCGCCCATTGCGGATTAAGGCGCTTGTAGGCAGCCAGGGCCGCCCAGTCCGGCGCGGTCCAGTCGACCTCGGCGCTCACCGTGCCGTTGCGACCGGGGATGTAGTTGCTGATACTGCGATCACCTTCCAGGGTATGCTTGACCTGCGAGCGGTAGCTCAGGCCAACCCGGGTGTCGGGATCAAACTCATAGGTGGCGCCGAGGTTGACACCAAAACCCCAGTCGTTGCCCTTGACCTCCGCGTAGCCGTCCTTGGTGAAGGGCGTGAAGGGATTGAACAGCGCCTGCGTCAGCTTGGCATCCGCATACTGGGCACTGACACCAAAGCCCAGCGACAGGTTGTCATTGACCCGGTAGGCGATCGAGGGATTGATGTCAATCACCGTCAACTCGGAATCCAGGGCGTGGTAGCGACCCACCCAGTTATTGCTGTAACTGGTGCTGACTGCGAACGGCGCCACCACGGCCAGACCGAAACGCGTCCGGTCGTTGATGTCCATGATGTAGTAGCCATTGGGCACAAAGTTGTCGGTGCCACCGTCATCGCTGCCACCTGAGCTGGGAATGGTCACGAATACCGGCAGCGTACCCGGCTTGGTAAGCACATCGCCCAGATTGGCGGGCAGGCGGGTGGTCGATCCGGCATTTTGCGCATCCATGCTGATGCCAATAAAGGTGATGCCCGCCTGGGCCTGCATGCCGCTGCTCAGCATCATGTCGGCCGGGTTGTAGTGCGGCGCCGAAGCATCATCGTTCGCCAGACTGCCGCCGGCGAAGGCCCGACCCAGACCGGTCACGCTCTGTTCGGTGATCTGCAGTCCCGAGGCATTGGCCTGTGCTGCAACAATGAGCAGGCCAGCCATGCCAAGAACCTGAAGGGAGCAGTGCAACTTTTGGGGTATCATGTTCAATTGCCCTTGATTTTTATCATCAAACGTATCGCCTGTGGCGACCGTCGCGGTGGAAATCCTGTACCACCCTGCTTATTTGGATTTGCAATTTTTGTTATGCCAAGCCGTTTTATCGCCGCCGTGCGGGCCGGACGATCCGGACCCGTGGCATCGCAGCTTCTCCCGATGCGATCCCGTAGCCCGTTCAATAAGCGGTTCAATACAGCAGCGCGGGCGCTCGCGCTACCACGGAAAAAGCCCGCAACCCCGCCGCCAGAAACTGGATCAGCTGTTCCTGCAACCACTGCCCGTCCTCGGTATCCAGAGCCGTCACCGGTACCCGTGGCGCCAGGCTGGCGTAGGTGAACGACAGCACACCCAGAGTGAAATACAGCCGCCAGCGCAATTCCTCGGCTGGCAATTCCGGCAGCGTCCGCGCCAACACCGCCTGCAAGCGCGCCATCACCGGCGTGTAGCGCTCACGCATGAAGCGGCGCAGTCCTTCATCACCTTCCAGTTGCACTCGGCCCAGCAGGCAGGTGAAACGCTCGCCCGCCACACCTGCTCCGCGCAGATCCAGCGCGGGACTGATGAACGCAGCCAGTGCCCGCTCTACACTCACCGCTTCACCGAGCGCATCCAGCACCTCCAGGCGCCGGCAGCGCTCCGCATTCAGTGGATCCAGCCGGCGCATCAACACCGCCCGGATCAGCGCATCCTTGGAGCCAAAATGGTAATGGACCGCAGCCAGGTTAGCCCCGGCCTGGGTGGTAATCGCTCGCAACGACGTGCTGATCAGCCCATGCTCAGCGAACAGCGCTTCCGCAGCGTCCAGCAGGCGTTGCCGTGTATCTTCTTCCATGCACATCGGCCTTATTCAAACGTCTGTTTGATTATCCACCCCACCTCAACGGTGTGCAATGCACAATCTGGTCAGCCGCGGCTACTCGGCAAAGCCCGTAGTCGCCTGACTGCCGCTGCATCAAACGGCCAGTCCAGTTCAACACCGCAATCGGGCCGCAGCAGCACCGGAATGCGCACACCGTAGCGCGCCAGCAGCGTCTCATCATCGGCAATCTCCACCGTCACACAGCTTCCACCCACATCGGTTACCCGGCGCAGCGCCTGCTCGCAGAGATGGCAGCCCACCGTCGTATAGAGCACCAGTTCCGACATCACATTCCCCGCCATTAGAAGGACTCCAGGGATGGAGGATGCCCCCATCCGTTTAAGAAACCACGTCGGCCTGCGGCGCGCACAGGCGCGAGACGAACAAGCCGCATCGGCAACAAGACGAACTTCAGCCATGGCACAAACCCAGGCAGCGGATTATTACTCCGCATTTTGCCCCGGTGCCCGCTAAGCTTTTCATTCATGATTTCGCGCTATCAGTTGCCCAATCATCCCGGGCACCGTAACGTTCAATATTCGACACTCTCCCCTGCCCCACTCCCGGAACCGCGCATGGTTAGATTGCTCCACGATCTCCTCTTTGCCCAGGCCGACCGTCAACCCGACGCGCCGGCGATCCGCCACCGGCAAACCACCCTGAACTATGCCGCGCTGGCCGCACAGGTTCAGGTGGTCGCCAATGGCCTGCAGACCCTGGATCTGGTCCGCGCCGAACGGGTCGCCGTATACCTGCCCAAGCGCCTGGAAACCGTCGCAGCGCTGTTTGGTGCGGCACGCGCCGGTGGCGTGTTCGTACCCGTCAATCCGCTGCTCAAGCCTGAACAGGTCGGCTACATCCTGCGCGATTGCAACGTGCGCGTCCTGATCACCAGCCGTGACCGCGCCGCATTGCTGGAGCCGGTGCTGGCCGGCTGCCCCGACCTGCACAGCGTGGTGCTGGTCGATGACGACAGCGCGGCGCGGCACTGGCATCATCTGCGCTTTCTCGGCTGGAGCGAACTGCTCGCCGCCAACCCATCCGCCTGTGTCGGCAGCCCGGCGATCGATATCGACATGGCCGCCATCCTGTACACCTCCGGCAGCACCGGCAAGCCCAAGGGCGTGGTGCTCTCGCATCGCAACATGCTCGCCGGCGCCTACAGCGTCGCCGACTATCTCGGCAACCGCGCCAGTGACCGCCTGCTCGCCGTGCTGCCGTTCAGCTTCGATTATGGCCTGAGCCAGCTCACCACCGCCTTCGTCGCCGGGGCCAGCGTCGTGCTGATGGATTACCTGCTGCCGCGTGACGTGGTCACCCTGGTCGCCCGCGAAGGCATCACCGGGCTGGCAGCAGTGCCGCCGATGTGGGTGCAACTGGCGCAACTGGAATGGCCGGCGGCAGCAGTGGACAGCCTGCGCTACATCACCAATTCCGGCGGCGCCATGCCGCGCGCCACACTCGACGCCCTGCGCCGCGCCCTGCCCCGGACCACGCCATTCCTGATGTACGGTCTGACCGAGGCGTTCCGCTCCACCTATCTGCCACCGGCGGAAATCGATCGCCGCCCGGACTCGATCGGCAAGGCGATTCCCAACGCCGAGATCCGGGTGGTGCGCGAGGATGGCACGCCCTGCGCACCCGGTGAGCCCGGTGAACTGGTGCATCGCGGCGCGCTGGTGGCGCTGGGCTACTGGAACGACCCGGCCAAGACTGCCGAGCGGTTCCGCCCGGTGCCCGGCCAGGATCCGGCCCTGCCGCTGACCGAGCTGGCGGTGTGGTCGGGAGACACGGTGCGCCTCGACGAGGACGGCTTTCTCTACTTCATCGGCCGCAAGGACGACATGATCAAGACCTCCGGCTACCGGGTCAGCCCGACCGAAATCGAAGAAGTGCTGTACAACAGCGCTCAGGTCGCGGAAGCCGCCGCGCTGGGCATTGCGCATCCGGCGCTCGGTCAGGCGGTGGTCGCCGTGGTCAAGCCCCTGCAGGAGACCTTCGACAGCGCCGCCCTGCTCGCCCACTGCAAGCGCCAGTTGCCCAATTTCATGGTGCCGCTGCACATCGCGACCCGCAGCGCTGATCTGCCGCGCAACCCCAACGGCAAGATCGACCGCAAAACCCTGGCCGCAGAACTGGCCACGCTGTTTCAGGATACCGCCCCATGAGCAGCGCCAAGCCCCAGCATGCGCCGATGCACCAGTTCGCGATCGTTGATGACTGTCTGCAGGTCGGCGGCATGCCGCTGCCACAACTGGCGGCACGGGTCGGACAAACCCCGTTCTACGCCTATGAACGGCGCCTGCTCGATGAGCGGGTCGCACGGCTGCGCGCCACGCTGCCTGCGGGCATCGAACTGCACTACGCGGTCAAGGCCAATCCGATGCCCGCGGTGGTCCAGCATCTGGCCGGCCGGGTGGACGGTCTCGACGTTGCCTCGCTCGGTGAACTGAAAGTAGCGCTGGACAGCGGCATGGACCCGGCCGAAATCAGCTTTGCCGGTCCCGGCAAGCGTCCGCCGGAACTGGCTGCTGCACTGGCCGCTGGCATCACCGTCAATCTGGAATCAGCCGGTGAGCTGGAAATCCTCGCCCGGCTCGGCCGCGAGCAGGGTCGCCGGCCACGGGTCGCGGTGCGGGTCAATCCGGATTTCGAGCTGAAAGCCTCGGGCATGAAGATGGCCGGCGGTCCGAAGCCGTTTGGCGTCGATGCCGAACAGGTGCCGGCGCTGCTGCGGCGCATTGGCGAACTGGGACTGGATTTCCAGGGCTTTCACATCTTCACCGGG
>OFRV01000074.1_pt1 | contig 14323 bp, 10 predicted proteins | sample 1543231 | NCBI WGS metagenome assembly OFRV01 (sample SAMN05442499, study PRJEB24371) | freshwater metagenome | isolation source: Freshwater Lake | place: Canada: Niagara | collected 2013-08-21 | reverse complement strand
CTCCCACTTCCGCCACTTCCGCCATTGCCTTTTCCACCGCCGTTGCCGTTGCCATTGCCTTCCGGGGCCGGGGCAGTCAGGATCTTGGGTTTAAACAACCCCTCGACGTTCTGCCTGGCCTCATCGAGGAGTTCAGCGGGAATGCCCTTGATGGCTTCAAGCTTGGCCAGGTACAGCTTCTTGTAGACCTCACCCTGCTTGGGCGCGTGCTGGGCATCCACCCTGGCATGGGCCACGACATGAGCAATCTTGGCCTTGAAGGCGTCCAGCTTCTCGGGGCTGACAGGCTTGGGCGCAGCAGGCTTACGCGGCTTTTTAACTTTCTCGGTCTGAATATGGCTGGATGCCACCTCATCATCCGCATGGCCGAACAGATTGCCACTCAGCGGATGATCCGGCTTTTTCAGAGCCCGACGGCGCAGGCCGGTGTACGGGGCAACCGGTTTGCCGGTCTTCTTGTTGACGTAGCCTTTCACCGGCGTCATGGTCCCGAACAGACCGAACTGTTCAGCCTTGGAAAAGAACAGGAATACGGCGTTGTCAGGGATAACGGTGTCGAGGAAATAGGCCATGGGTTCGCATCCAAAAGTGATGCGTACAGCCTACTGTCACGACCGGCGGGCGTGTCCAGCGAGTATCAGATGTGGCTGCGCGGCCTGTTGGCCGAAGCCAAGTTACCGGCGGTCGTGTAGGGGCGACCTCCGAGTATGTGGAACGCGCGCAGAGCACAGGCCAACTGGAGTCAGGAGGCAGGAGGCAAAAACCCTCTTCTGCCGGCGGTCTGGAATGCTCAGCTCGCTGCCAGCCAGTCGCGCGGCTGTAAAAATACGTCGTAGAGCCGGGCCTCAGGGCTGCCCGGCTGCGGTTGCCAGTTGTATTCCCAGCGCACCTGCGGCGGCAGGGACATCAGGATCGACTCGGTGCGCCCGCCGGATTGCAGGCCGAACAGCGTGCCGCGATCCTGGACCAGATTGAACTCGACATAGCGGCCGCGCCGGTAGAGCTGGAACTCGCGTTCGCGTTCGCCATAGGGCAGGTCGCGGCGGCGTTCGACAATCGGCAGATAGGCCGGCAGGTAATGATCGCCGACGCTGCGCAGAAAAGCGAAGCAGCGCGCGAAACCGCCGGCGTTGAGATCGTCGAAAAACAACCCGCCGATGCCGCGCAGTTCCTGGCGATGCTTGAGGAAAAAATACTCGTCGCACCACTGCTTGTAGCGCGGATACAAATCGGCGCCAAACGGCGTGCAGGCATCGCGCGCGGTGCGGTGCCAGTGCACGCAATCCGCTTCGAAACCGTAATAGGGTGTCAGGTCGAAGCCGCCGCCGAACCACCACACCGGCGCGGCGTCGGGCGTGGCGGGTACGGTGCTGAAGAAACGCACGTTGGCGTGCGAAGTCGGTACATAGGGATTGCGCGGGTGCACGACCAGCGACACGCCGAGCGCTTCAAAGCCGCAGCCGGCCAGTTCCGGACGCTGCGCGGTGGCCGAGGGCGGCAGACGGGCGCCGCGCACATGGGAAAAATTGATGCCGGCCTGCTCGAACAGCGCGCCCTCGCGCAGCACGCGGCTGCGCCCACCACCGGCCAGCGCTGCACCGGTCGCCGGGCGCTCCCAGACATCCTCGATAAAGCGGGCGCCGCCATCGGCTGCTTGCAGCGCTTCGGTCAGGGACTGCTGCAGCGCCTCCAGATACTGGCGCACGGCGCTGCTGTCGGGCGAATCGGCGGCGTGGTCGGGATCGGCGGTCACAGCCGTGGTCATGGTGCATCTCCAGGCAGCGGCAGGGCCGGCCATGATAGCAGGACCAGACCGCAAGACCAGCGTGGTGCAGGCTAGCTGTCGAGCGCGGGCGTCGCGCCGGCGAAACCGCATTGCCGCCAGGCTTCGTACACCACCAGCGCTACGGTGTTGGCAAGGTTGAGGCTGCGGCTGTTCGGACGCATCGGTACGCGCAGGCAATGCCCGGCGGGCATTGCATCCAGCACGCTCACCGGCAGGCCGCGGGTTTCCGGACCAAACAGCAGCGCGTCGCCCGGCTGATAGGTAACGCGGTGATAAAAGCAGGTGCCGCGGGTGCTGAAGGCGAACAGCCGCGTCGGTGCAACTTCGGCGCGATAGGCCGCCAGATCGCGATGCAGGCGCACCTCGGCCCACTCGTGATAGTCCAGACCGGCGCGGCGCAATTGGCGGTCGTCGAACTGAAAGCCGAGTGGCTGGATCAGATGCAGGCGCGTGCCGCTGTTGGCGCACAGGCGGATGATGTTGCCGGTGTTGGGTGGAATTTCCGGCTCGAACAGGACGATATCGAACATGGTGGTCGCGGGGAGCGGGCGGCGCCGCCCTACTCCATATGCAGTTCCTTGATCTTGCGGGTCAGGGTGTTGCGCCCCCAGCCGAGCAGCCGCGCCGCATCCTGACGATGGCCGCCGGTCTGTTCCAGAGCGACGCGGATCAGCACCCGTTCAAAATTGGGCAGCGCGGTATCGAGCAGATCCTGCTCACCGCGCGCCAGGCTCTGGCTGGCCCACAGGCGCAGCGCCGCTTCCCAGTCCGGTCCATTTGCGGTCACCGGGGCACGCTCACGCAACTCAGTGGGCAGGTCTTCGAGATGGATCTCCCGCCCCGAGGCCATCACTGTCAGCCAGCGGCACAGATTTTCCAACTGACGGACGTTGCCCGGCCAGTCCATGCGGCTCAGGTGACTTTCGGTTTCCGGGCGCAACTGCTTGGATTCAACGCCCAGCTCACGCGCCGCCTGGGCCAGGAAATGCCGGGTGAGCAGCGGGATATCCTCGCGGCGCCTGTTCAGGGCCGGCAACTGGATGCGGATCACGTTCAGGCGGTGGTACAGATCCTCGCGGAACAGGCCATCGCGCACCCGCTGTTCCAGGTTCTGATGGGTGGCCGCGATCACCCGCACATCGACCCGGGTCGGGGTGTGGCCGCCGACCCGATAGAACTCGCCCTCGGCTAGCACCCGCAAGAGCCGGGTTTGCAGCTCAGCGGGCATGTCGCCGATCTCGTCGAGAAACAGGGTGCCGCCGTTGGCCTGCTCGAAGCGCCCCTGGCGGGTGGCCTGGGCACCGGTGAAGGCACCGCGCTCGTGGCCGAACAGCTCCGATTCGAGCAGATCGCGGGGAATGGCGGCGGTGTTGATGGCGATGAAGGACTTGTCGGCGCGTGGACTGTGGCGGTGCAGCGCGCGGGCGACCAGTTCCTTGCCGGAACCGGATTCGCCCGTGATCAGCACGGTGATGTTGGAGCGCGACAGCCGGCCAATGGCACGGAATACCTCCTGCATCGCCGGGGCCTCGCCGATGATCTCCGGCAGGCGCTGCACCGGTTCCTGCGGTTCGAACTGCGGGCGGTGCGCCAGACAGGCGCGGCGCACCAGGGCCACCGCCTCATCGACATCAAAAGGCTTGGGCAGGTATTCAAAGGCACCACCCTGATAGGCGGATACCGCACTGTCCAGATCGGAATGGGCGGTCATGATGATCACCGGCAGTTCCGGGGCCTGCTCGCGCAGTCGCGACAGCAGTTCCAGGCCGTTCATCCCCGGCATGCGGATATCGGCCATGATCGCGTCTGGCCGCCCACGCCCGAGGGCATCCAGAACCCCGGCGGCGCTTTCGAAGGTCGAGACGGTCATGTTGTCGCGTTGCAGGGCTTTTTCCAGTACCCAGCGGATGGCATGGTCGTCGTCAATCACCCAAACATGTTCTTTTCTGGTCATCCGTTTTTACCCAAGGGCAGCAACAGTGTGAAAACAGTCTCGCCAGGCCGGCTGGCGCACTCGATCAGGCCGCCATGCTGGTTGACGATGCTCTGGGCGATCGACAGACCCAGGCCGGTTCCGCCTGGGCGACTGCTGATCATCGGGTAGAAGATGTACGCCTGCAGTTCGGCGGGAATGCCCGGACCGTTGTCGACCACATCCAGCCGCGCTACCAGCTTGTAGCGCTTGGGCCCGATGGTGTACTGACGCTGGACCCGGGTGCGCAGGGTGATCAAACCGCGCCCTTCCAGGGCCTGCACCGCGTTGCCGACCACGTTGAGCACGGCCTGGATCAGCCGGTCGGCATCACCCCACAGCGTCGGGATGCTCGGGTCATAGTCGCGTTCGATGCGAATGCCGGTCGGCGCCTCGGCTTCGATCAAGCTGCAGACCCGTTCGAGAATCTCGTGAATGCTGACATCGCCCTGATTGGGCAACTGGTTGGGGCCGAGCATGCGATCGACCAGATTACGCAGGCGGTCGGCTTCGCCAATGATGATCCCGGTATATTCGCGCAGCGCCGGGTGCGGCAGTTCCCGTTCCAGCAGCTGCGCCGCTCCGCGCAGTCCGCCGAGCGGGTTCTTGATCTCGTGGGCCAGGTTGCGCACCAGCGCCCGGGTGGTGTGGTGCTGAGCCAGAATATGTTCCTCGCGGTTGATGCGCAGCCGCCAATCCACCTGGCGGATTTCCAGCAGCAGTTCCTGCGGCGGGTCACGCTCCAGCAGGGGTGCCGCCGTACAATCGACGGTGACGGCGCGTTCCTGCGCGAAGGTCAGCTGCAGCTCGCGTTCGATATAGGGATGGCCGTTTTCCAGGCAGTGGCGCAGGCCAGCGATGAAGCCCTCAGCACCGATCACCAGTTCGGGCAGCGCCAGCTTGTGCGCCTTGCGAAAGCTCAGTTCGAACAGGGTTTCCGCTGCCGGGTTCATGAATGTCAGCCGCAAACGCCGGTCGAGCACCACGACAGCGATGCTCAGACCTTCCACGACGCGGCGATAGTAGTCTCTCAACAGCACGGTTACCTGCCTCCCGGTCCACCGGATGGGATATAGCAAAATCCGAACCAATCCACTGTTGCTGCGCTAGCAGTACTGGCTGCACAGATTTAGGCCGTTCAGGCAGTGATTCGTGTGCACAGCGGTGCCCACTGGCGCGCGCTGATTCAATCCAGTGCTGCTAATGCGCACTGTAATGGTGCATTGCTGTGGGCGCGACTGGCGCTTCCCGGAAAATAGTGCAGAAACGACAACGCCCCCGAAACGGGGGCGTCGCATCTGCGGGTGCGGAAAACGGCTGCCGGTCGCTAGACCGCGGCCGCACCGCAGCTTACAGGCTGTAGTACAGGTCGAACTCGACCGGATGGGTGGTCATGCGTACCCGGGTCACTTCCTCGTTCTTGAGAGTGATGTAGGCATCGATCAGATCGTCGGTGAACACGCCGCCCTTGGTCAGGAAGGCCCGATCCGCGTCGAGCGCCGCCAGCGCTTCGTCGAAGTAGAAGCAGACCTTGGGAATCTGCTTCTCTTCTTCCGGCGGCAGATCGTATAGATCCTTGTCCATCGGTTCGCCAGGATGGATCTTGTTCTGGATGCCATCCAGACCGGCCATCATCATCGCCGCGAAGGCCAGATAGGGATTGGCGGTCGAGTCGGGGAAGCGCACTTCGATGCGCCGACCCTTCGGGCTGGGCACATGCGGAATGCGGATCGAGGCGGAGCGGTTACGGGCTGAGTAGGCCAGCATCACCGGCGCTTCGAAATGCGGCACCAGGCGCTTGTAGCTGTTGGTGGAGGCATTGGTGAAGGCATTCAGCGCCTTGGCGTGTTTGATGATACCGCCGATGTAGTACAGCGCCATTTCCGACAGGCCCGCGTACTGGTCGCCGGCGAACAGGTTGACACCGTCCTTGGCCAGCGACTGGTGGACGTGCATGCCGCTGCCATTATCACCAACCAGCGGCTTGGGCATGAAGGTGACCGTCTTGCCGTAGCTCTGGGCCACGTTCTGGATCACGTACTTGAGCACCTGGACTTCTTCAGCCTTCTTGACCAGGGTGTTGAACAGCACGCCGATTTCGCACTGGCCGGCAGTGGCGACTTCGTGGTGGTGCACCTCAACGCCAATGCCCATTTCTTCCAGGGTCAGGCACATGGCAGCGCGGATATCGTGCAGAGAGTCGACCGGCGGCACCGGGAAGTAGCCGCCCTTGATGCCCGGACGGTGACCGAAGTTGCCGCCCTCGTAGGCGCGCTCGGAATTCCAGCCGGCCTCGGAGGAGTCGATCTTGTAGAAGCAGCCGCTGATGTCGGCGCCCCAGCGGATGTCGTCGAAAATGAAGAATTCGTTTTCCGGGCCGAAGTAGGCGGTATCGGCGATGCCGGTGGACTTCAGATAGGCTTCGGCGCGGCGCGCGACCGAGCGCGGATCACGCTCGTAGCCCTGCATGGTGTTGGGCTCGATGACGTCGCAGGTAATATTGAGGGTCGGCTCCTCGAAGAACGGATCGACACGGGCGGTGGAGGGGTCTGGCATCAGAATCATGTCCGATTCCTGGATGCCCTTCCAGCCGGCGATGGACGAACCATCGAACATCTTGCCGTCCTCGAACACATCTTCTTCGACCGTGCTCGCGGGTACCGTGACGTGTTGCTCCTTGCCACGGGTATCCGTGAACCGGTAGTCCACGAACTTGATGCCCTTCTCTTCAATCAATTTCATTACATCAGCAGCATTCATTGTCGTTGGTTCCTCGGGGGTCTATCAGGAGTCGATGGGTCTCGGATGACGATGTCCGGCCCCTGCAAGAGCAGGATTCATGCCATGGCCATTTTTTGCAGCTGTAACGGCTTACTAGAGCCGTGTACCGGTCTTATGATAGGTGTTTTTTGCACCAAAATAATGCAAAAAAGCCGCTTTGCGCCCCAAAATCAGGCACAAAAGCGTGCGTGATCGCGCATGGTGTGCGTTCCGGGTTCGCGGTGGCGGTGCCAGCGCTTATACTCCGGTCGGTTTGCGATCACCAGAGGATAAACGCATGAATTTTGAATTTCAGGTGCAGAACGTCAAATGTCAGGGTTGCGCGAGCGCGATTCGCAATGGACTTGCCGGGCTGGCGCAGGTGCGTGAGGTGGCTGTAGATGTTGCTACGGGCCGGGTCACGGTGCATGCCGATGGCGATGTACGTGCCGAGCTGCGCGCGAAGCTGGCGGCGCTGGGCTATCCCGAAGTGGGTTGAGCGGGGCGATGGTCGAAGAACAGGTAACAGCTAGCTGGTGTCATTCGCCTTGAACCTGACGAGACCTACCCTGCGGCAGGCTCAAGGCGAACGGAAAAACGCAGGACTTTTCTAGAAGCGGGTACCGACGTTCAAGCCGACAACCCAGGGGTCGATATTGACGGTACCGATGCCCTCGCCGTTCACCTCGGCTTTGCTGTCGATGTCGATGTAGCGGATATCGGCATTGACGAACCAGTTCTGCGCGACGTCGACGTCGATACCGAGCTGGCCAGCCAGGCCCCAGGAATCTTCCAGCTTCAGGCTGGTGCCAGACAGCGGGCCGGTCGTTTCTTCGTCGAAGAAGAAGGTGTAGTTCAGGCCGACGCCGACATAGGGCCGGATATTGCTCTGCGGCATGAAGTGGTACTGCACGCTCAGCGTCGGCGGCAACTGCTTGGTCTTGGCGACCTTGCCGGCACCGGTCAGGCTGATGTCATGGCTGAACGGCCAGGCGCCGATCAGTTCGATACCGACATTCGGGGTCGCCATGTAAGTGATGGTAAAACCCAGGCTGTAGCCATCATCGACGTCCAGGTCAGCGCCCGGGGCCAGCGTCAGGTTGTCGGACTTGGGATAGACGCCATAGACGCCGACGCGACCGATCCAGTCACCGGCTTCATAGGCCTGGGCAGCGCCTGCCCACAGACCACCGGCCAGCGCAACCGCTACAGCGCTCTTGAGCATCTTCGAGGACATGAGGGACTCCTTAAACAACTCGTGTGGTGTTTTTAATGAATACGCGATGTTCGCCGACGCATTGTATGTCATTCACAACAATTTAGTCCAAAACAATACGTGTATTGCTCAAAAAATCGCCTATCCTCGGCCTGCCCCGGTGCTTTACTCGCTCAGGGGCGGCAGAATTGGCGCAATTTCCTCGAAAGTGGTCAATCCAGCGGCGATTTGCAGCGCTGCACTGACCCGCAGGGGCCGCATGCCCTGGGTGCAGGCTTCGCGGCGCAGGGTGTCCTCGCTGAGCTTGGGCCGGAACAGGCGGCGCAATGCCGGCGTCACCTGCATCAGTTCATACAGGCCAACACGCCCCAGGTAACCGGTATTGCGACATTCCGCGCAGCCGTGCGCCGCGCTGATGGTTTCGGGTTTGGGCAGCGGCCAGGGCTGCACCAGCGCCGCCCACAGGTCGTCGTCGATCTGTCCGGGCGTCTTGCAGTACGGGCACAGGGTGCGTACCAGGCGCTGCGCCATGACCCCGATCAGCACACTCTGAATCAGGTAATGCGGCACCCCCAGATCGAGCAGACGGGTCACGCTGGAGGCGGCATCGTTGGTGTGCAGGGTCGACAGCACCAGGTGACCGGTCAGGGCCGCCTGCACCGCCATTTCCGCGGTTGCCAGATCACGAATCTCACCGACCATGATGATGTCGGGGTCCTGGCGCAACAGGGTGCGAATGCCCTGGGCGAAGCTCAGGTCGATGGCCGGCTGCACCTGCATCTGATTGAGTTCGGAGACGACCATTTCGATCGGATCCTCGACCGTGCAGACGTTGACCTCGGGGCTGGCGAGTGACTTGAGCGTGGTGTAAAGCGTGGTGGTTTTGCCCGAGCCGGTCGGGCCGGTCACCAGCACGATGCCGTGCGGCTGGGCGATCATCGAGCGCCAGATTTTTTCCTCGGCTGGGGCAAAGCCGAGCTGGGCAAAATTCTTGGTGACTGTGTCGGGGTCGAAAATGCGCAGCACGCATTTTTCGCCAAAGGCGGTCGGCATGGTCGACAGGCGCAGTTCAATCTCGCGGCCGGCCGGGGTGCGGGTCTTGATGCGGCCATCCTGCGGGCGGCGCTTTTCGGCCACGTCCATGCGGCCAAGAATCTTCAGGCGACTGGTCACCGCGCCCATCACTGCCAGCGGCAGGCGGTAGATGGGATGCAGCACCCCGTCGATGCGCAGGCGAATCTGCCCCTGTTCGCGGCGCGGTTCCAGGTGAATATCGCTGGCGCGCTGGGCAAAGGCGTACTGCAGCAGCCAGTCGACGTCTCGTGGGCTCGGAGATGTGTATAAGAGACAGCCGGTGTCCAGCGTGCCCTTGAGCGCGCCGCGCACCGAGCGCGATACGCCATAGAATTCCAGTTGGTAACGGTTGATGTCGAGCGGATTGGCCACTACCCGCGCGATATCGCGGCGCAGGGTGTGGTGCAGCACCTCGACCCACTCGCTCAGCCAGGGCTCGGCGGTGGCGAACACCACCTGGGTGTCATTGGCGGCTACCGGCAGGATCTGGTAGCGGCCGGCATATTCGTAGGAGACGAAGGGCAGCAGGCGTTCAACGGCGGCGATGTCGAATTTGAGCGGGTCGATGCGCAGGTAAGGCAAGCCGGCCTTGCCGGCCAGCCACTCGGTCAGCACCTCCATGCTCAGTACCTGATGCGGCGGCTGGGCTTGGCGCAACTGCTTGTTGGCGATCACCACCAGTGGATGCAGCTCACCGCGATCCGCACGGGCGCCGATGCCGGCGCGCTCGATTTCGGCGACCTCGACCAGACCATCGGCGAGCAGCGCGTCCAGCACTTCCTTGAGCGTCAGCCGGTGCTGGGGAACCAGTGGCCGCGATACGGGCCGCGACGAGGCATCGCTGCCGTGCCCGAAGTTTTGCAGAGGCGTGAAACGGGGTTCAAAGGCGCTCATAGCCGCTCCAGCTTGGCGTAGGCGACCACCAGCCACTTGGCGCCGCCCGCACTGGGAAAGTCGATGCGCGCCCGGGCGTGATAGCCGACACCCTCGACCTCGCGCACCACGCCATCGCCGAATTTGGCATGGCGCACCCGCTGGCCGGGACGCAGGCCGGCTGCAGCCGCCGTGTGCGCTGTACTGCTGTTGGGTGTGGGTGAAAAAGGCGCGGGTGCTGGCGCTGCGGGCCGCTTGGGTCGGGCGCGCACATCATGGGTCAGTTCCGCAGGGATTTCGCTGACGAAGCGCGAGGGCTGGGCGAAGTTATCGCGGCCGTACAGACTGCGCTTTTCGGCATGACACAGGTACAGGCGCTGCTGGGCGCGGGTGATGCCGACATAGGCCAGACGCCGCTCTTCCTCCAGGCGCAGCGGTTCCGCCACTGCGCGGTTGCTGGGGAACAGGCCCTCTTCCAGCCCGACCAGGAACACCAGCGGAAACTCCAGGCCCTTGGCCATGTGCAGGGTCATCAACTGCACGCAGTCCTCGCCGTTGCCGGACTGGCGCTCGCCCGATTCCAGCGCGGCATGGGCGAGAAAGGCGTTCAGGTGATCCGCTGCATCTGCGGCATCCATCTCGCCGCCAAGCAGCACCGGATCGGTGCCGGCGGCGAAACTGGCGCTGGCATTGGCCAATTCTTCCAGGTTTTCGAGCCGCGCCTCGTCCTTGTCATCCCGGCTCTGCTGGTACAAGGTCAGCAGGCCACTGCCGGCGACCACATGGGCGACCCGCTCCGGCAGGGTCTGGCCACGGCTGTCACGGTCGAGCCCGTCGATCAGGTGGAGAAAACCGCGCACCGCGCTGGCTGCCCGGCCGCTCAGGCCGGTCGCGCGCAGCAGTTGCATCGCCGCCTGCCACAGCGACAGGCCCTGCCCGCGCGCCGTATCGCGCAGCAGTTCCAGAGTGCGCTCCCCGATGCCGCGCGGCGGCGTGTTGACGGCGCGCTCGAAGGACGGATCGTCATCGCGGTTGGCGACCAGGCGTAGATAGGCCAATGCATCCTTGATCTCGGCGCGCTCGAAAAAGCGCAGCCCGCCATAAATGCGGTACGGCAGAGCGGCACCGATCAGGGTTTCCTCGAATACCCGCGATTGGGCATTGGAACGGTACAGAATCGCCGCGTCGCGCCGCTGGCCGCCCGTCTGCACCCATTGGCGGATGCGCTCGACCACGAAGCGCGCCTCGTCCGTTTCATTGAAGGCAGCATAAACCTGGATTGGTGCGCCATCGCCATCGGCGGTCCACAGGTTCTTGCCCAGCCGGCCCTGGTTTTTGGCGATCAGGGCATTGGCGGCCTTGAGAATGTTATGGGTGGAGCGGTAGTTCTGCTCCAGGCGGATGGTCCGGGTGTTGGGGAAATCGTCGGCGAAGGTCTGGATATTCTCGACTTTCGAACCGCGCCAGCCGTACACCGACTGGTCATCGTCGCCCACGATGAACACGCTGCCCCGGCTGCCGCTGAGCAGGCGCACCCACTGGTACTGGATGGTGTTGGTGTCCTGGAACTCGTCGATCAGCAGGTGCTGGAAGCGCGCCCGGTAACGGTCCAGCAGTTCCGGGTGATCTCGCCACAGTTCATAGGCGCGCAGCAGCAGTTCGCCAAAATCGACCAGCCCGCCGCGTGCGCATTCCTGTTGATAGAGGGTATAGATCTGCCGGTACTGGCGTTGCACCGGGTTGCCGTCGTCGCTCAGATGCGCCGGGCGCTGGCCCTCATCCTTGCAGCGGCTGATGAAGGCGGCGCACTGCGCGGGTGGCCACTTCTTGTCATCCAGATTCAACCCGCGCAGGATGCGTTTGAGCAGGCGATTCTGATCGTCGCTGTCGAGGATCTGGAAGGCCTGCGGCAGGCCCGCTTCCTGCCAGTGCATGCGCAGCAGACGATGGGCGATGCCGTGAAAGGTGCCGATCCACAGCCGGTCAGACGGCTGATCGAGCATCTGCGCGACCCGACCGCGCATCTCGGCGGCGGCCTTGTTGGTGAAGGTCACCGCCAGGATCGACCAGGGCGAAGCCTTTTCCTGAGCCAGCAACCAGGCGATGCGCCGGGTCAGCACCCGGGTTTTGCCACTGCCGGCACCGGCCAGCACCCGTATCGGTCCCAGCGGTGCGCTGACCGCCTCGCGCTGGGGTTCATTGAGATCAGTGAGAATCGCGGAAATGTCCATGGCCGGGCATTCTAGCAGACCCGGCGCCGGGCCTTGTGACCCCCGTTTTTGCCACCGTAGCGGGATCATGCACATGGCAGCGAACTTTATTTTCCTGGACCGCAGCCGGCCGCTGCTGCTGCTGGCCGGTGTCATCACCGCCGCACTGGGCATCGCCTCGCGGCAGTACGCCAGCCTGCTGCCGGAGCTGATTGCCCGCTATGCCGGCGACACGCTGTGGGCGCTGGCGGCCTTCATCGGCTGCGCGCTGCTGGCGCCGCATGGCCGGCGTAGCCGCCTGGCACTGGCGGCGCTGCTGCTGGCCTATGCGGTGGAAATCAGTCAGCTTTACCATGCCGCCTGGCTCGATGCCCTGCGCAATACGCGCATCGGCGGCCTGCTGCTCGGCCATGGTTTTTTATGGAGCGATCTGTTGTGCTACACCGTGGGCGTTGGCCTGGCTGTGGCGCTGGAGCCGCTCTGGACGCGCCCGGCCCGCCGCGCCGCTGCCTGATCAGCGGGTCGATAGCCGAGGATCCATACCGCATGTCCATCCGCTGTTTGCGCGCCCTGTTCCGTCCTGGCGCGGTCGCGCTGCTGGGTGTCGAGACCGCCGCCGGCGCGGCGCTGGCCGGCAATCTGCTGGCGGCCGATTTCCAGGGTGAACTGTTTCTGATCGCCGCCGGGCTGCGCAGGGTGCAGAACCAGCCCTGCTATCCGCATCTGGACGCCCTGCCGCGTGTTCCCGAACTGGTCATTGTGGCTGATGCGCCAACGGATCCGCTGGCGCTGCTGGCGGACCTGGATGCCCGGGGCGTGCAGCTGGCGCTGCTGGCTAGCGATATCACCCTGAGCCCGGCGCAGCGACAGGTTCTGGCGGACCGCCCGCTGCGCGGTCTGCGCCTGCTCGGTCCCGATAGTCTGGGCGTGATCGTGCCCCGGCGTGGCCTGAATGCCTCGCTCAGCCCGGTCCTGCCGCTGCCCGGTCATCTGGCCCTGGTGGCGCAATCCGGTACGGTGCTGACGCCGCTGCTGGAGTGGGTGATGGGCCAGGGTCTGGGCTGTTCCTGTGCGGTTGCGCTCGGCGCCGGCGTCGATATCGATTTTCCTGATCTGCTCGACTGGCTGGCGCGCGATCCCGATACCCACATCATCCTGCTGCATCTGGAAACGCTGCGTCAGGTGCGGTCCTTTCTATCGGCGGCGCGCGCGGCGGCGCGGATCAAGCCGGTGCTGGTGCTGCGCGGTGGACAGGGTGGCGATGGCGCGTCGCGACAGCGGGATGCCGTGTACGCGGCCGCCTTTCAGCGCGTCGGCCTGCTGCCGGTCGCTTCGCTGCGCGAGTTGGGCTGGGCAGCGGCAACCCTGGCGCGGGCAGCGGTGGAGCGCAGCGGGCGACTGCTGATTGTCGGCAACAGCGGCAGCCTGGGCCGGCTGGCCGCCGCTACCCTGCTGGCGGAAGGCGGGCAACTGGCCGAACTGTCCCCGGCCACCGTGGCGGCCTTGCGTCACCATCTGCCGGCGCACACGCTCATCGCCAACCCACTCGATCTGGGCGCCGCTGCGGAGCCGGCACGGTTCGCCGCCGTGCTCGAATGCCTGTTGCACAACACCGACAGCGCCGGCGTGCTGCTGCTGCATGCGCCCCATGCCCAGGCAGCGGCCGCTGATATCGCTGCTGCGGTCGGCGAAACCGTCAGCCAGTTGCGTGCTGCCGGCCACCGGCACGCCCTGCTGAGCTGCTGGCTGGGCATGACCAGCGCGCAGATCGCCCGCCAGCGCTGCCGGGAGCGGGGCATTCCCAGTTACGACACGCCTGATGATGCCATTCGCGCCTTCCTGCAGTGTGGCCGCTACCAGCAGCAGCGTCTGGCGCTGCTGGAGATTCCACCCGCACCGCCCGAACCGGATGGCGCCGAACGGGCTAAGGCCGGGGCGATCGTGCGCGCGACGCTGGCAGCCGGCTGCAGCGTGCCGGGCGCTGCGGATATGGCGGCGCTGCTGCGGGTGTATGGCGTAGTTCTGGCCGGGCCGGTCGCCGATGGCGCTGATCTGGAGCTGGTTCTGCGCGTGGTCGAGCAGCCGCCCTTTGGGCCGGTGCTGCTGCTGGAGCCGGCTGGCCCGGGCATGGTCCTGGGTACATGTCTGGCTGCGGCCCTGCCGCCGCTGCATGCACTGCTGGCGCGAGCGATGCTCACCCAATCGCCGCTGCACGGGCTGCTGCACCAGGCTGACCTGGCGGATGCGGGACTGCTCGATGGCCTGATCGATCTGCTGCTGCGGGTGGCGCAACTGGTGGTGGATCTGGACGAACTGGATGAACTGGCGTTGCGGCTGGTGTGGATGGCCGCGACTGGTCTGCGCGTCGCCGGGGCGCAGATCCGGCTGGCGGTGCGTGGCCCGGACCGGCAGCTGTCTCTTATACACATCTG
>OFRV01000072.1_pt1 | contig 14438 bp, 19 predicted proteins | sample 1543231 | NCBI WGS metagenome assembly OFRV01 (sample SAMN05442499, study PRJEB24371) | freshwater metagenome | isolation source: Freshwater Lake | place: Canada: Niagara | collected 2013-08-21 | reverse complement strand
TGCCCGCCCTTGCTGAAAACAAGGGCCGAAAGTCTCTCGAAAGGAGCGCCCTGCTATGTCTAGTACTCCTGCCACAGTTGCGCCCGATCTCCTGATCGACAGCATCGACCCCGAACAGCAGCACAAGGTTTTTGAGACCCTTCATTTCAAGCGATTCGTTCGCAGTCTGGAGCTGAAACCCTGCCGCTGCGGCACCCCTCTCCCAGTTCTTGAAGCCGGCCCGACACCAGAGGAACGCCGCAAGATCGTATGTGGCGGCTGCGAAAAGTTCCTGGCCTGGCTCCCCAAACTCCGAAACAAGGACAAGCGCCCATCCAGCTCCACCGGTTTAGCGGTCGGCACGTTCTGCCAGTGCTGCCGCAAAACCGGAGTGAGCCTGACCGGGCACCACGTTATCGAGGTGGACGAAGGCGGAAGTAATGCGCCCGAAAATATATGGACGGTCTGTGACGCCTGCCACCAGGTCATTCACGCGCTGCGCCGTCTCGTGCAGGGCAGCGCTGCATGATGATCCCGTTCTCAATCGTCAAGCAGGCGCATGACGCCGGGCTTTCCATCGTGCCGCCGGCGCAGGATGGCAGTAAGCGCCCGATGATTCCCGGCGGCGGCGGCTGGAAGATCTACCAGCAGCAGCGGGCCGGCGTGGCACTGCTCAAACAGTGGTATGACGAAAAAAACAATCTGACAGGGCTGGGCCTGGTCTGCGGGAAGGTCTCGGGCGGCATTGAGTGCCTGGATTTCGATACCCGCGACGCCTGGGATGAGTTCTGGCAGATGGCGGAATACTGTGGCGTGGCCCCGTTGCTGGGTCGCGTATGGGCCGGCTATGGCGAACTGTCGCCACGCGGTGCTCACCTGATCTACCGCTGCTCAGAGATTGCCGGCAATACCAAGCTGGCACGGAACACGGACGGGAAAGCGTTTATCGAGACTCGCGGCGAGGGCGGCTACATCATCATCGCCCCGTCCAATGGCACAGTGCACCCTACTGGTGGCGAGTATCGGCGGGTATCTGGAGCTATCGCCACAATCGTGACGATTACCCCAGAAGAGCGCAAGGATCTCTGGGAGCTGGCCAAAAGCATGAGTCTGTTCGTGCCGCCAGCCAGCACCGCAACCGAGCCGGAATCGGTTGCTGGCGCAGGGAATGGCAAGCCTGGAGACGATTTCAACCGGCGCGCCAGTTGGGGCGATGTGCTGGAGCCGCATGGCTGGAAGAAGATTCTGACTCGGGGCGATACCACGTACTGGCGACGCCCCGAAAAGAACGAAGGCATCAGCGCCACTACGGGCTATGCCGGAACTGATTACCTCTACGTCTTTACCACTTCGACAGGGTTTGACTCTGAGCGAGGCTATTCAAAGTTCAGTGCCTACGCCCTGCTGAATCATCGTGGCGATTTCAAGGCCGCCACACGGGAGCTGGGGAAACACGGTTACGGCGAAGGCCCCCGCAAAGCTACCCCAGTTCCGCTCATCAATGAACCCGCTGCAGATGCGCCTGAAAAGCAGGTGGAAAGCGCGTCGGCGGAATTCATTGCCTTAGCCGATTTCATTGCAGCCCCGCCTGTATCGACCTACCTGATTAAACGGGTGCTCCCCGCTCAGGGACTGGGACAGGTCTTTGGGTCCAGCAATGTCGGCAAATCGTTTTTTCTGATCGATATGGCCTGTCACATTGCCGCCGGCATGGACTGGTGTGGCCATAAAACCAGACGCTGCACGGTGCTGTATATTGCTGCAGAAGGTCTGGCGGGATTGGCGGGACGGATGAAGGCCTGGACACAGCGCCATGGCGTATTACCGGACCGGCTGTTTATTCGTCCGTTTCCAGTGGGGCTGACATCAGAGGGTGCAGCCGCCGCACTGGCCGGGCGATTGACGGCACTGCCCGAACTGCCTCGTTTGATTATTCTCGATACGCTCGCGGCCAATTTCGGACCGGGCAACGAGAACGACGCGAAGGACATGGGCATTGCCCTGGATGGTTTGCGCGCGCTGGGTGGCAAGTGGCTGGTTCTGTGCGCGCACCATTCAGGGCACAGCGATAAAACCCGCAGTCGCGGGCATAGCAGTCTATACGCGGCACTGGATGTCGAGCTGCAAGTCAATCGACCAGACCCTCGGGGTCCGATTGAGGTCACTCATACCAAGTGCCGCGATATGGATCGCATGGAGCCGCTGTTTTTTAACCTGGATCGTGAAGATCTGCCGTGGGCGGATGAGGACGGCGAACCTGTCAATAGCGCGGTGCTGGTGCCTGCAGCCCGGCCCGACGCTTATGAGGAAGGTGGTCGTGAAGCAATGGCCCCGTTAGGTGGAAAGCAGGCCCAGGCGTTGCAGCTTCTCAGGGACATGTACGCAACTCAGACGGCGAACGTCGGCCCTGGCGGGGTCGCCCGAGTGCGTTTAAGGGACTGGTATGAGGCGATGGACTTCGAGACGCACCGAGCACACCGCAGCCGCATCAGAGCCGACCTTGAGCGGCGCGGATTGATCAATTCGGTCGATTCTTTCGTCTATCTTGTTGAAAAATAACATTGTTACCAAATGCTACCAAATGCTACCAAATAGCGATTGGGTCGCTTCTTTGAAGAAGACTGCTTTTTGGCGGCCGCCTAAATGCCGTATTGCGTGGCGTTTGGTAACAAATGGTGCCTATCTTGTTGAAAAATAACATTGTTACCAAATGCTACCAAATGCTACCAAATGGTAGCGAACGGTAATGTTACCAAACGCTACCAAATGCCCCCTATAGGGGCTTTGGGCTTGGTAGCGTTTGGTAGCAGATTGGCCAACGACAACCCGAGGCTGAAATGGCTATCGAGCAGAAGGCGACAACGTCCAGCAAGCCGCACGAGCACCTGCACCGCTGCGGTGAATGCGGGCACAGCAGGGTCGCGCCGGATTCAGACCCAGACAACGGCTGGCGGACCTGCGCTGCCGGACAGCGCGGCGGGTGGCCGATGGAGGAGCGATGGTGCGCAACGTTTCAGCCGAGCTGACCGACGCACGCCAGCAGTTCCTGGCCCTGCCTACTGCGATCCGGGCGGCCATGAAGCGCGCCGCTGATGCAGAGGCATGGACGCCGGAGACGTGGCGGATCGAAGTCGCGCTGGCTACCGAGATACTGGACCTCGATGAGAGCGCGAGCGCAGCGGACAACCTCGCCCGGCTGTACGGAAACGCCGCAGGCGGGCAGGAGCCGCTGTTATGAGTGCAGGCAAGGCATGGGTAGCGGGCATGTGGGTATCGTCGCTTCTAGACCCCTTGCAGGCGGTTTTTGAGGCATTGGCGGGGCCACCCAGCCAGCATCGCACCCGGTGCCAGTGGCACTGGGGCGAGTCTACAAACGCAGTACAAACGCAGTATCCGCCGGCTGGATTTTTGGCTCTCAAACCACAATCCGTAGTACAATCAACGCATCATGCACACAACAGGTTGTGATATGGACCCTCTCGATCTCACCCCCGAGCAGATCGCGCCGGCATTCCCTGATGCCCGGCTGGCGAACGTCGCCAAATATTGGCCGTTCGTCAGCGATGCGCTGCTGGAAAACCGGCTGACATCGCCCCGGATCGTGGCCTATGCGCTCGGCACGATTGCGGCGGAGAGCGCAGGGTTCGAGCCGATCAGCGAGTACCCGTCGAAGTGGAACACCGAACGCACCCCGTTCGACCGCTACGAGCATCGGGCGAATCTGGGTAATACGCACCCAGGTGATGGCGCAAAGTTCAGGGGACGGGGGTTCATCCAGTTGACCGGGCGCGACAACTACCGGCGCTATGGCGAGCGCATTAACGTGGACCTGGAGGCGGACCCCGCACAGGCCAATGCGCCGCGCATTGCCGCAGTGCTGCTGGCGCTGTTCATCGCTGATCGGGAAACCCGCATTCTGGACGCGCTACAGGCCCAGGATTACGCGCTGGCACGGAGGCTGGTCAATGGTGGCCGGCATGGACTGGGACGCTTCAAAACGGCCTATTTGGCGGTTATGCAGGTATTAACAACCGGGAGTTGAATCATGAAACTGGACTGGCAGCAATTGGCACGCGAACCCTCGACCTATCGCGGCGCGGTCTGGCTGGCGACTGCTGCGGGCATTGCGTTGTCGCCGGATCAACAGCAGGGGTTGATGGCCCTGGGCGCAGCGATTGCCGGCGTGATTGGCCTGTTCTGGACCGATAGCCGGTGATCGAGGAGTCGCACGATGTCCGCTATGCGGTCGCAATGGAGCGCATAGTGGAGCATCTGGAAGAATCCAAAAGGGTCTATGCGCGCATCGAAGCTCTGGAAGCGCTGGTAGCCGTGCAGCAAGAGCAGATGAAAACGGTGCTGGAATTTCAGGCGGATGTAAAGCGGGTGTTCTGGATGGTCGTCACAGGCGGCGCGATCGTGCTGTGGTGGGGCGTACAGAAATGGATCGAGCACGGGAGATAAGGTGTGGACGCAATCGATTGGCTGGCGATTGAAGGCGCGTACAGAGCCGGACAAAAATCGGTCCTTTCGATTGCCAAGGATCATGGGACGTCTGAAAGCACGATCCGGTCCCGCGCAAAAAAACACGGCTGGACACGGGACCCAGCAGGCCAGCAGCGCGAAAAAGTCAAAGCGCACTTTGCCGGCGTCGCGAATGGCGTCGCGAATACCACGATTCGCGAAATCGAAGACGCTGCAAACCGCGCAATTGCCCTTGAAGAACTGGCACTTACCAATGCCGAACTCGCATTGCAGCGCGTCAATGAGGCCCTGCAGCCGGGGCAGGATATTGATAGCGGCGATCTCAAGCGGCTATCGGAAACCAATAAAATCAACCTGGATGTCATTCGGGCGATCTTCACCCTGAACGATCCCGATCACCGCGACGGGGTGGGGTATGACGAACTCCCGTTCCCTGATTAAACTGCCCAAGCCGCATCCTGGCCAGCAGGAACTATTGACAGGCGAACGCCGGTTTAACGTGGCCTGCATGGGGCGGCGTTTCGGCAAAACCGCTTTCGGTGTGAATCGGCTGATCAAGTACGGCTACTGCCAGAATCAACCGGTGGCCTGGTTCGCGCCGCAGTACAAGCTTCTCGATGAGGCCTGGCGGGAAACCCGCCGCCGGCTGTTTCGGAACATCGTCCGCGCCGACAGCCAGCAACACCGGCTGGAGCTGAAGGGCGGCGGCGCGATCGACTTCTGGACCCTTGACAATCCAGACGCCGGACGCGGGCGCAAGTATGCCATGGCCATCATTGATGAAGCCGCGATGGCCCGCAACCTTGATGAAGCCTGGACCGCGGCGATCCGCCCGACATTGGCCGATCTAGGCGGCAAAGCCTGGTTCCTTTCGACCCCGAAGGGTGGCAACTATTTCAAGACCCTGTTCGACCGCGCCGCCGACGATCCCGACTGGGCACGCTGGCAAATGCCCACATCGTCGAATCCCTACATCCGCGCCAGCGAGATCGAGGCCATGCGCCTGGAGCTACCCAACCTGATCTACCAACAGGAAGTGCTGGCGCAATTCGTAGACCTTGAAGGCGCGGCCATGAAACGCGACTGGCTGCGCTACGGTGAACCGCCCGCCGGCCTGCCCGTGGTGCTCGGCGTCGATCTGGCCCTGAGCGTCAAGAGCGATGCGGATTACAGCGCCATTGTCGCCCTGAGTCGGGCTACTGACGGCACCGTGTACGTGCTCGATGCCCAGCGCATCCGCGCCCCGTTTCACCAGGTTCTGCAATTTATCCAGCAGATGGGCGACAAATGGAGCCCGACCGCGGTCGCCATCGAGCAGGTCCAGTACCAGGCCGCTGTAGTCCAGGAGCTGTCCCGCACGACCCGGCTGCCCGTACGCGGCATCCGCCCCGACAAGGACAAATTAACCCGGTTCCTGCCCCTGCTGGCCCGCTATGAACAGGGGCTGGTGCGCCATGTGCCGGGGCTGCCGGGAGCGTTTGAGGATGAGCTACTGTCGTTCCCGGTCGGTGAGCATGACGATCTGGTTGACGCCCTGGCGTATGCGTTTGCGACCCTGACCGACTTGCCCACATGCGACTATTTCCCGAACCGCGACACGTCCCCGCGCTTCCAACGCGGCAAAGGGATGTACTAAGGAATGCCCATGCCCATGCCCCGCACCGCAGATTTACGCCGTGAACTGGCCGCGCCCAGCAGCATCCGCAGTATCTGGCGGCAAAGTCTGGGCTCGATCGAACTGTCCCAGATGGTCAGCCTGCTCCAGGCTGCCGACATGGGCAACGCCGATGCCTACCTGACGCTCGCCGAGGAGATGGAAGAGCGCGATCCGCACTATGCCAGCGTCCTCAGTACCCGCAAGCGCGCCGTACTGGGTCTGGAGCGCAAGGTGGAAAGCGCCAGTGACAAGCGCACCGACAAGCGGATGGCCGATGCGGTGCGCGCGCTGATTGCGGGTCCTGCATTTGGGCAACTGTTGCCGGCCCTGCTCGATGCGCTGGGCAAGGGGTACAGCGCCGTTGAGCTGGTATGGGACACCGGGTCGACCCCCTGGACACCGCGCTATGTCTGGCGTGATCCGAGGTTCTTCCGTTACGACCGGGAAACCGGGAACACCCTGCGCCTGCTGGACGACGCCAGCGGCTGGGCGGGCATCCCGCTACCGCCCTACCGCTTTATCGTCCACACCCCCCGCCTCAAGATGGGGCTGCCGATACGCGGCGGGCTGGCGCGGCTGTGTGCCAGCGCGTTTGTGTGCAGCAAAATCACTCTGAATGGCTGGCTGGCCTACTCGGAAACGTATGGGCAACCCACCCGCATCGGGCGCTATTCCGCCGCTGCTACCGACGAAGAGAAGCGGCTGCTGCGCGAGGCCCTGCAAGGGCTGGGACAGGACGCCTACGCCGCGCTGGGACAGGGGTTCGACCTGGAACTGCTGGCAGCTCCATCCGGTGGCGGCGGCTCCGATCTGTATGAGCGGCTGCTCGACAACCTGCAAAAGCTGATCAGCAAGGCGGTGTTGGGGCGATCCGATGCGGCCGACGCAACATCGGGCAAGCTCGGCAACGAACAGTCCAGCAGCGAGGTGCGCCGCGACATCCTGGAAAGCGACGCTGAGGAGCTGGCTGATACGATCAATGCGCAACTGGTGCGCCCGTTCATTGACCTGAATTTCGGCCCGCAGGCCGTCTACCCGGTGTTCCAGTTCCACTTCCCGGAAGCCGAGGATTTGGCCCTGCTGGTGACCGCGCTGGAGAAACTGGTACCGCTGGGCCTGAAGGTGGAACAGTCGATCATCCGCGACAAGTTCGGCCTGCCCGATCCCGACGACGGCGCGGAATTGCTGGGCGCGCCGACCGCCCCGACGGCGGTGACGGAACTGACCGTTACCCGGGATGAGGCTGTCAACCGCGCTCTCAACCGCGCAACATTGCCCGACATCGACCCCACCGCGCCCCTGGTCGAACGACTGGGCAACGAGGCCGAACCCCTCATGAATGCCCTGCTCGAACCGGTGCGCGCCGCACTGGATGACAGCGCCGATCTGATGGAATTCCGCGAGAAGCTGCTGAAGCTCTACCCCGAAATGGACAGCAAAGCCTTCGCCGAACTCATGGGTCAGGCCCTGGCGGTTGCCGATGCGGCCGGGTACTGGGACGCGCAGTAATGGCCGTCAACTACGGCAGTCTGCCCTTCGCCGAGGCGATCGCGTTCTTCCGCGCCAAGCTCAATCTGCCCACGCAGAAGTGGGACGATCTGCTCGGGGCCGCTCATGATCGCGCCTTCGTCGTGGCCGGGGCGATGCAGGCCGATCTGCTGGCCGATCTGCGCGCGGCGGTGGACAAGGCCATTGCCGAGGGGACCACGATCGAGACCTTCCGCAAGGACTTCAAGCGGACCGTCGCGCAACGCGGCTGGACGGGGTGGACTGGTGAAGGCACCAAGGCCGGCGAAGCCTGGCGCACCCGCGTGATCTACGAAACCAACCTGTTCACCAGTTACAGCGCCGGGCGCACCCGACAGATGAAAGAGGTGGCGAACCTGCGCCCCTACTGGCGTTACCGGCATTCACCCGCCAGCGTCGATCCGCGCAAGGAACACGTGGCCTGGGACGGGCTGATTCTCAAGCACGATGATCCCTGGTGGGCCGCACACACCCCGCCCAATGGCTTCGGCTGCAAGTGCTACATCGAAACCCTCGCCGAACGGGATATGAAGAAGCAGGGCCTTGAGGTCACCGACAAGGCGAAGATCCCATCCAAGGATGGTGGCGTCGATAAGGGCTGGGATTATCAGCCGGGGGCCAGTGTCGCGGCGGATTTGGCACGGCTGGAGAAGATGAAGGCGGATAAACTGAAGCGGTTGGGGTTGCCGGGGGATACTATGCAAAGCGGGCCGACCGGACCTATTCTGCTTGGGCCGAAATTTATCAAACCAACTACGCCGCCGGTTTCGGTAAAGGACTATCAGGACGCCGGACAGTTGATCACGAGCACGCTACCAAGCGGAACGATTCAGCCTGAGAAGTGTTTTGACGATCTGATTAAGTTGTTGGAGCAGGAAATTGGAATTTCCACGCCTTGCCAGGTCCAATCAAAAGGCGACGGCGCAAACTTGGTGAAGGAAGCATCCAAGCGCTACCCGGATAGCTGGACAAAAGAGGCAGACGCTTTTGGGCCGCTTTACACGAAAGCGAAAGCGAACACACGGGGATGGGCATGGACGGCACCGCCAGGATCAATGCCTAACGCAAAGCACCGCTTGCCGGATTTTGGGGCTGTACCGCAAGAGGATAACGCCGGGTACATCGTGATACGCAAGGATGTTGGAAATGCCGTGCATGAATACGCGCATCGGCTCCAATCGGCGTTGCCTGCCTTGGACAAGCTGTTTCAAGACTTGCATCAAAGCCGAACCGCCGGTGACCCGCTCAAGCCGTTAAAGAATCTTGTCCCTGGGTCAAGCTACAAAGCAAACGAAGTCACCAGAGAAGATAAGTATATTGACCCGTATCAAGGAAAGGAGTATGCACAAGGCGGAGCGCTTGAGGTGATGACGATGGCGTTTGAGTCCGTTATCGGGCTGGACAAAGGGCATCCATCATTCACAAGGCGGTTGGAAAACTTCAAAAAAATGTACAGGAATGACCGGGAGATGTTTGATTTTGTTGTTGGGTTACTGTTCCACTGGAAGCCCTAACCATGAAAACTCACTACGAATGTCAGCCAGCAGTTTGGCATGAGAAGCCGCTAATCTTTGATTGGGACGCGGACACCGGCGATATTGAGGGGCCGGGAGCTAGCCGGATTAAGGAGATGGCCGGATGGGGTGAGGTCGCCGCCCATCCGACTCCGTGGGTATGGAATCTGAGCAAATCACCGCTCCAAAACAAAACTGATATGGCGGCGATTATCGGGTACTGGTGGGTTTTGCCGGGTGATCTGGCTTCATTCTACCCACAGATTGACGAAGATTTGTCAGACCTCCCGCCCGGCGCGACCATCGGATAGCGGCAATGCCCGGGGCATCGCTCGACATCCAGCTTGAAATCAGCAACGCCGCCGAGGTGAAGGCGGTCTTTGAATCGCTGCAAACCCGCCTGGCCGATCTGACCCCGGTGTTCCAGGACATTGGCGAGGCGATGCTGAACGTCACCCGTGAGCGGTTCAACAGTCAGACCGCGCCCGATGGCAGTACCTGGCAAGCCCTGTCCCCCGGCTACGCCAAGCGCAAGCCGCGCAACAAGGACAAGGTATTGACCCTGTACGGCCATTTGCGCGGCACCCTCAACTATCAGGCTGGACCCCGCGAGGTGCGCATCGGCACCCCGCTGATCTACGGCGCAACGCACCAGTTCGGTGATCCGCGTCGCAACATCCCCGCCCGTCCCTTCCTTGGCCTGTCCAGCAGCGATGAACAGGAATTGCTGGATATCCTCAACGAGCACCTGAGCCGGGCGCTGGGCGGGTGATTTTTCGCCCACAATATTAGAATATCTGTACGTTCCAATAATCTGATATACTATATTTATGAACGTCTTAACTGCCCGTGCCTGCAACTTCGCTCTGGACGGTTCCCCGCCGCCCGACTGGATTCAACTGCTACCTGCCGGCCCCGCGATCACTGGCAGCGATGGCCGCTCCTGGACCCTGCCTGATCCTGCTGCCCTGCTCACCGAGTTCACCGCCCGTAACAAGCCCCTGGTGGTGGACTGGGAACACGCATCAGAACACCGCGCGCTCCAGGGGCTGGATGCCCCTGCCGCCGGCTGGATCGACCGCCTCGAAACCCGTGATGGTGCGATCTGGGGCCATGTCGAATGGACACCGAAGGCCGCCCAGCAGATTGCCGCCAAGGAATACCGCTTCCTCTCGCCCGTGTTCACCTACCAGAAATCCGACAGCCGGATCGTGGCCCTGGTGTCCGCGGGCCTGACCAATCAACCCAACCTCAACCTGACCGCGCTCAACCGCGAGGAATCGCCCATGCCTTTCCCTACCGCCGTCTGTTCGGCGCTGGCCTTGCCGGCTGGCGCTGATGAACCTGCCGTGATCGCTGCGATTGCCGATCTGGCCCGCGCCGCGAACCGCCCGCAAGGTGATCCCGATCTGGCCCGGTTCGTTCCCCGTCCTGACTACGATGCCGCGCTGAACCGCGCCAATACTGCCGAGGCCAAGCTGGCGGAGATCGAGAAGGCGCAGCTCAACCAGCAGATTGAAACTGCCCTGAACCAGGCGTTGCAGGCGGGGCAGATTTGCCCAGCCACCGTCGAGTTCTACCGCGCCGGCTGCCAGAAGGAAGGCGGTCTGGAAGCGTTCAACCAGTTCGTCAAGATTGCGCCGCCGGTGCTCGGGGCTGCGCCGAACCTGGACAGTCAGAAGCCGCCGACCGCCCTGAATCGCGCGGCCTTTGATGCGCTCTCGCCCCTTGCCCGCGCCGAAGCCCTCAAGGCCGGCACTCGCATCACTGATTAAGAGGATCCCTCATGGCCAATACCCTCACCAGCCTGATCCCGGACATCTACGCCGCGCTGGATGTTGTCAGCCGCGAACTGGTCGGCTTCATCCCCTCGGTCGCCCGTGATTCGAGCGCCGACCGTCTGGCCCTGAATCAGACGTTGCGCATCCCGATCAGCCCGACCAACGCCGCCGGCGGCAACATCAGCCCGGCTATGGCGCTGCCGTCTGCGGCTGATCAGGTTTTCACCAACACCACCATTGCCATTTCCAAGAGCCGCTACTTCCCGTTCTCATGGACGGGCTCGGAAGAGCTGGCGGTCAATTCCGGTGTCGGTTATCTGACCCTCAAGCAGGCGCAGATTGCCCAGGCGATCCGCGCAGCGGTCAACGAGATCGAGGTGGACGTTGCGACCGCGATCTACAAGGGTGCGTCCCGCGCCTATGGGACTGCCGGTACGACCCCGTTCGGCACGGCGGGCGATTACAGCGATGCTGCCCAGATTCGCAAGATTCTGGACGACAACGGCGCGCCGTCCAGTGATCGCAGCCTGGTCCTGAACACGGCTGCCGGGGCGAGTATTCGCGGCAAGCAGGCGCAAGCGCAGATGACCAATGACACCAGCCTGCTGCGGCAGGGCGTGTTGCTGGACATCAACAGCTTCTCGATTCGCGAATCCGCGCAAACCCCGACCGTCACCGCCGGCACCATGGCCAGCGCCACCAGTACCGCCGCTGCGTTCACTGTCGGCCAGACCGTGATCCCGCTGGCCACTGCCGGCACCGGAACGGTCGCAGCGGGCGACATCGTGACCTTCGCCAATGACACCAACCAGTACGTGGTGGCCGCCGTGTCGTTTGCCGGGGCGAATCCAGCCAGCGGCGACAGCATCACCCTGGCGGCTCCGGGCCTGCGCAAGGCGCAGAGTTCGGCCACTCGGGCGATCACTGTGGTGGGCACCGCTGCCCGTAACCTGGCGTTCCAGCGCAACGCGGTGATCCTCGCCACCCGTCTGCCCGCCATTCCGGGCGAAGGCGATATGGCCAGCGATCGGATGACCGTTACCGATCCGCTGTCGGGCCTGGCGCTGGAATTCGCGGTCTATCCCGGCTACCGGATGAACGTCTACCACGTTTCGATTGCCTGGGGCGTGGCCGTCATCAAGCCGGAATACGTCGCGGTCCTGCTGGGATAAACATGTCCTACGCGACGCTGCCCGACATTGAGGATCGTTACCCCGGCGAGCTGACGCAAGCCGGGCCGACGGTGGAGGGTGCGCTGGACGATGCGGCGGTGGACGCTGCATTGCTGACCGCATCGAACACCGTCGATCTGACCCTGCGCGCCATCGGCTGGACGGTTCCCGTTGTCGCGCCCGTGCCGCGCTGGATCGTCGATCTGACGGTGGACATGGCGCTGTACCTGGCCACGCCGACCGCCCTGGCCAGTCAGACCGATTTTGCGGATCGGCGCAAACGCTACGACACAGCCCTGTCTGTGCTGGATGACATCGCCAGCGGGAAACGGCTGCCGCCATCACTGGCGGGGGCAACGGTTACCGGCGTCTTCTTCAGCAGCCAGCCGCGCCAGTTTGGCCGGGGTGCGCTGTGAACCTGTACCCGGCGCTCGATGCTGTGGTCGCCGACCTGACGCCGCGCCTTCCTGATCTAACTGTTGGCACGCATGGCGGCGCCTTTACCGAACGCGAGCTGGCTCTGTGGCTGGGCACTGTGCCCTGTCTGCGGGTCGGCTGTCTGGGCCTGAATCGCATCGCACCGCGCGGCGGACGCGGCGCATGGCAGGCCGATCTGCGCTGGGCGGCCTACATCCTGACCGCTGATCGTGGGGCGAATGGCCGCCTGCAGCTGGCCCTGGATACCGTCGATACCCTGATCAGTTACCTCATGACGGGGCCGCGCTGGGGCCTGAACGGCAGCGCGCCCACTCTCGATAGCATTCAGGCGGAAAACCTCTACACCGGCCCGGTCAACGTCCTCAACGTCGCGTTGTGGGCGGTCGCCTGGACCCAAACCCATCACTTCGTTGGAGTCTCCTCATGAGCGGTCTGATCTGCGCAGGCAACGTCTATCTCAATCGCAAAACCTCGGGCGCGTTCGGCGGCTTTCACGGCCCGATCAACGCCACAAAATTCAGTATCTCAGTAGGGAAATCGACCACCATCGAGCGCACCTCGTTCATGCGCGACAGCTACGGCCAGACTCTGGACAGCGTGGTGATCCCTGGCAGCTCCACCCTGACCATCGAAACCGATGATGCCGCCGCCGATGTTCTCCAGTACATGCTGCTCGGCACCCTGACTGATGTCACCGGCAACACCACCGCTGTAGTCGATGAGGCGGTGACCGGCTACCTGGGCAAATGGACGAAACTCTCGCGCCGCAACATCGGCAGCGTGGTGGTGAGCAATTCCGCCGCAACCACCACCTACGTCAACGGCACCGATTACGTCCTCGATGCGGTAGCCGGCATGATCAAGCCGCTGGCCAGTGGCGCGATGACTGACGCGCAAAGCCTTAAGGTCGACTTCACCCCGGCCGCGATGACCGCCAGGCAGATCATCGCCGCGACCAGTACCGAGGTGCGCGCCATGGTGCGGCTGGATGGCGTCAATCTGGCAAATCAGAAGAAGGTCGAGGTGCTCTGTCACGAAGCGGTGCTGATTCCCTCGGGCGAACTCGATCTTGCGGGACAGAAATTCCTGACTTTCGGTTTGTCCGGGACGCTGATCACCCCGACCGGTGAAACCGGCCCGCTGAGCTATCGCGAGATCGATTGATGTCCATCACGCTCGGCGCGGTGACCCTGCCCGGCGATCTGCGTTGGGCGGATGAGTTCTCCTGGACGCCCCTGGTGCAGAGCAGCGAGTATTCGCTGACCGGGGCACTGATCGTGCAGGAGGCGGCGAAGCTGGCCGGGCGCCCGATCACTCTTGAGGCACAGCGGGATACCTGGGTGACGCGGGCGACTGTGCTGGCGGCGCAGGCATTGGCGGAAACACCGGGCTGGTCGGGAACGCTGACCCTGCACGATGGCCGCACGTTCACGGTTGGTTTTCGTGATGATCGCATCAGCGCCGAGCCGATCCGGCATGTTGCGCCGCTTGAATCGGGCGATGCCTACACCCTGACCCTGAAATTGCAGACCATCCCTCTTTAGGAGTTCCCCCGCCATGTCAACCTACAGCATCCCAGTAACCCCTGGGACGCCGTTTTTATTCGCATCCGCCGTTGCCAGTGACTCGCTGCACACTCCCCTGACCCTGCGCGCTGTTCCCGGAAGCGGCGGTACGCTGCTGGTGGAATACCGGATTGCCGGGGGTGGCGCGTTTGTCGCGTGGCCGGCGGGTACGGTATCCAGCGCGACGTTGTACACCCTGACAGGCCCAGTGAATGCACTGCGCCTCACGGCGGCGACCGCAACCGGAACCGTGGAGATCGCCCAATGACTGCGCTATGGATGCCCATTGATGATGTCGCGGCAACTCAATCGACGATTGCCGC
>OFRV01000071.1_pt1 | contig 14448 bp, 12 predicted proteins | sample 1543231 | NCBI WGS metagenome assembly OFRV01 (sample SAMN05442499, study PRJEB24371) | freshwater metagenome | isolation source: Freshwater Lake | place: Canada: Niagara | collected 2013-08-21 | reverse complement strand
GACTATTACAGTTCGAGGTCACGCCTGAATTTTTCGTCGACCGTGACGCCGCCGATCGGCGCAGCCGTGATCAGACGCTGGAACGGGCGCGGGCCGATGGCGCCGATGCCTTTATCAATCGCCTGCGCAAGAATCTGCGTCATCTGGAACGCTGGGCGCAGCGCGAAGGCGTGCACTGTTACCGCCTGTATGATGCCGATCTGCCCGAATACGCGGTAGCGGTGGACCGTTACGAGCAGTGGCTGCATGTGCAGGAGTACGCACCACCGGCCAGTATCGATCCCGAGCGCGCCCATAGCCGTCTGGAACAGGTGCGGGCAGTGCTGCCAGCGCTGCTGGAATTGCCAGCCGAACAGGTCTTTCTCAAGGTGCGCCAGCGGCAGAAAGGTGCCGATCAGTACCAGAAGCACGATAGCCAGGGACGCTTTCATGAAGTCCGCGAGGGTGCAGCCCGCTTCCTGGTCAACTTCACCGATTATCTGGATACCGGACTGTTTCTCGATCACCGCACGACCCGGCAGCTAATCGCGGAACGGGCAGCGGGGCGGCGCTTCCTCAATCTGTTCGGCTATACCGGCACGGCTACGGTGCAGGCCGCGCTCGGCGGCGCCATCCAGACCACCACCGTCGATCTGTCGGCGACCTATCTGGACTGGGCAGCGCGCAACCTGGCGCTGAACGCCTGCAACGGCCCCCAGCATACGCTGATACGGGCCGATTGCCGGCAATGGCTGGCACAGGCGCGGGGCCGTTACGACCTGATCTTCATCGACCCACCGACCTTTTCCAATTCCAAACGCCTGCCGGACACGTTCGATGTGCAGCGCGACCACGTCGCCCTGCTGCGCCAAGCACTCACCCTGCTGGCACCGGGTGGACAACTGCTGTTTTCCACCAATCACCGCAAGTTCCGCTTCGATAGCGCAGCGCTGGCCGGCTGGCACATCGAGGATTGGAGCCGGCGCACCCTGCCGACCGACTTCGCCCGCGACCCGAAGATTCACCAGTGCTGGTGCATTCAGGCCACCTGAGTCCGGCTTCTAGGTCGTCGAGCGGTTAGGGTTGCGCCACAACACCTCGATACCGCCCTCGTCGCGGGCGAGAATCCGGCACATCACGAACAGCAGATCCGACAGACGGTTCAGGTAAACCCGGGCCTGCTCGCTGATCTCCTCATCACGCGCCAGCGACACTAGACGCCGCTCGGCGCGCCGGCAGATCGCCCGCGCCAGATGGCAATCTGCCGCTGCCCGTCCGCCACCGGGCAGGATGAATTCCTTCAGCGGTGGCAAATCGGCATTGAACTGCTCCAGATCGCTTTCCAACTGCGCTACATCCTCATCACGCACCGCCTGATAGCCGGGAATACTCAGCTCCCCACCCAAATCAAAGAGCTTGTGCTGCACGATCTGCAGGCATTCGCGCAGCGCCTCACGCACATCATGCACCAGCACCCGGCCGATCGCGCAGTTCAGCTCATCGACCGCACCGATTGCCTCGATGCGCGGGCAATCCTTAGCCACTCGCTCGCCATTCCCCAGACCCGTGCTGCCCTGGTCACCGGTGCGGGTGTAAATACGGGAAAGTCGGTTGCCCATCGTCATTTGCTCCTCGCGTCGTCACACACACATATATATAGGAATGAATCGAGCCTGAATGGCTCCAGCCTGCCCCGCAACCGCTCAGCCCGTTCGGCTTCACCGCCTGCCGTACCCCTGCCATCCTGGCCCAACGCGCTTCAGGCCGGGCACACCGCCATGTGCGCGGCTGATTGTACAGCGCACCGAGCGCTGCGTCCGTTATGAAGACTCAAGGCGCGTATCTGCTTTCTGCGAATCGCTCGCAAAAATAAGCCTATTTCAAAATATATTCATAACTTTCAATAAGTTGTAAAAAAACCATTTTAAATACAACTTATTGTTTTTAAATGAATTTTTTATTTATTAAAACCAAGTCGCCGCTGAAATCCACTATTTTTTGTGCAATATTTACAATCGTAATTGCTTATCATTTATAAAAATGAATAAAAAATTTAACATAATGTTTTTAAAAGGTTTTTTACTTTCTTGCCTAAATGAAATTTTTTTAATTAACTATTTGAATTTAAACAAATTTAAAAAAATTAAGCAGTGATCATTATTGAATTCAAAGCAGCAAAAAAATTATTTATTTGCCAATTAAGCAGTTGCAAAAAGAGCACACACCGTGCTTTCATAATCCCCAATGCTGTATAGCAGTAAGTTCCTGCCATAGACCGGACGCGGCTTCCGCACCGATCTAGGAACGTCAGGCGACACCGGGCCTCCAGGCTGGCACCCCTGGATCCGGAGTTGCTTAGGTTGGACCCGCGGCGACCGGGAATCATCCCGCCCGACCCTTGGAAGGGTCATCGCCGACTCGGAACCCGGGTCCATCGAGCACTTACAGATCGTACTGATCAAGATGGAGGTTCTCATGGAATCCACGGCATGCATCAAGGAGCGATTGACTCTGACCCTGAAATCGAGCCTGCTGTGCGCGGTGATGCTCATACCCGCAGCGGCCCTCGCTAATTCGCCGGAGACAGACCGTGTCGAACAATCGACCCTCGACGTGGTGCGGACAGCCCTGTCCGACACCGCTGCTGACTCTTCCACTCCCGCCACCCCTGCGCAGCAGCGCAGAATCAGCCGTCTCTCCGGACATATCCAGCGCAAGTACCGCGTATCCGAAACCAGCGCTGACCGCATCGTCTCGGCCGCCGTGCGCAGCGCCGAGCGCCACCAGCTCGCCCCGGAACTGATCCTGGCGGTCATCGCGGTCGAATCCACCTTCAAGGAACGCGCTGTCAGCCGCGCCGGCGCCCGCGGCCTGATGCAGGTCCTGCCCCGCGCCCACGGCAGGAAGATTCGCGAAATCGGCGGCACTCACCGCCTGTTGGAAGCCGACCAAAACATCCATGTCGGTACGCGGATCCTGGCGCAATACCTCGACCTGCATTCCGGCAACCTGCGCCGGGCGTTGCTGAACTACAACGGCAGCCTCGGCATGCGCCGTTCATCCTATCCGGAAAAGATCATGCGGGTTTATAACGACCTGCGTCAGGCCACCATCGAAGGCTGATACTCTGCCCGCCCCACCTTGCGTGGGGCGGCCTTGTCCTTAATCGACACCCTGACACCACAGCGTGCCGTCCACCCATCAGCCCCGCCAGCACCCGCATCACCAGGCATCTCGCCTATACTTCCCGTTGTGCCTTCCTGTAGCTTTCATGGCGACCCCTCACCTGGACCTTGCCGCATGGATCACGCAACCACCGATCTTTGCATACCGGTGAACATTCCCTCACACCTGACAGACCCGGCGCCTGTAGAACGCTGGAATCCACCCCTGACCGGCGTGCTGGATCTGTGTATCGCCCGCGACGGCACCTGGTATCACGAAGGCCGCGTCATTCACCGCGAGGCCCTGGTGCGTTTATTCGCCCGCGTCCTGCGCCGCGAAGATGACGGCCATCATTACCTGGTCACGCCAGTGGAAAAATGGCGCATCCGCGTAGAACTCGCGCCCTTCCGGGCCGTGCGCCTCGACGTCGAGGGCAGCGGCCATGACCAGTCACTGCACTTCACCACCAATCTTGGTGATACCGTCATCGCTGATAGTGCACACCCCTTGCAGGTTGAGTACCCGGTGCCCAGCGGAGAACCAGTGCCCCTGCTCCTGGTACGCGGTCGATTGCAGGCCCTGCTGACCCGGGCAGTCTTCCTGGAACTGGCCACGATCGGCGAAGCCGGCGAGAAGGGTCATTTCGGTGTCTGGAGCCGGGGCTGTTTCTTCAGTCTTGGCCAGCTCGATGATGCGGACTGACTGAGGGGATCGCGATGCACCATGCCCTGCTAGCCCTGCTGCGCACAGTGGTGCTCCTGCCGTCGATGCTGATGGTCCTGATCATCCGCGCTATTCAGTGGCTGGTGGCGCCGCTGGGCCTGCTGCTGCAACTGCTGATCGCCACCCCGCTGGCTCTGCACCGGGTACGTCAGCCGCTGCGGCCACGCTTTATCCCGATCAATGAAGCGGAGTGGCCAGATGCAGCCTGGATCGAGATGCGCAATACCAGCGACGCGCTGCACGCCGATGGGTTTGTTGTCGCCGGCGACTTCCGCAACACCGATCTGATCCAAGGCGCGGTGCTGTGGCTGCGCCTATTCGGACAGCCCGGACACGGTGTGGTCGCGCTGGCCGCGCACCTGGAGTTCACACGCGGCATTCGCCCGTTGCGGCGCTTCATCACCTTCGCCAGCGGTTTTACTGATGGTCGTGTTCTGGAAACCAACAACCTGGATCTGCCTTACAGCCTGCCTGCGCCAGCCTATCTGGCACGCGTGCAACTCAAGGATGTCTGGGACGCGCGGGCGCTGTACAGCTTGCATCGCGGCCTGATCGCCAGCCTGGGCAAAACGCTTGATGCGGACTGGTTGACCGGTGTTCGTCATGATCCCCTGAACCTGCTCAGTCACGGCTATCAGCGTGAAGTTGAAGCGCTGGCCCGCACCGGCTGGCTGCGCCTGGATCCGGCCAGTGGTTTCTGCCGACTGACACTCCGCGCTGCACTGCGCGGTGTCTGGCATCAGGCCTGGCCGCTATCCAGCCTGTACCTGAACACCGCTCATCGGCAGGCCAGTGCACTGCTTGCGAGCCACGGACTGCAAGTCGCCGCAGTCACCGGCAGCGCTAGCAGTATTCTGGTCGAACAGCAACCGCTGCTGGCCGCAACTGCGGTGAGCACCGTCAAAGATGGCCATGACCTGCTCCAGTCCCTGCTCCAGCGCATCGATGCTGACGCCCTGCTCGACTCGGTCGTTGCAGAACTGGAAAACGGCCCAGATGGAATGCCATGCGTCCATGAAGTTCGCTATAGCTTCCAGGGCTATGCCGATCAGCCCGCGCGCCACATTCGCCGCCTGTGGAGCTTTGAACTGCTCCTCGATGTCCGCGCCGGCCGCATCGCCTGCACCGCCTGCGATCGCGATCACGAACAGGCCGCCGACCGTGCCGAATGGATCGCGCTCAGCGCGGAACCCCCGCTGCAACCCCTGATTTTGAGCAGCGAAGTACGCGATCTGAACCAGATTCTGCCCATGGCCTGGACACTGCTGCGCGAACAGGCCCCGGGCAAGCCGTTGTCTGCGGATTCAGCCTCGCTGTATCTCGGCGAGGATGGTCGGCCACGCTGGCAAATCGTCGCCTGGGACAGCGACGATCAGCCGCTGCAGATCCTGCTGGACGCGCGCTCGGGCATCCGTCTGACCGACTGAGCGCACACCCGACATGCGCTGCTCTACAATGGCCCTGCCTATACATCCGGATTCTGTTCATCCCTTGTCATTGAGGAAGTCATCCCATGCTGGAAGGATTTTCCGCATTTGTCGTCGGTTTGGCCGTACTGGCCATCATTCTGGTGTTCCTGGGCGTCAAATCGGTGCCACAGGGCATGGAATACACCGTTGAGCGCTTTGGGCGCTATACCGAAACCCTGCGCCCCGGCCTGAACCTGATCATCCCGATCATCGACCGCATCGGCCATAAAATCAACATGATGGAAACGGTGCTGGACGTACCCTCGCAGGAAATCATCACCAAGGACAATGCTATGGTGCGGGTCGATGGCGTGGTGTTCTATCAGGTGCTGGATGCCGCCAAGGCTGCCTACGAGGTCAATCAACTGGAGTTCGCCATCCTCAACCTGACCATGACTAATGTGCGCACGGTGATGGGTTCCATGGACCTCGACGAGCTGCTCTCCAAGCGCGATGAAATCAACAGCCGGCTGCTCAACGTGGTTGACGAGGCCACCACGCCCTGGGGTGTCAAGGTCACCCGCATTGAAATCAAGGATATCGCCCCGCCCAAGGATCTGGTCGATTCAATGGCGCGGCAGATGAAAGCCGAGCGGGATAAGCGCGCAGCGATCCTCACCGCTGAAGGCGAGCGACAGGCCGCCATCCTGGCTGCCGAGGGCCAGAAACAGGCCGCAATTTTGGAAGCCGAGGGCCGCAAGGAATCGGCGCTGCGTGATGCCGAGGCCCGTGAGCGCCTGGCCCAGGCCGAGGCTCGTGCCACGCTGATGGTCTCGGAAGCCATCAGCAAGGGCAGCGTGCAGGCAATCAACTACTTTGTGGCGCAGAAGTATGTGGAAGCGGTGGCGAAACTGGCCGCCGCGCCCAATCAAAAGGTCCTGCTGATGCCGCTGGACACTTCAGGGCTGGTCGGTACCCTGGCCGGGGTTGCTGAACTGGCCCAGGAGGCCCTGTCCAAGACCGGAGCCCGCTCGTGATCGACTGGCCGCTACAACCGGTTTACTGGAACTGGTGGCTGCTCGGCGTCATTCTGATGGCGATCGAGGCGCTCGTCCCGGGTTTCTTCTTCCTGTGGATGGGCGTAGCGGCGCTGCTGGTCGGGCTGGTGCTGGTACTGATACCGGATATGAGCTGGAGCTGGCAGGTGCTGCTGTTTGCACTATTGTCGGTCGGGTCGATTGTCGCCTGGCGCTTGCGGCTGCGGTACCACCCGACCCGTACCCGCGATCCCCTGCTCAACCGGCGCGGTCATCAGTACATCGGCCGGGTGTTCACCCTGGAAGCAGCGGTCGTCAACGGCCATGGCAAAGTCCGGGTCGACGATAGCTCCTGGAAAGTGCTGGTCGATCAGGATTGTCCGGCTGGCACCCGGTTACGCATCATCAGTGTCGATGGTGTGATGCTGCGCGGCGTCATCGATGCCCCGGCTGAACCGGCGCTGGCACCCCATACCCACTCTCAACCTTAACTCAAATTCAGACGAGACGAGTCATGTCTTCGATTGCCTTGATCACCGGCGCTACTTCTGGCTTTGGCGCCGCCTGTGCCCGGCGCTTTGCTGCTGCGGGCTGGGCCCTGGTGCTGTGCGGCCGCCGCCAGGACCGTCTGGAACTGCTGCGCGCTGAACTGGCCACGACCGTGCCGGTGCATGCCTTTGTGCTCGACGTGCGCGACGAGGCGGCGGTCAATGCCGCCCTGACCGCCCTGCCGGCTGAGTTTGCCGCCGTGGATCTGCTGGTCAACAACGCGGGTTTGGCCCTGGGCCTGGAGCCTGCCCAGCGTTGCGACATGGTCGACTGGCATACCATGATCGACACCAACATCAAGGGCCTGCTGTACTGCACCCGGGCGATTCTGCCGGGGATGATCGCGCGCGATCGGGGTCACATCGTCAATATCGGCTCGGTGGCTGGCACCTATCCCTACCCCGGTGGCAATGTCTATGGCGCCAGCAAGGCCTTCGTCAAACAGTTCTCGCGCAATCTGCGCGCCGATCTGCTCGGCAGCCGGGTACGGGTCAGCAACCTGGAACCGGGCATGGCGGAAAGCGAATTTTCGCAGGTGCGCTTCAAGGGGGATGAACGTCAGGCGGCGCAGGTTTACGCCGGCACCGAACCGCTGCGTCCGGAGGATATTGCCGATATCGTGTTCTGGGTAGCGACCCGCCCGGCACACGTCAACATCAACAGCGTCGAAGTGATGCCGGTGTGCCAGGCGTTCGCTCCATTTGCGGTCAGCCGCAACCACCCAGACGGAAACTGAGCGCTACTTCTGCTCAGTGACCAGATCGCCGCCGCTAAAATCGGACATGCTCGCCGACACGGGGTTGACCATGGGCCGGCGGCGATCCAGCCCAGCCGCCGCATCCCGCTCCTGACACAGACGCGTCCATATCAGGCTGGTCAGTCGATAGTAGATCACGAAGGCAGCCAGGAATGCGTAAAACTGCACGGACTCGGGTATGCCGATCCACCAGGCTCCCACCCCGAGCGCGCCACTCGCGGCACTCAGAGCCAACATGCGAGCGGTCACTTGGCCATCGGACAGGCCACGACTGAGCAACAGATGGTGCAGGTGCTGGCGATCGGGATTAAACGGGCTTTGCCGGGCACGAATCCGCCGCAGCATGACCGTCACCGTATCCATCAGCGGTAACCCCAGAATCCACACCGCCGTTATCGGTGCTATCACCCGCTGCTCGCCCTGCGACAGATGCACGACAAACCAGCTCAGGGCAAAACCCAGCATCATGCTACCGGCATCGCCCATGAACACGCTCGCGCGCGCCCGCCCGGGATGACGCAGGTTGAAGCAAAGGAAACCCACGATCGCCAGCGCCAGCACCAGCAGGGTTTGGACATCCTCAACATGCATTATTGGCCCGGTCGCAGCCGCAGCGACCAGCCACAGCACGGCGATCAGCGCCACGCCACCGGCCAGCCCGTCCAGTCCATCGATCATGTTAATAGCGTTGACCACGCCGACCACACTAAAGATCGTGAAGGGAATCGCCACCAGACCGAGCGCGACCGTACCCAGACCCAACAGGTCACCCAGATCGTTGAGCTGGATGCCCGCTCCCAGCGCCATTAACAGCACAGCGACGATTTCAAACAGGAAGCGGCTTGCAGGACGGACTGCATGCAAATCATCGTAGAGACCAACCAGAGCCATCAGCCAGGTGCTCAGCAGGAAGATGGCATAGGCATCGATTCTCTGAGGCAATAGCAGAATGCCCACGCTTGCGGCAATGCACATGGCGATGCCACCAGTCAGCGGCACCGGACTGTGATGGTGCTTGCGGGTAGAAGGTCGATCAACCCAGCCCCAAGCCAGCGCCGGTCGACTCAGCAGGAGGATCAATCCCACGCTGCAGAAAAATGCCATGAAAAGCGACCCGTACTGCTCGGTGAATAGATGCATCGGCATACTCTTGAGTAGTTTGGAGGCCTGGATCGTCACGGCAAATGCGCTGCTTCGGCCTCTCTTATCGCACAATACGAAGGTGATTATTGTCGGCTTCGCCGACACCCCAATCCTGGTTGTATTGAATTAAAACCTTCAAACTCAGCAGGTTTCGGCATGGGAGGATAATCGACACATACCTTCGATGCAACATGATTGATTCAAACGAGACCAGGATCCACAGCCGTTCGCATCACTTGAACACTCAACCCTCGTCAAGAATAGCGCCTTTTATATCCTTACAACAACAATCAATGTCTCATAAAAAACACAACAGGTCCTGCCATTGCTGAACGCAGGTGCCTGAAATTCACCTAGAATTCCGCGGGTCGGGCTTCAACCTGACTTTTTCAGTCCACAATAGCGGTCCAAGCCCAACCCACCAACCGGAGGCAGCGCCTCAGGCACCGCGCAGGATGCGACGTTCGCGCAGGTCGTTCAACACCCGCTCCACGCAGAGTTCCACCGAATCGCGCTCGGTGTCGATCACCAATTCCGGACGCTCGGGCGGCTCGTAGGGTGAATCAATACCGGTGAAATCCTTGATCACCCCGGCGCGAGCCTTGGCATACAGACCCTTGGGATCACGGCGTTCGCAGGCTTCCAGCGAGGCATGCACATAAACCTCGATGAATTCGCCCTCCGGGACCAGTGCCCGCACCATGGTGCGATCAGCACGGAAGGGCGAAATGAAGGCGGTGATCACGATCAGACCGGAATCAACGAACAGCGCCGCCACTTCGCCGATGCGGCGGATATTCTCTACCCGGTCAGCAGTGGAAAAACCCAGATCCTGATTGAGGCCATGGCGGACATTGTCGCCATCGAGCAGGTAACTGTGATAGCCGCGCTGGAACAGACGCTGCTCCAGGGCATTGGCCAGAGTCGATTTGCCCGAGCCCGACAGACCGGTTAGCCAGATCACGCAGGGCCGCTGCGCCTTTTGATTGGCACGCTGGCGCTTGCCAACCTTGTGTTCGTGCCAGACCACGTTGCGCGACTTGTCGATCAGCGCCTGGGTCACCGGGCGCACGATCATGCCCGCGCCAACAGTGATATTGCTGATGCGGTCGATGAGGATGAAGCCACCGGTGCCGCCGATCTCATCGTAGGCATCGAAGGGGATCGGCTGGTTGAGACTGAAGCGGCAATAGCCGATCTCGTTCAGGCCGAGTTCGTCGGCGCGCTGGTGCTCCAGCGAATTGACGTCGATGCGATGGTGCAGCACGGTGGGCGTCGCCGGCAACAGCCGGGTGGCCAGCTTTAGATCATACTGGCGGCCCGGCAACAGCGGCGCATCGGCCATCCAGACCACGCGGGCGTCGAAGGCATCGGCCACCGCCGGCAGCTTGTCGGGATGCACCAGCAGATCGCCGCGGCTGATGTCGATCTCATCGGCCAGAGTCAGAGTCACCGCCTGACCGATAGCGGCCTGATCGACATCGCCCTCGGCGGTGACGATGCGCTCGACACGGCTGCGCCGCCCCGAGGGCAGCGCTACGATTTCGTCACCAGGACGCACCTGACCGGCGGCGATGGTGCCGCAAAAACCACGAAAATCCAGATGCGGCCGGTTGACGTACTGCACCGGAAAGCGGAAATCACGCAGGTTGTAATCGGCGTCAATCTTGACCTGTTCCAGATGCTGTAACAGGGTCGGCCCCTTGTACCAGGGCATCGCCGTCGAGGACTGGACCACGTTATCGCCGCGCAACGCCGAAACCGGGATGCAGCACACTTCGCGCACGCCGAGCTTGGTCACAAACTCCTGATAATCCTCACAGATGCGCGCGAACAACGCTGGGTCGTGACCGACCAGGTCCATTTTGTTGACCGCCAGCACCAGATGGCGAATGCCAAGCAGCGAGACAATGAAACTGTGACGACGGGTCTGGGTCTGCACGCCTTTGCGGGCATCGACCAGCAGAATGGCCAGTTGCGCAGTCGAAGCGCCGGTGGCCATGTTGCGCGTGTATTGCTCGTGGCCGGGCGTGTCGGCAATGATGAACTTGCGCTTCTCGGTGGAGAAATAGCGGTAGGCGACATCGATGGTGATGCCCTGCTCGCGCTCCGACTGCAGGCCATCCACCAGCAGCGCTAGGTCGAGTTCCTCGCCGGTGGTGCCGTACTTGGTGGTATCGCGGCGCACGGCGGCCAGTTGATCCTCGTAGATCAACTGGGTGTCATACAGCAGGCGACCGATCAGCGTGCTCTTACCATCATCGACGCTGCCGCAGGTGATGAAGCGCAGCAGGTCCTTTTGCTCGTGGGTTTTCAGGTAGGCCTGGATATCGGTTTCGATCAGGGGGGAGGCGTGTGACATGGCTTCAGGTTCCCGCGGGTGTCCGGTCAAAAATAGCCTTGGCGCTTCTTCTCTTCCATGGAACCGGCCGCATCATGGTCGATCAGCCGCCCCTGGCGCTCAGAGTGGCGGGTCAGCAGCATCTCCTGGATGATCTCGGGCAGCGTGGTGGCATTTGAGTGAATGGCTCCCGTCAGCGGGTAGCAGCCAAGGGTACGAAAGCGCACCCGTTCCAGACGCGGCGTCTCGCCCGGTGCCAGCGGCATGCGCTCGTCGTCAACCATGATCAGGGTGCCGTCACGCTCGACCACCGGCCGTTCGGCAGCAAAGTACAGCGGCACGATCGGGATATTTTCCAGGTAGATGTACTGCCAGATATCCAGTTCGGTCCAATTGGAAAGTGGAAACACGCGGATGCTCTCACCCTTGTGTACCCGACCGTTGTACAGGTTCCACAGTTCTGGACGCTGGTTCTTGGGATCCCAGCTATGGTTGCGGTCGCGGAACGAGTAGACCCGTTCCTTGGCCCGCGAGCGTTCCTCGTCGCGGCGGGCGCCACCGAAAGCGGCATCGAAGCCGTAGCGGTCCAACGCCTGCTTGAGCGCCTGGGTTTTCATCACATCGGTATGCACGCGGGAACCGTGGCTGAACGGGTTGATCCCGGCGCGCACACCGTCCTCGTTAGTGTGCACGATCAGCTCCAGTCCCAGCTGCCGCGTCTGCTCATCGCGAAACTTGATCATCTCGCGAAATTTCCAGGTCGTGTCGACGTGCAGCAGCGGAAACGGCGGCTTACCGGGATAGAATGCCTTCAGCGCCAGATGCAGCATCACCGCGGAATCCTTGCCGATCGAGTACAGCATCACCGGCTTTTCAAACTCGGCGACGACCTCGCGGATGATATGGATGCTCTCGGCTTCGAGCTGTTTGAGATGAGTCAAGCGATAGGAGGAGTCCATGGGGTCCAGTACGTTGGATATGAAACGGGAAGCGGCGCACGGGCCGGTTAATAACATGCGATTCTACCGATCTCAGTCTTAACAAAAAAGACTGGTTATAGAAAATATTTTTCTCAATAACATTTTGTTATATATCTATGCTGAGCAGGCATTCGGTTAGCTGGATTCTGGCCTTTATCGCCCCGCTGGTGCTGGCGGCGGCATGCGCTAACCATGGCAACAGCGGTACCGGCATATCGTCGGCTCCCGCGGATTTGGTTGCCCTGAACAGCGCCATCAATCAGCAGGGGCAGTTCTGCGCACGCGATTACTGTCTGGAAGACTGGCCCGAAACTGCCGAACTGGACACGCTCACCGAGTGGGATTGCAAGGCCTACGCCGTGGCCAAAGCGGCGCGCTTGCTAAGCATCGGTTATGCGCCGACACGGCTGGAGTATGTGCTGATTGACGGTCCGCCGCTGCGGGTCACGCATGCCGCGCTGCTGGTGGACGGACGCTGGGTGCTGGATATCGGCGTGCGCTGTCAGGTGTGTGAACTGGACCAGTTCCGGGCCGGGTTGCGGGTCAGTGGACGCCTGCCGGTGACCGAACTGCCTTATCTGCGCCGGGCACTGCGCGCGGCGGGATCCTGAGCAGTTGCCCAATCATGGAACCCGCCCGCTGGGATCATGCTACAACGCAAAGGGATTCTGCTGGTTTTCCGGTGGAATCTCACGCGGCGGCGGCACAGGCCGCTCGGCGACAGTTTCGCTGGATGAGCGATCGGGCTGTTCACGCTGCCGCGATTGGCGCGATTCTTCCTTGAGAGGACGATGCAGGAACAACGCCGCTAGGAACGCTGTGAACGCTGCGTTGGCGGGAATGTGCAGATTAAAGTCCACCAGCGTGTGCAACATCATCAGTAACAGAGCAATACCGGCGCCTACCTGAACAAAGCGAAACGGCTGCCAGTCGCCATGCTTCCACACCCGCCCCCACTGACGCAGGTACAGCAGCAGCCAAAAGGCGATCAGCAGTATTGCCGACAGACCATTGCCCAGTATCCACTCCAGGTAATCATTATGGGCATGATTGATCGTGAGTCCGGGAAAATCGATTGGATGAAAGCGATGCATCACCGCCTGATAGGTCCCCGCACCAGTACCAAAGGGAAAGAACTGGCCGATCGCCTGCAGCGTTGCCTCGAAGATCTTCACGCGCCCATCCTCCATCGGATCGGCATAGGTGAAGCGACTCCACACCGGCGCCAGCCCGATCAGGCTCGCCAGCCCGATGCCCGCTGCGGTAAAGGTCCCGATCAGGCCATAGACATTGCGCCCACCCAGGCGGTTGGAAAGCAATAGGGTACACAGCAGAATTCCCAGCATGGCCATGCTCACCCCGGTGCGCGAACGGGTAAAAATCAGCCCCAGCAGGATCACCAGCGCCGCCAGTCCAAACAGAACCGCACGATTGAGCCGCGCCACGCTGAATCGGGCCAGCCATTGGCGCAGGCCACGCCGCCGCCCAACATGGTATCGTGTGCCGTGGCCAACCGTCGCCACCAGCAAGGCCAAAGCCAGCGGCAAGGCCATCTCCAGCAGTCCAGCGAGACTATTGCGGTTGACGTAGGTGCCGACGGCACTGCCCGCCATCCAGGTATTGCCTAGCCGAAACAGACTGTCGGGACCATCGCCATACTGGATCAGGCCCAGTAGGGCCTGCCCAACGGCCATGCCCAAAAAAACCAGCACCAAGATCAACAGCCGCTGTTCATCCAGACGGCTGGCCACGATAAATACCGCCAGCGGTGGCAGCAGCGCCAGCCAAGCCGCCTCTGTCGCACTGGGAATCAGTGAAATCGCGCGCCAGTCAAAACCAGCACCCGCATCCCCCACCTGGCGCAGCGCATCTGCATAGAATGCGCGCCCCGGCAGATCGGCCCACAATGCCATCGGCACCGGCAGCAGTTGCGCCAGCGGCAGCAGCAACACCAGACCGAGAAACACCCGCAGCGGCCAGGACAGCGCCTGCCCTGTTGCCAGCGGCTTCCAGGCCAATCCGGCCAACAGCAACAGAGCCGCCAGTTCCATAATCAGCAAGGGCAAAGGCCGGTAACCACCGCGAAACAACGGCGCGAAGATCAGCAGCGCACCCAAGCCATAAAAAAGAACCGCGCCACTGAATGTAGCGCGGCTGGAATCGGCACTCGCACGCGTGCGAGTGCGCTCTTTGCTATCCATCTGAATTTATGGCGAACTGGGCGGATTGTCGCTCTTATTGCTCTCAGCGACGGCAACGGTGGCCACGGCTACCGCACCAACAATACCAGCCGTAGCTGCTGCACCTAACCCAAACAAGCCACCCGCAGCAGCAGTACCCGCAGCAGCAGTACCCGCAGCAGCGG
>OFRV01000070.1_pt1 | contig 14455 bp, 7 predicted proteins | sample 1543231 | NCBI WGS metagenome assembly OFRV01 (sample SAMN05442499, study PRJEB24371) | freshwater metagenome | isolation source: Freshwater Lake | place: Canada: Niagara | collected 2013-08-21 | reverse complement strand
GAAGCGGTTCCTGAACAGCACCGCAGCCAATGCCAGACCCAGCGGCGGCACCATGCCAGCGGCCATTACCGCCGCCATCGGCGCGTAGACCTGGCTGGTGATCAGTCCGGTGGCAAAGGCATAGGCCGCCTTGTTGACCGGCCCGCCCATGTCAAAGGCCATCATCGAACCGAGCAGCAGGCCGAGGAACAGCGCGTTGCTGCCCTGCAGACCCTTCAGCCAGGCGGTGATCGTAGCCAGCGCAGCAGCGACCGGCTCCCCAACCACGGAATACATCAGCAGACCGACGATCACCGTGCCGAGCAGCGGCAGAATCAGCACCGGTTTCAGGCCGGCCAGGGTGCGTGGCAATGGAATGTGGTCACTGAGGAACTTGACGACATAGCCGGCGATGAAACCGGCGGCGATGCCACCGAGAAAACCCGAACCGATGGTGCTAGCGATCATGCCACCGATCATGCCTGGGGCGATGCCCGGCCGGTCGGCGATGGAATAGGCGATGAAGCCGGCCAGGATCGGTACCATCAGCGTAAAGCCGGCCTTGGCGCCGATCTGGAACAGGGTCCAGCCGAGCGTGCCCTGGTTGGCGTCCTCGAACACGTTGATCCCGCCAAGGGCGAAGCTGATCGCGATCAGCAGGCCGCCGGCAACCACGAAGGGAATCATGTAGGACACGCCGGTCATCAGATGCTTATAGGCACCGGTGCGGGTTGCGGCCTGCTGGACCTGCTGTTCGATGCCAGCAGCGCCCGTCCCACCGCCCACGCTCCGGGCTTCGGCAATCGCGGTGCGCACCAGTGCAGCGCCATCATGAATGGCGGCCTTGGTGCTGGCTTCGTAGATGCGCTTGCCGGCGAAACGGGTCTTATCAACCTGGGTATCGGCGGCAATGATCACCAGATCGGCCGCAGCGATGTCCGCAGCGGTCAGGGTGTTCTTGGCACCGACCGAACCCTGGGTCTCGACCTTGATTGCATGGCCCTGATTTTTCGCGCCCTGTTCCAGTCCTTCAGCGGCCATGAAGGTATGGGCGATGCCGGTCGGGCAGGAGGTGATACCGACGATTTTCAGACTGGCAGCCGCGCCCGGGGACGGCGCGGCGGGAACCGCGATGCTGGCCAGTGCCGCCTTGATCACCTCGACACCGTTGCGGATCGCCGGCTCGGTGGTGGTTTCGTACAGCGGCTTGCCGGCAAAGCGCGCGGTATCGACACGGGTGTCGGCAGCGATAATCACCACGTCGGCGGCAGCAATATCGGCATCCGCCAGGGTGTTGCGGGCGCCCACCGAGCCCTGGGTTTCGACCTGGATGCTGTGTTCCAGCGCCCGGGCGGCCTGTTCCAGACCCTCGGCGGCCATGATGGTATGGGCAATGCCGGTCGGGCACGCGGTGACGGCAACGAATTTGGCCATGTGCGGTTCTCCTGCAGATTTTATGCGTCCCCTCCGCCGGGGAGGAGTTGATGATGTTGTGTCAAGCGAGGACGTTGACGACGACCCGCTGGGCCAGAGCGCGCACCTCGGCCGGGCGCGGCAGATGCGGACCGATCCGGGTCAGCTTGGCGGCGGCGAAGGCAGTCGCCAATTGCGCGGCCTCGGCCAGGGACAGGTTTTCCAGCCGCGCGGCGATCAGTCCGGCCACCATGGCATCACCGGCACCTACGGTACTGGTCACCGCCATCGCAATCGGCTCGGCGCGCACCGCCTGCTCGCGGCTCAGGAACAGCGCACCGTCGCCACCCAGCGACACCACCACCCATTCGGGCGCGGCGGCACCGAATAGCAGGGTCCGCCCGGCCGCGATCACTGCGTCCAGAGTGTCCAGCGGCGCGCCGACCAGCTCAGCCAGTTCATCCCGATTGGGCTTGAGGATGCGCGGTCCGGCCACCAGGGCCGCCCGTAGCGCCGCGCCACTGGTATCGAGCAGCACAGCGCCGCCACGTGCCTGCACCCGCGTGGTGAGTGTGGCGTAGACATCCTCGGGCATGCCCGGCGGCAGGCTGCCCGACAGCACCACCCAGTCGACCTGCTCGACCAGCCGCTCCAGCCGCTCCACGATCTGCGCCAGCAGATCCGCTGCCGCCGCCGGCGTAAATTCCGGTCCGGGCATATTCAGATCGGTGGTCTCGCTGCGCTCGCTATCGACCAGCTTGGTGTTGATCCGGGTCAGGCCGTCGAGATAGCAGCAGTGATTGGCGATTTTCTTGCGCTGGAACAGCTCCTCGAACAGGGCGGCGTTGTCACGACCCAGTTGGCCGGTGACGGCGGCGTTGATGCCGAAATCGGACAGGCAGGACGCGACGTTGATCGCCTTACCGCCGACATCGACCTGCATGCGCAGGGCGCGATTGACCACGCCCAATTGCAGATCGGCGACCGTAATGGTGTGATCCAGGGCCGGATTCAGGGCAACGGTGACCACCTGCGGGGGTGGTGCAAAGGGATTCAGGGGATTCATAGACCGCGGACCTCCTCGGCGGTACGGGCGCGTAGCGCGCGCCGGGCCAGTTCCTGCATCGCCGCACGCGCTTCCCCGCGCAGGGCGGCCTTGACCGGAGCGATATCCTGGGCGCTCATGCTCAGCTCATCGATACCCAGACCGGTGAGAATGCGTGCGCCCAGCGGATCGCCAGCCAGACCGCCGCAAACGCCCACCCAGCCGCCGCCCACCGAGCGGGCCGCCGCCTGCGCGCCGCGCACCGTGGCATCGATCAACCTGAGCACCGCCGGGTGCAGGCTGTCGGCCTGCGCGGCCAGTTCGGGATGCTGGCGATCGACCGCCAGCGTGTACTGGGTGAGGTCGTTGGTGCCGATCGAGAAGAAATCGACCAGCGGCGCGAAGCTTTCCGCCATCACTGCCACCGCCGGGACCTCGACCATGATGCCGCACTTGACTTCGGGACCCTTGACCTGCTCGCGCGCCCGTTCGCAGTGGCCACGCAGTGCCTCGATTTCACTCAGATGGGTCACCATCGGGAACATGATCCACAGCGAGCCGTGCTGTGCGGCGCGGTACAGCGCACGCAACTGGGCGTAGAGCAGATCCTGACGCTGCAGCAGCAGGCGCGCGCCACGCACGCCAAGGAAGGGATTGTCCTCACGCGGCAGGTTCAGATAGGGCACCTGCTTGTCACCGCCGATGTCCAGGGCGCGGATGATCAGCCGCCGCCCGGCCATGATCTCGACCATCTCGCGATAAACCTGATACTGCTCCTCCTCGTCGGGGGCGCTGTCGCGCTCCAGGAACAGGAATTCGGTGCGCATCAGGCCGATGCCCTCGGCGCCGGCGTCCAGCGCTGACCGGGCCTGCTGGGGATTGGCGACGTTGGCGGCGATTTCGATGGTATGGCCATCGGTGGTGGTCGCCGGCAGATGGCGGGTGGCACGCAGGCTTTCGCGGACCGCGTTCTGCCGGGCGATCACTTCGGCAACGCTGCGTTGATCCGCTTCGCTCAGGCCGGCATAGAGGCAGCCACTGCTGCCATCGACCACCGCCATGCCGCCATCGGGTACGCCAAACAGCGCCGGACCCGCGGCAACAATCGCCGGCAGGCCAAGGGTGCGGGCCAGGATCGCGGTATGCGAGGTCGGGCCACCGGCGCTGGTGACCAGGCCGACGACGTAGCGCGTGTCCAGATGCAGGGTATCGGACGGGGTGAGATCCTCGGCGGCGAGAATGCTTGCTTCAGTCAGGGTGAGCTGCTGACGCTCGATACCGAGCAGTTGCGCCAGCACCCGCTCGCCCACGTCGCGCAAATCCAGCGCCCGCGCCGCCAGCAGGGGATCGTTCACCTGCTGGAGTTTGGCGATACGCGCCTGCAAGGCCTGCTGCCAGGACCAGGCCGCGCCATGGCCCTGCATGATGGTCGCCAGCGCCTCACGCACCAGCACCGGATCAGCCAGCAGTTCACGCTGGGCGGCGAAAATGGCCGCTTCGGTGGCGCTGAGCCGCTGCCGGGTGCGGGCTTCCAGGGCCTCGCGTTCGGCGCGCACCGCCAGCAGGGCCTGTTCCAGGGCCTCGCCCTCAGCGACCACATCACCGGGCTGATCGCGGATCTCGAAACGCTGCGCGACATGGCGCACCAGTCGGCCGAGTGCCAGGCCCGGACTGGCACCCAATCCGTAAAGGGTGCGGGCGGCGGCGCTGGGTGTCCATTCCGCCTGAACCTTGCGTGCGGCCAGCGCAGCGCGGCGGGCCTGTTCGGCATCAGCCTGCTCGACGCTGGACAGGCCGCGCACCGTGTCGAGCAGGCTCTGCAGGGCGCGGGCAGCATCGGCACCGCGGGCGGCAAAGCGCAGGGTGGTGCCATAGGTCACGCCCAGGGCAAGCAGATCGGTAAGCGCCTTGGCATCGGCGAACTCGTTGCCCTTGTACACCCGCAGTTCGCAGGCAAAGCGCTTGGCGGTCTCGACCCAGCGCATGGCCGGACGGGCATGCAGGCCGTTGGGATAATCCACGCTCCAGGTATTTTCCGCATCGACCGGCCACGCCGGCGCCGCAGGCACTTCGCGGACACTGGGCGCGGCAGCATCATCCAGCGCGGCGATGAACACCAGCGGATTGTGGGCGTGAATCAGAGCATCGAGCGCCTCGGGCTGCTGCATCAGGCGGGTCAGGCGACGCAACAGGCCGATATGCTCATCGGACTGCGCGGCAATGGCGACCACCAGATGGGCTTTCTGGCCGGCATTCCATTCCACGCCCTCAGGAAGCTGCAGGATGGCAATGCCGGTGTGGTGGATCAGGTGGCGGTCCTCGATCATGCCATGCGGGATCGCCACACCACTGCCAAGGAAGGTGTTGGCGACCTGTTCGCGCTTGAGCAGGCTGTCGATGTAGGCCGGTTCGATGTAGCCGGCGCTGGCCAGTAGTTGCCCGGCCAGGCGGATCGCTTCGTCCTTGTTGGCGGCATGCGTATCGAGGCGGATGCAGGATTTAGTAATCGTTTTCATCTGCTATTCCCGGGTGAAGGCTCTGGGTTTGTTGCCTGTTAATGTAATCGATTACATCAGACACAATCAAGGGTGGAACGAAACTTTCTGCCACGCCAGGCGACGTGACGTGCGCAACTCAGAACAGGACCTTGGTGCCGATCGATACTACGTTCTGGTCGCCATACAGGGGCGTATCGGCGTTGCGGCCCAGATATTCCGCCCACAGCAGGGTGCGCTTGCTGAAGTTGTACTGATAGCCGAGCCGGTAGTTGTCGATGTTGGACTCGCCATCGATGCCGGTATCGGTTTGACCATAGGCCGCCCGGACGGTGCTGTTGCCAAAGCCGTATTGACCAACCAGCATCCAGCTCTGCGCATCATCACCGGTGGCATTCGGCACGCCGTTGATGCTGACATGGCGCTCAAAGTTGACGTCGCTGAAATCACCCTGCTCGTAGATCGCACCCACCAGCCACTGAGGCGTCTTGTAGCCCAGGCCCAGACCCCAGTTGTACAGATCAAGGTCAACGCTGCGACCGGTTTCGAGATCGAAATCACGGTTGCCATCGAGCTTGATATAGGTCAGGCCGGCAAAATACGGACCCTGGTTGTATTTGACGTTGACCGTCCAGATATCCACGCCATCCGAATAGCCCTGCGGCGTGTTGATGCGGCCATCGAGCACCAGCAGTGCCTCACCGCTGAAGCCGTTAAAAACCGGGGTCTGGTAGTCGATGCTGTTAGCCAGAGTGCCGAGGGCGCCGTTGTCGTCGGTCTCATCGGTCAGCGTCCCGCCCAGATAGACCGTGCCGTTGAACATCTTGTCGCTGTTGAAAATATCGACGACGTTGAGCACCTTCCAATAAGGCGTATCCTGCGTGCCCAGGGTCACGGCGCCAAAACCGCCCTGCAGGCCAACGAACTTCTGATTCAGACCACTGAAGTTGCCACCTTCAGTCATATCGACATTGAAGTCGTATTGATAGAAGGCGCTCATGCCACCGCCGAGATCTTCGCTGCCCTTGATGCCCAGCTTGGAACCGTTGTTGACTACATCCCAATAGGTATCGGGCGCGCGCTGATCATCGACGTAATCCACCGAGACCTTGGCCTCGCCATACAGAATCGTATCGGCCTGGACGGCAAACGGCGTGGTAAGGGCAGTAGCAATCGCCAGCTTCAGCAGGGACTTGGGCATGTTCATGACAGGATGTCTCCTCGAAAGGCATGGGTCGGGGGCCGGGATGGCGCGTTTCTCATCGACGCATTGGCAATACAGTTGCCAGTGCTGGAACCAGTGGCCAGGCCGGCGGGCCAATCGCTTAATCGCGATAATCGTTTTCGTTACTTCTAGCAGCTTGTTAGGGTTCTTTTTGTGGAAGAAAATGTAATCGTTTACATTGCGACCTGTCAACAGTCCGGATGCAAAAAAAGTGACTCTGGCATGGCAGCGGTCATGGCGGTATGATGACCGATGTAATCGTTTACTTTTTCACTGGGGAGGTTAAGGCATCATGGCTCAGATCAAGGATGTCGCCGGGGTTTCGGTCGCGACGGTTTCGCGAGTGCTCGCCGGGCAGACTGCGGTCACTGACGCAACGCGCCAGCGGGTGCTCGATGCCGTCAAGGCCCTGGATTATCGACCGGATCTTGCCGCCCGGCGCTTGCGCTCGCGGCGTAACGACACCATCGGCCTGATCGTAGCCGATATCCGCAATCCCTTTTTCACCGAAGTCAGTCGCGCCGTCGAGGATGTCGCCTATCAGAATCGCATGCGGGTGATTCTGTGCAACGCCGATGAAAACCCCGACAAGGAAGCGTTGTACCTGGACCTGATGCGCGATGAAAACGTCAGCGGCGTCATCCTGTCGCCGACCCTGCCGACCCTGGCGCGCCTGCCGCTGCGCGATTACCCGTTTCCGCTGGTGCTGGTCGATCGCTGCAACCCCGACACCGTCGCTGATGCGGTGGTGCTCGACAACAGCGATGCTGCCTATCGCCTGACCACGCACCTGATCGAACAGGGTCACCGGCGGATCGTGTTCATCTACGGCGCAACCAGCGCCACCGGTCACCAGCGCCTCGACGGTTATCGCAACGCCATGGCCCGCCACGGCCTGGACAGCGAGGCGCACGCCGTGCCGGCAACGGCGGACGATGCCTGCCAGGCCACGCGCCAGCGCCTGACAGTCCAGCCGGCGCCGGATACCTTCATCGGCAGCAATGGCCTGATTCTGCTGGGCATTACTGAGGCCCTGCGCGAGGCGCAACTGTGCTTTCCCGAACAGGTTGCCCTGGCCGGCTTCGACAACCTGCCGTGGACGCGGCTGGTGGAGCCGGGCATCACGGTCATCGCCCAGCCGATCTACGATATCGGGCAGGCGGCCATTGAACTGCTGCTGCAGCGCATCGCCAATCCCGGTCAGTCGATCCGCCGCGTTGTCCTGCGCGGGGAGCTGCTGGCACGGGGTTCCAGCATGCGGCGTGCGGCCTGAAGGTCGGACGGCCAGACGGCGCATTCATCCACTCATCCATCACCAGCAATCGACCCGGCGGCTTGCCAGGACCAGCCCCCCGGTGCATCACCGGGGCGCCTTGATTCAGTTATAGTGATGATGAATTTATTACGATGAGAAGCCGCCATGCCGTTCGTTGACAAGATCGGGGAAGCCGTCATCGGCAAGCCACGGGATCCACTCCATCCCGATACCCGCCACAACATTACCCTGATCGCCTTCCTGGCCTGGGTAGGCCTGGGCGCCGATGGCCTGTCCTCAGCCTGCTACGGCCCTGCAGAAGCGTTCCTGGCCCTGGGTCCATACACTCATTTTGGCCTGTATCTGGCCGCCGCCACCTTCCTGACCGTGTTCATCATCGCCCTGGCCTATAACCAGGTGATCGAACTGTTTCCCTCCGGCGGCGGCGGCTACAAAGTGGCCACGCAGCTGCTCGGTCCACGCTCCGGGCTGATTTCCGGTTCGGCGCTGCTGGTGGACTATGTGCTCACCATTGCCATTTCCATCGCCGCTGGCGTAGATGCTCTGTTCAGCCTGCTCCCGCCCGGTGCCCAGGCCTACACCTTCACCGCCGACATCATCCTCGGTCTGATCCTGATCATTCTCAACCTGCGCGGCATGAAGGAATCGATCAGGGTTTTGCTGCCGATCTTCCTGGGCTTCATCATCACCCATGCCCTGCTGATCATCTACGGCATCGTCGCCCACGCTGACGGTCTGCCGAACCTGATTCCCGACACCCTGGCTGAAACCGAACACCTGACCCAGCAATTAGGCTGGGTATTCGCCGCTTCGCTGTTTCTGCGCGCCTATTCGTTGGGCGGCGGCACCTACACCGGTTTGGAAGCGGTCTCCAACAACGTCAACATGCTGCGCGAGCCGCGTGTCAAGACCGGCAAATACACCATGTTCTACATGGCCGGCTCGCTGAGCTTCACCGCCGGTGGCGTCATCCTGCTCTATCTGCTCTGGAACGCACAGGAGGTACCGCACCAGACCCTGAACGCGGTCACCTTCGGCGCGATCATCGCCAGTTGGGGCCTGGACCCGCTGATCAACCATGGCCTGCTGGCGATCGTGCTGCTTCTGGAAGCCGGCCTGCTGTTCGTGGCCGCCAACACCGGCTTTCTCGGCGGACCGACGGTGCTAGCCAACATGGCGGTCGATTCCTGGGTGCCACGCCATTTCCGCAACCTGTCCGGGCGGCTGGTGACCCAGAATGGCATCTTCCTGATGGGGCTGGGCGCGCTGATGATCCTGGCCTGGACCAAGGGCGATGTTTCGGTGCTGGTGGTGCTGTACAGCATCAACGTGTTCATCACCTTCTCGTTGTCGCTCATGGGCCTGTGCAAGCACTGGTGGAGCAACCGCTATGATGAACCGCGCTGGAAATCCCGCCTGGCGCTGGCACTGGTCGGCTTTACCGTCACCAGCGGCATCCTGGTGGTCACGGTTGTGGAAAAATTCACCGAGGGCGGCTGGCTGACCCTGCTGATCACCGGCATGCTCATCGGCCTGTGCGCGCTGATCAAGCGCCACTACGAGCAGGTTCGTCAGCAACTGCGCGCCATCGATGCCTTATACGCACCGCGCCCGACCTGGGACGAAGATTTACCGGAACCGGCGCTTGACCCGAGCCAGCCGACCGCGATCCTGCTGGTGGGCAAGAACCGCGGTTTGGGCATGTACGCGCTCAAGTGGCTCAACGAGCTGTTCCCCGGTCATTTCCGCAACTTCATCTTTGTCAGCGTCGGCGAGGTCGATGCCGAAAGCTTCGGTGGCAAGGGTGCGCTGCGGTCACTGAAATATCAGATCGAGAACTCACTGCGCTACTACGTCAACTACTGCCACCACGAAGGCCAGGCCGCGACCTCCTATGCCGCCTACGGCACTGATGTCGAGGATGAACTGGAAAAGCTGGTTGCCGAAGTGGTCAAGATCTATCCAAACAGCGTCTGCCTGGCCAGTAAGCTGATTTTCAACTACGAGAGCTGGATCATCTCCTGGCTGCATAACCATACGGCGATCGCCATGCAAAGCCGACTGCACCTGCGCGAGATCCAGATGATCGTCATTCCCATCCGTATCTAGCCTGATCCAGTCTCGACCCACATCACACGGGATGGTGCAACCTATGACGTCTGAGGCATTGTTTGTTTTTGGCGTGCTGGCGGTCGCTGTGGTGCTGTTCGCCATGGATCGGCTGCGGCCAGATGTCGTAGCGCTGCTGGTGATCGTGGCGCTGAGCCTGGGCGATATCCTGCCGGTGTCCGTAGCAGTGGCCGGCTTTGGTGATTCCGTAGTGGTACTGGTTGCTGGGCTGTTCGTGGTCGGCGAGGGCCTGGTACGCACCGGCATCGCCAATCAGGTCGGCAACTGGCTGACCCGGATGGCCGGCGCCAGCGAAGCCCGGCTGCTGGTACTGCTGATGGTGACCGTAGCCGGACTGGGCGCATTCATGAGTTCGACCGGCGTGGTGGCGATTTTCATCCCGGTGGTGCTGGGCATCGCCAACCGCACCGGCATCGCTCCCGGGCGACTGATGATGCCGCTGGCCTTTGCCGCCCTGCTCAGCGGCATGCTGACCCTGATCGCCACGCCGCCCAATCTGATGGTAAACGATGCCCTGCGCACCGCAGGCCTCGAGCCTTTTGGCTTTCTCGGCATCACCCCGATCGGCCTGCTAGCGCTCGGACTGGGCATCGCCTACATGTGGAGCATCGGTGCCCGCCTGCTGCCGGTCAGTCCGCCAGGCCCGGGCAGTATCGGCCGCCGGCAAACCCTGCAGGAACTGGGCAGCAGCTATAACCTGCTTGGGCAATCGCACCGGCTGCGCATTGAAGCGGATTCGCCCCTGGCGGGCCAGACCGTGGCGGAGGCCCGCTTGCGCAGCCGCTATGGCGTCACCCTGGTCGGAGTCGAGCGCCAGCGCCCATTCGGCGACAAGGTAGCCCCGGCCTTGGCGGCCACTGAACTGCATCCCGGTGATGTCTGCTATCTGGCCGGTCCGGCCGACGCGGTAGCGGCCGTCGCGACGGCCGAATGCTTGACCCGCCTGCCGGTCGAAGATGGCCAGCGCCAGGATCTGATCAAGGAGCTGGGCATGGCCGAGGTGTTGCTGGCACCGGACTCAGAACTGATCGGCCAGACCTTGCGCCAAACCGCGTTCCGCAGCCGCTACGATCTGAGCGTCCTGGGCATCCGCCGCCGGGGTCGGCCCCTGCCGGGTAATCTGATCGATGAAAAGCTGGCGTCTGGCGACGTCTTGCTGGTCGCCGGCGGTTGGAAGCAGATCGGTTTGCTCCGTAACGATCCTCGCCATTTTCTGATTCTGGATTTGCCAGCGGAATTCGCCGAAGTTGCTCCGGCCCACCGTCGGGCACCGTTCGCACTGCTGATCCTGCTGGCGATGGTCGTGATCATGACCTTTGGCCTGCTGCCCAACACCGTGACAGTACTGCTGGCGGCGCTGGCCATGGGCCTGTTCCGCTGCCTGCGCCTGGAGGATGCCTATCGCTCGATCAACTGGCCGAGCCTGGTGGTGATCGCTGGAATGCTGCCGCTGGCCAAGGCGCTGGAACAGACCGGTGGCATGAGCCTGCTCGCCAATGGCCTGGTGGCCAGCGTCGGCGCCTTCGGTCCTCTGGCACTGCTAGCGGCGGTATTCCTGCTGACGGCGCTGGTTGGGCTGTTCCTTTCCAACACTGCTACGGCGGTGCTGATGGCGCCGGTAGCAATTGCCGCCGCCCAGCACAGCGGCATTTCGCCCTATCCCCTGGCCATGGGCGTAGCGATCGCAGCCTCGGCAGCCTTTGCTACACCGGTGTCCTCGCCAGTCAACACCCTGGTGCTAGCGCCAGGTGGCTATCGCTTCAACGACTTCGTGCGGGTCGGGCTGCCGCTGATCCTGCTGGTGATGGCCATTACTCTGCTGGTGGTACCGCTACTGCTGCCGTTCGCGCCGGGTCGCTGAGCAGCGCATGGAAGTCAGTCAAGGCCAGCGGCTGCCCGAAGTAGAAGCCCTGTCCTTCATCGCAGCCGCGGGCACGCAGGAATTCCGCCTGCTCGGCGGTCTCGATACCCTCGGCGACCACTTCCAGACCCAGGCCGTGTGCCAGTGCCAGAATCGCATCGACAATGGCAGCGCTGCTGGTGCTGCCGGGCAGGTCACAGACAAAGGCGCGGTCGATCTTGAGCACGTCCACCGGAAAGCGCTGCAGATAACTCAGCGACGAATAGCCGGTACCAAAATCGTCAATGGCAATACGCACTCCCAGATTCTTGAGCGCCCGCAGTGTGGTGATGTTCTCCTCGGTGTTATTCATGAGCATGGTCTCGGTCAGTTCCAGCTCCAGACACTGTGGATTAAACGAACTCTCCTGCAACAGCGTGCGCACCAGGCCGGGCAGGTCACCATGGTGAAACTGGCGGCCCGATAGGTTGACCGCGATACACAGATCCGGCCAGTTCTCACTCTGCAGGCGACTGATCTCGCGCAGCGCAGCGCCCAGCACCCACTCGCCCATCGGCAGCACCAGGCCGCTATCCTCGGCGATCGGAATGAATTTAGCCGGCGATAGCCGCCCGAGTTCGGGATGATTCCAGCGAATCAGCGCCTCGGCGCCGGTAAAGGCATTACGGCGGAAATCCCATTTTGGCTGGTAATAAAGCTCAAGCTGTTGGCGATCGACGGCATGGCGCAGACTGCTCTCCAGGTTGAGACGCTCGCGGGCCAACATGGTGGCGCCGGACTGATAGAACTGGTAGCCGTTACGCCCCGCGTCCTTGGCCCGATACAGGGCCACATCGGCGTTTTTCAGCAGAACATCTTCGCTACGGCCATCGCGCGGATACAGGCTGATACCGACACTGCAGGTTATATGCAACTCGCGATCGTCCACGCGACAGGGCTGGGAGATGGTTTCCAGCAGGCGCTGGACAATGCGGGCAACATCGTCGCTAGGATCCAGATCGGGCAGCAATACCGCGAACTCGTCGCCGCCCTGGCGCGATACGGTATCGCACTGGCGCACGCACTGCTGCAAGCGCGCAGCTATGTCACGCAGCAGCTGATCGCCAACGCTGTGGCCGAGCGAATCGTTGATCAGCTTGAAACGGTCCAGATCAACCAGCAGCACTCCGGCCTGACGATGATCGCGGCCGGCGCGCAGCAGCGCCTGACGCAGGCGATCGCTGAACAGGGTGCGATTGGGCAGGCCGGTGAGCACATCGTACTGAGCCAGATGCTGGGCGCGCTCCTCGGCCTGCTTGCGCTCGCTGATGTCCTGCACCACGGTGACGAAATAGTCGGCCATGCCGTTACTGCGGCGCACGCAGCGCGTCGAGACGCTGGCATAGAGCAGGGTGCCATCCTGACGGATGAAGCGCTTATCGAACGAGTAGCCGTCGATGTGGCGGGACATGACCCGCTCGAACTGGGCCAGATCGCTGCCGATGTCGCCAGGAAAGGTCAGCTCGGCCCAGGTCTTGCCGAGCAGTTGTGCGCGCCGATAGCCGAGCATCTCACACAGGCGGTCGTTGACTTCCCACCAGCGCTTGTCCGGTCCGGTCACGGCAATACCCACCAGCGGCAATTCGAAATAACTGCGAAAACGCGCTTCGCTGGCGCGCAGGGTTTCCTCGGTCTTTTTCAACTCGGCAATGTCGGCATTGGCACCGACGTAGCCATTGATGCGGCCATTATTTCCGCGTATCGGTACAGCGCGGGTATGAAGCCAGGTCACCCGGCCGGAGGCTGTGCGAAAGCGGTGCTCGATGCTAAACAGGCTGCCGGTTTCCAGCGCCTGATTCCAGGCCTGCAACACCCGCTCACGATCCTCCGGGTGCAGCGCCTGGGTCCAGCCATCGCCCATGGCCTGCTCGGCGGTCAGTCCAGTAAGCTGGCACCATTGATCGTTGACGTAGTGAAATTCACCATGCAGGCTGGTGAGGAACATGCCAACCGGCAACTGCTGGCTCAGGATTCGAAAGCGCTGTTCGCTGATCCGCAACGCATTGATCACTCGCTGCTGCGATTCGGCCGTCTTCACCAACTGCTGATTATACTGCTGCAGTTCGACGACTCGACTCTGCAACTGAGCATGCACCTGAGCCAGCGGCTCATGCACCTGCTGCCAGTGGGCGTTCGCCTCAATCAGCCGGCGACGGTCGAGCCAGAACACCACCGCAATCACCAGCGTCAACAACGCCAGACCGCCGCAAACCAGCGCAATCGCCCAAGCCAGCGCAATCGAACCGCCCGGCAACGGTGCAGCCAGCGCGACTCCTCCCGTACTCATGAGCACCGCACCGGATATCGATCGGCACCGCCATACGCCCCGTCCAGTCCGCTCGAAGTCCCTCTGGCAATACTCCATCACGTCTCCCCTAATACCACGACTCCATGCCCCATGCAGGCGCTTTTGGTATCACTGATCTTCTCAAGATTAGACCGATGCACCACCTGCGGTCGCCTGCTGAGCAACATAGGCGGAAAATTCACTTTCCAATGGCGCACCGACCAGCCGTTCCCGGGCAAAAGCCCGAAAGTGGCTTTCCACCATCTTGCTGTGCAAACCACTTTTTCGATACAGGCCAAGCAGTAGTCGCGCCTCAAAACCATCACCCTGCTCCAATCGCGCGATGTACTCCCGTTCCAGCGTAGCGCGCGCCGGTGCATCCATCTGATCCAGTGCAGCCTGCAGGCGCTCAGCCAGAAACTGGGTGCGCAACTGTTCCAGCCGCGCTGGTGGCAACCCGATGGGTGCAGTGGCATCCGGTGGCGCAGCACGGGACACACTCGTGCTGCGCGCCGATGCGGGCCGGTAATCCTCGCGCAGCGCCGCCAACAGGTAGGCGGGCAGGTTATGCACCTTGCCGGCCGCCAGATCACGCTCGACTACGGCGATATTCTCCTCAAGATAGTCGGGGGCGTGGCTAGCCATGGCCATGCGAATCTGCCGGGCATTCAGGCCCAGCACCGCCAGCTTGCTGCGCAGACGACC
>OFRV01000069.1_pt1 | contig 14757 bp, 10 predicted proteins | sample 1543231 | NCBI WGS metagenome assembly OFRV01 (sample SAMN05442499, study PRJEB24371) | freshwater metagenome | isolation source: Freshwater Lake | place: Canada: Niagara | collected 2013-08-21 | reverse complement strand
GCCCGCCGTGGCCCGGCAACTGCGCGAATGGCGCACCCACCACCCCGGCATGCGCTGGCGCACCCAGGGCGTGTCGGCCTCGGGGCGGCCCTTCCCGATTGAAATGGCGGTCGAGCCACTGTCCATCCAGAGCAAGCCCGCCTTTCTGGTCATGGTCAGAGACATGTCCGACTTTGAGCAGCTGGGCAAGATGAAGCGCGACTTCATCTCCGTCATCAACCACGAGCTGCGCACCCCCCTCACCTCCATCGTCGGCTCGCTGTCGCTGCTGGCGGCGGGCGCGGCCATTGCTGGCGGTCGCGCGCAGGCGGCGCGGCGGCAACAGGGTCAGGCGGATGTGCGGAAACGGTTGCCGGCGCACCATGCCCTGCAGCCGCGACAGCAGGCTGTATTGTGCGCCTTCGATATACACCGGCAGCAGCGCAGCATCGGCCTTGTCGGCAGCCAGCGCCGGCCCTTCGTAAATCTTCATCAGCGCCCCGGTGACGCTGATGCGGCCCTCGGGAAATACTGCCACCCGCTCGCCGGCCTTCAGGTGCTGGATCAGGGTTTTCAGATACAGCGGGTTGGTCGGATCGATGCTGATGTGGCGGGTGATGGCGATGAATGGCTTGACCCACCAGTGCTGGGCGATGCGGGTGTTGATGACGAAGATCGGCATGTCCGGCAGGAAGGCGGCCAGCAGCGCGCCATCCAGATAGGACACATGATTGGCGACAATCAGCAGGCGGCGCTCGTCATGCGGGTAATGCTCCCAGCCGATCAGCTCGACGCGGAACAGGCGCTGGAACAGGGCGCGGGTCAGGCGTTGCAGCAGGCCGCGCATCTCAGTGCGCCCCGTGTTCACGAGTCGCGGCAAAGCGCACCTCGGGCCAGCGCTCCTGAGTCAGTTGTAGGTTGACCCGGGTCGGCGCGATATAGACCAGTTCGCCATGATGATCCAGCGCCAGGTTGTCGTGCAGCTTGTTCTTGAAGTCCTCGAAGCGTTTGGCGTCGGCGCAGCGCACCCAGCGCGCGGTGGTGACGTTGACGTTCTCGAAGCCGCACTCGACCCCATACTCGCTGCGCAGACGGAAGGCGGCCACGTCGAACTGCAGGATACCGACCGCGCCGAGAATCAGATCGTTGCTGTTGAGTGGGCGAAACAGTTGCGTTGCGCCTTCCTCGCAGAGCTGCTCCAAACCCTTTTGCAGCGCCTTCATCTTCAAAGGATCGCGCAGCCGGGCGCGCCGGAACAGTTCCGGGGCGAAATCGGGAACACCGGTAAAGGTCAGTTCCTCGCCCTGGGTGAAGGTATCGCCAATGCGGATGGTGCCATGGTTGTGCAGGCCGATGATATCGCCGGCATAGGCAGCCTCGACATGCTCGCGCTCGGCGGCCATGAAGGTCAGCGCATCGGCGATTTTCACCTCGCGGCCAAGGCGGACATGGCGGGCTTTCATCCCCGGCTGATAAGTGCCGGAACAGACCCGCAGAAAGGCGATGCGGTCGCGGTGCTGCGGGTCCATGTTGGCCTGGATTTTAAACACGAAGCCGGTGAACGCCTCCTCGTCAGCGGCCACCATGCGCTGCGCGGCGGTACGGCTACCCGGTGGCGGAGCCTGTTCGATGAAGCCGTCGAGCATTTCCTGCACGCCGAAATTGGTCAGTGCCGAACCGAAAAACACCGGCGTCAAGCGCCCGGCGCGGTAGTCGGCGAAATCGAAGGCATGGCTGGCGCCGCGCACCAGTTCGATTTCCTCACGCAGCGCCGCCGCCCGTTCGGCACCGAGCTCCTGATCGACCGCCGGATGATGCAGACCCTGGATGGTATGGCCGGTGTTGATGCGCCCATCGCGGGACGGGTCGTAGAAGTGGATGAAATCCTGCTCCAGGTGATAGACGCCCTTCAGCTCGCGGCCCATGCCAATCGGCCAGGTGATCGGCGCGCAGCGGATCTTGAGAATGTTCTCGACCTCGTCGAGCAGTTCGATCGGCTCGCGGCCTTCGCGGTCGAGCTTGTTGATGAAGGTGAAAATCGGTGTGTCGCGCAGCCGGCAGACCTCCATCAGCTTGATAGTGCGCTCCTCGACGCCCTTGGCGCAGTCGATCACCATCAGTGCCGAATCCACCGCAGTCAGGGTGCGATAGGTGTCTTCGGAAAAATCCTCGTGCCCGGGCGTATCGAGCAGGTTGACGATGCACTCGCGGTAGGGGAACTGCATCACCGAGGAGGTGACCGAGATGCCGCGCTGCTGCTCCAGCGCCATCCAGTCGCTGGTCACATGGCGGGTCGCCTTGCGGCCCTTGACCGTGCCAGCCAGCTGAATGGCACCGCCAAACAGCAGCAGCTTTTCGGTCAGGGTGGTTTTACCGGCGTCGGGGTGGGAGATGATGGCGAAGGTACGCCGGCGGTTCAGTTCGTCAAGAAAGGTGCTCATCGCGGGTCGGCTGGGGGTCGGGAATCGGGAATTTTGAATCGGATGTTGCGTAATTATGTGGATTTTACCCGAATTTACCCGGGTTCACCGACGGTACGTACACCTTGCCGCTGCATCAGCCATGTCCCGGCTGGTTGTGGTTGATGCAGCAGTGCGGCGCCCGTCAGCGTTTCAGGCCAGTCCAAGCAGCCGTGCCGCCAGCGGCAGCACCCGGTCGGCGCGCGCCACATCGATATCGGTAGCGACATTGAGCACGCCATGACCAGAGCTGCCACGCTGCACCCGCTCGCCCAGCTGGCGCCGTTCCGGGGCAGCAAAACCGGCAAAGGTGCGGCGCAGCAGCGGCAGCAGCTGGGTGAAGGCCGTGCCAGACAGCCCACACAGCCAGGCATCGAGCAGTTGCCACAGCCCCTCGTGATGCAGCAGCAGCAGACCGCTGCCGTGCAGAAAGCCCTCCAGCCAGGCCGCTGCCCTGGCGACATCCCCGGCCGGCGACAGCGCCAGACCCATACGCCGGCCGGTTTCCGCCGCATCGAACACGTCCTGTTCGAACAGCAGCCGGCAGGCATGCCCGGCCAGCAGGCCATGCAGGCCCACCTGATCGGCCAACCGTATCAGCGCACCCTGCCAGATTGCGGTTTGCCCAGCCTCCTGCAACAGGGCGACAGCCGTCTGCGTCGCCTGCAGATGCGCGAACATGTCCGCCGCCGCCGCATCGTCGAGGGCGCTGCAGGCCGCAGGCAGACCGATGGCAATGCGCGTCACCAGCCCGGCCACCACCGGACCGACCCGGCTGGCGTCGGTCTGGCGCACATCGCCATAGCGCAGCACCCGCGCCAGCGGCGGCAGGCTTTCCATCAGATGCGGGATATCGTGGGTCAGGGCAGCCCGATCCTGCAGCAGCGCCATGAGCGCGTGGATCACGTCGGGCAGCGCGGCCAGCAGGGTCTGTTCGACCAGTGCGGTCAGGGTGCTGAGCTGATCGCTTTTCTGCGCCTGATCGCGGGCGCGAGCGCTGGCGGCATCGGCGACGCTGTTACCCCACAGGCTGGCCTCGATCACGGCCAGCGCCAGTTCCGGCTGCCACTGCAGGCGCCAGTGCTCCTTAAAGGTGCCCTTGCCGCTGGCCTGCTCCGGCTGGCCCCAGGCAATGCCGAGCAGCTGCAGGCGGTGCAGCAACTGGCTGCGCTCCAGGTCATTGGGCTGGCGCAGATCCAGTTCCAGCCGGCGCTGCCCGGCTTCCGGCGGCAGGCGCAGCCGCTTCTGCTGGCGCTGCAGATCCAGTTGCAGGGGCAGCATCGGCGTATGCTCCGGCACCGCACCCAGGCACTCGCCGATCAGTAACTGCTCTTCAATCAGCCGCAGCGGCGCAGCATCGCCCTGGCAGAGCACCGCCAGAGTCGCCTCGTTCAATTCATCCAGGGTCGGGCGCGGCCGGTCGCGCAGCGCCGCCAGGGCATCGGCCAGACGGGTTGCCTCAATGACGCTAGCGGTGGACGCGGACAGATCCTGCTCGCGCAACAGCTGTGCGATGCGCGCCAGCCAGCGCGGCGCCGGTTCCCCGACGCTGTCCCAGAGATGCTGATAGAAACCCGGCGCGGCCACCCCGGCGCCATAACCGCTGGCCTGGGTGAGACGGCCATGGGTCCACGGCACCCAGGTCGCGGCGAGCTTGCGTTTAGGCAGGCCCTTGAGCAGAGCGGCATCGGCGCGTGCCGGTGGCAGATTGGCCAGCGCCGGCACATGCCATGCACCGCAGACCACGGCAATACGCTGAAAGCCCTCCTTCTGCGCCGCGCGCAGTTGCGTGCGCATTGCCGCCTCGCGCTGCTGTTCGAGCAGTTCCGGCGGCTGTTCGGCATCGGCGGCGGCACGCAGCGCACCCATCAGCTCGCCGATGGCCTGAAACAGCTCGCTGCTGTCCTGGCGCAGTTCGACCTGATGTTCCCACCAGCGCTCGCCATCCCCATAACCGGCTGCTTCCGCCACCCAGCGCAGCGGATCGCGGCGCAGTTCGGGCCCATGCGGACCGGTCGGCGGCGGCGCGGCATCCGGGTGATCCTCGATCGGCTGGGCTGCTTCCGCGCCGTCAGTGCCATCGGCAGCCGCTTCGGGCACAGCCGCTGTTGCCGCATCGACCTCCAGCGCCAAGCGCACTGCCTGCGGCAGGTCCATGAAGCGCACCGGCACGCCCTGCTGCAGGCCGTAGCGGATCGCCTGCCATTCCGGGGAAAAGCTGGCAAAGGGGTAATAAACCGCGCGGCGCGGTTCGCCAGGATCGTATAGCAGCAGCGCCACCGGCGGTCGCAGGTCCGGATCGACCACCAGCGGCAACAGATCCTGGGCATCGGGCGGCCCTTCCACCAGGATCAGATCCGGCTGCAGCGCCGTCAGTGCCACCAGCACGCTGCGTGCCGAACCGGGACCATGATGGCGGATACCGAGCAGGGTCGGCGCAGCAGACTCAGCCATGGGCGCGGCCTCAGGCGAGGTCGCGGCAGGCGCGATACAGATCCTTCCAGCCGTCGCGCTCCTTGACCACGGTTTCCAGATATTCGCGCCACACCAGCGCATCCTGTACCGGATCCTTGACCACCGCGCCCACCAGACCGGCGGCCAGATCAGCGGCCTGCAGACGGCCATCGCCAAAGTGCGCCGCCAGCGCCAGACCGTGGTTGAGCACCGAGATCGCTTCGGCGACGCTCAGAGTGCCGCTGGGCGATTTCAGCTTGGCCTTGCCATCCACGGTCACCCCGGCGCGCAATTCGCGGAACAAGGTCACCAGGCGGCGCACATCCTCCAGCGCCGGCGGTTCCGCGGGCAGGGCCAGCGCCCGACCGAGCGCGGCAGCGCGCTGCTGAACAATGGCCACTTCCTCGTCCAGGGTCTCTGGCACTGGCAGCACCACCGTATTGAAACGGCGCTTCAGGGCGCTGGACAGTTCATTCACGCCCCGGTCGCGATCATTGGCGGTGGCGATCAGGTTAAAGCCCCTGCGGGCCTGCACCTCGCTGTCCAGTTCGGAAATCGGCAGGGTCTTCTCGGACAGCACCGTGATCAACGCATCCTGTACATCAGCGGGGATGCGGGTCAGCTCCTCGACCCGGGCGATGCTGCCTTCCTGCATGGCGCGCATCACCGGGCTGGGCACCAGCGCCGCCAGCGACGGTCCCTCGGCCAGCAGCCGGGCATAGTTCCAGCCGTAGCGGATGGCCTCTTCACTGGTACCGGCAGTGCCCTGCACCAGAGCGGTCGAACTGCCGCAGATCGCCGCCGCCAGATGCTCGGACACCCAGGTCTTGGCGGTGCCGGGCACGCCGAGCAGCAGCAGGGCGCGATCAGTGGCCAGGGTGGCAACGGCGATTTCGATCAGGCGGCGACTGCCGATGTACTTGGGCGTGATGCTAAAGCCGTTATCGAGGGTGCCACCGAGCAGGTAGGTGGTCACCGCCCAGGGCGACAGGCGCCAGTTAGGCGGGCGCGTGCGGCGGTCCTGTTCGGCGAGGACCTGCAGCTCTTCGGCAAAGTGCTGTTCGGCGTGTTCGCGCTGCAACTCAGTCATCAGGGTTCCCTGCAAGCGGCGGACTGTGGAAATCATCGGCCCGGTAGCCCGCCAGCGGCAGCAGCCGCTCCAATCCGGCTTCCAGTGCCGCGGGCGTATCGGCGCGCAGGGTGATGTGGCCGACCTTGCGACCGGGGCGCGATGCCTTGCCATAGGCGTGGTAATGGGCGCCGGGCACCGCCAGCACTGCCGCGCGGGGCGGCAGACTGCCGATGCAATTGATCATCGCTGCGTGCCCGAGCGCCTCGGTAGCGCCCAGCGGCAGGCCGAGCACCGCGCGCAGATGGTTTTCAAACTGGCTGGTCTGCGCGCCCTCGATGGTCCAGTGCCCGGAGTTATGCACCCGTGGCGCCATCTCGTTGGCGATCAGTCGGCCATCGCGGACGAAAAATTCCACCGCCAGAAGACCGACATAGTGCAGGCGGTCGAGCAGGCGGCGGGCATAATCCCAGCCTTCGCGCGCCAGTTCCGGTGCCGCCAGCGGCGCCCGCGACAGACGCAGAATGCCGTCGCGATGATGATTTTCCACCAGCGGATAACAGGCTGTGGATCCATCGCGACCGCGCACCGCCAGCACCGACACCTCGCGCTCGAAGGGCACAAAACTCTCCAGCAGCAGCGGCACCCCACCCAGCGCGCGCCAGGCGGCATCGGCATCGGCAGCCTCACGCAGCAGGCGCTGGCCCTTGCCATCGTAGCCCAGGCGGCGGGTCTTCAGCATCGCCGGCAACCCAACCCGCTCGATGGCGGCCTGCAGTTCCTTCAGGCTGGCGACGGTGGTAAACGCCGGCGTCGGAATGCCCAGCTCCCAGAACAGGGTTTTTTCCAGCAGCCGGTCCTGAGCCAATGCCAGAGCCTGCGCTGGTGGGTAAACCGCCACCTGCCGCTCCAGGGTGTGCGCCGCTTCCGCCGGAACGTTCTCAAAGTCGAAGGTGACCACGTCAGCCCAGTCCGCCAGGGCTTCCAGACGCGTCTCCTGGTCATAATCACCACGCAGCAGGGGCGCCACCTGACCGGCGCAGGCATCGCTGGCCGGGTCGAGTACCTGAAAGCGCAGATCCAAAGGATAGCCGGCCAGGGCCAGCATCCGCGCCAGTTGTCCACCACCCACAATACCGACATTCATAGGCGACTGCTCCGCGGATCGGGATCGGCTAGCACGCTGTGGGTCTGCGCGGCACGAAAGGCGCGCAGCGCCTCGCGGATCGCCGGGTATTTATTGCCCAGCAGGGCGGCGGCCAGCAGGGCGGCATTGATCGCGCCGGCCTTGCCGATGGCCAGCGTACCTACCGGGATGCCACCGGGCATCTGCACGATCGACAGCAGCGAGTCCAGACCATTGAGCGCCTGGGACTGCACCGGCACACCCAGCACCGGCAACACGGTCTTGGCCGCCACCATGCCGGGCAGATGCGCGGCACCGCCAGCCCCGGCGATGATCACTTCCAGGCCACGCTCCTCGGCGCGGGCGGCGTACTCAAACAGCAGGTCCGGGGTCCGGTGCGCCGAAACCACCCGGATTTCATGGGGCACGCCCAGGCTATCCAGAGTCTGCGCGGCGTGTTCCAGGGTGCTCCAGTCGGAACGGGAGCCCATGATCAAGCCCACCAGGGGCGTTGCATTATTCATATCCATGCGCGTCGCGGGTCTGCCTCGTGAGGAGAAAGCGGAGTTGCCGGACAATTATGCACCGGCCAGTGCGCAGGCGGCAGCCCTTTCAGGACTCCCAGGCGCTAGCGCCACAGGCCAGCAGGGCGCGGTCATTCTCGGTCAGCACCACCAGCAGACCGGCCCGCTGCCGCTGCAGCCAGGCGCTGTGCTCAGCGCGGGCGGCGTGCGCCTCAGCGGCCGATTCGGCATCATGATCGGAATCACAATCCAGCGCGGCATCGGCAGCGGCCAGTTCCGCCAGGATGGCGTCGATCTCGGCCAGATCATCGAGCAGCTCGCGGCGGCGGGCTACCCGCTCAGTCAGACTGATCAGGGTCTCCACAGGCACCTCGTCAGGGTTCAGGACAACTCAGGGCAACAATGCGCGCAAGCGCCGCAATTCGGCCAGCGCCTGTTCTGGCGTCAGCGTATCGGGATTCAACGCAGTCAGCGCAGTGATCGCCGGATGCGGCTCAGCCTCGAACAGCGGCAACTGCGCGCCAGCGGTACGGGCCGGCACTGCGCGGCGCAGCATCTGCCGTTCCAGCAGGCACAGACGCTGGCGGGCCTGCTGAATCACCCCTGCCGGCACGCCCGCCAGTGCCGCTACCTGCAAACCATAGCTGCGGTCGGCCGGTCCGTCGCGCACCTCGTGCAGGAATACGATGTGCTCGCCATGCTCAAGCGCATCCAAATGCACATTGGCAATACCAGGATGCTCGTCGGGCAGCCGAGTCAGCTCGAAATAATGGGTAGCGAACAGGGTGAAGGCGCGCACCGTACCGGCCAGATGAACGGCGCAGGCCCAGGCCAGAGCCAGGCCGTCGAAGGTACTGGTGCCACGGCCAATCTCGTCGATCAGCACCAGGCTGCGCGGCGTGGCGTTGTGCAGGATGTTGGCCGCCTCGCTCATCTCGACCATGAAGGTGGAACGGCCGCTGGCCAGATCGTCGGCAGCGCCAATGCGGGTAAAAATGCGATCGAGCGGTCCGATCACCGCCCGCGCCGCCGGAACGAAGCTGCCAAGGTGGGCCAACAAAGCGATCAATGCGACTTGGCGCATGTAAGTGCTTTTGCCGCCCAGATTGGGGCCGGTGACGATCAGCATACGCCGCTGTTCGGCATCCAGGCGCAGATCATTGGCCACGAACGGTACATCGAGCACCTGTTCCACCACCGGATGGCGGCCGGCCTCGATGCACAGGCCCGGTTCATCGACCAGTTCCGGCCGCTGCCAGCGCAGAGCAACGGCGCGCTCGACGAAATTGGCCAGCACATCCAGTTCGGCCAGGGCGGCAGCGCTGGCCTGCAGAGCCGGCAACGCGCTGATCAACTGCTCCAGCAGAGCATCGTAGAGCGCCTTTTCCCGCGCCAGAGCCTGCTCATGGGCATGCAGCACGGTGTGCTCGAAGGCTTGCAGCTCGGGCATGATGTAGCGCTCGGCACCCTTGAGGGTCTGGCGGCGGTGGTAGTCGGGCGGCACCGCCTGAGCCTGGGCGCGACTGACTTCGATGTAATAGCCGTGCACCCGATTGAAGCCCACCTTGAGCGTGGCAATGCCGGTGCGGCTGCGCTCGCGCTGCTCCAGTTCGATCAGATACTGATCGGCGTGCTCGCTGAGGCTGCGCAGGCGGTCGAGCTCGGCATCGTAGCCCGGCGCGATCACTCCGCCATCCCGCAGCAGTTGCGGCGGCTGCGGTCGCAATGCGCGCTGCAGCAGTTCGCAGATCGCCGGATGGGTGCTGGCGCGGCGGGCCAGCTCGCACAACAGCGGGGCCGTGTGGCGGGCGAGAATGTCCTGTACTTGGGGCAGGCGCGCCAGGGCATCGCCCAGGGCGGTGAGATCGCGTGGCCGCGCCGATTTCAGCGCCACCCGGGCCAGGATGCGCTCCATGTCGCCGCTGCCGCGCAGCACGCCGCGCAGGGCCTCGTGATCGCCGCGTTCGAGCAGTCCTTGCACGCAGTCGAGGCGCTGGCCGAGCACCACACGGTCACGCAGCGGACGATGGGTCCAGCGGCGCAGCAGGCGTGCACCCATTGGCGTCACGCAGCGGTCGAGCAGGCCGATCAGGGTATGTTCGGGACGGCCGCCGAGGCTGTGCTCCAGCTCCAGATTGCGCCGGCTGGCGGCGTCGAGAATCACGCTGTCCTCGTGCTGCTCGACGCGCAGACCGTGTAGATGTGGCAGGGCGCTGCGCTGGGTATCCTTGACGTATTGCAGCAGGCAACCGGCGGCGGCCACCGCCAACGCCAGCCCGGCGCAGCCAAAGCCGTGCAGGTCATGCACCGCGAACTGGGCGCACAGGGCGCGGCGACCGCTGTCGGCATCGAAATGCCAGGGGGCCTGCCGGCGCAACCCAGCATGCTCGCGCCACGGCCCCGGCAACGCAGCATTCTCGGCCAGCAGCACTTCCGCCGGTTGCAGCCGCTCCAGCTCACTGAGCAGCGCCGCTTCGCCGCTGATCTCGCTGACTACGAAACGCCCAGCGCTGAGATCGAGGCTGGCCAGGCCATAGCGATCCTTGCTCTGATGCACAGCCAGCAGCAGAGTATCGCGACGCTCATCGAGCAGCGCCTCATCGGTAAGCGTGCCAGGGGTGACGATGCGCACCACTTGCCGCTCCACCGGGCCCTTGCTGGTGGCCGGATCGCCGAGCTGTTCGCAGATCGCCACCGACAGGCCGCGCTTGACCAGCCTGGCCAGATAATTCTCCACGGCGTGGAACGGCACACCGGCCATCGGAATCGGTGCCCCGGCTGACTGGCCGCGACTGGTGAGCGTGATGTTGAGCAATTCGGCGGCGCGCTGGGCATCCTCATAGAACAGTTCGTAAAAATCGCCCATCCGGTAAAACAGCAGGACATCCGGATGCGCGGCCTTGATGCGCAGGTATTGCTGCATCATCGGGGTATGCTGGTCGAGATTATCCACTGGAGTATCCGTGCCGTGATGGGCAGGGTTGCGAAAAGGGGATGGCATCACTGCTATTTTAGGCGCATCCATGAGTGCAGCGTCCAGGATTCAGGTTTATGGCAATACCGCACAGGGGATTATAAATCCTCAAGACCAATCCTATGAAAATAATCGAACGTGTGATCATAGAACTCATGCAGTCGGGTAGGGTCTTCATCATCGCCATGCGGAACAAAAACAACCATGCCCTGCCGGGCACGCGTCAACAGAACGCGATAGGCGTTTTTAAGATAAATCTGCCGCTGTTCCTTTCGAATACGATTCCATCTATCACCCACAAATGACCAATGCTGCCATCCAGCAGGAGAATACCGGAAGTCCGCATCCCATGCGACGCACGCCCAATCAAGTTCCAGGCCCTGCACCTGAAATTCAGTCGCAACATCTTCCATATAATAGGATGAACGAACATCATCCTTGCCATCCAGAAACCAGTGGATCGGATCAACCGGTGATTTAACATCGATCGCATGCGGCTTCAGGCGCTGTGCCTGCGACGAAACGACAAGGCCATATCGCTCCGATCCTCGCGCCTTTTTCCTGAGCCATTTTTTTGCTTTTGCCAGGTCGCGCGTCATGACGACAGGGTATTTTCCTCTGATTTTTTCAAGCGTCTCACTGGCCTGATCGGCTTGCAGATCCAGAAGCTGCCGGACAAACAGCGCAAGGTGTTCAGCGCGAAAGGAGCGCATGGAAACCGCAAGATGCAACTCGTCCCGGAAAGCAACATATGATAGCCGTTTAATTTTCTGCAGCAGGTCCTCCGCCCGGTACTCCGTGCCTGCTAGACGGGGAGAGATATAAATATGCCAGTCCGGAAACGATCGCAACAGTGACTCCAGCCATTCACTGATACCGGCTTCACCTGTATTGATTTCCTGTCCACCACCGACCAAACATACGACCACAGCCCAATCAGGATGACGATCAAGACAGGAAATCAGAAACTCGGGTTCGGACCTATTAAAATCAGCTTTATCCCGCTTGCGGCTCATAAAGTTGACCGTTTGCTGCAAATCCCAGGCGCGCTGTGCCTCGTCAAACAGCGCCACATGTTCAATCGGTGGTTTTTTTAGATCAATCAGGCACTCATCACGAAAATGATGTACGTTCTGGATGAATGCCTTGACCTCACTCCTCGCATGACCCTTACGTGATATCCTGCCGGATGCCCTTGCCCGCTGCACCTGGTCGCGCGCTAGGGCTTCGCGCAGCACGGCAACCAGCGGACCGTTTCCAGAGAGAAAAACGCTGTAAAGATCAGTATCCCTGTCAAGATGCCGGGTTGCGATATTCAGTCCAACCAGGGTTTTTCCAGAACCGGGCACACCCGTCACAAAGCAAATGGATTTATGGCATTGTGCTTTTGCTTCATGAATGATGCCAGAGATCGTGTCGGCTGTTATTCCGAGATTGATCGCACCGGCATCACTGCGGGAAATCTCACTAACCGAGTGGCCGCTATATAGCGCCATTGCAGCTTCTATGATAGTTGGTGTTGGTTGATACTGGCTTTGCTCCCATTCAATGGGGTCCAGTCTGTCTCCATCAAAAAACCGCAGAACATCAGCAATGATATGAGGCAGTATTTTTGAATTGGCTGGAATGGGTGCGATAATGCTATCCGAGCCTGATTCAATGGAAATTGTTGTAAATTTTACGCTTGCCTGAGTCGATATCAATATGGGAACTATAGTGGCGTGATGACTTTTTTCATGAAAATTTTTCAGGTCAAGCGCATAGTCAAAAACCTGGTCAATTGCGCAAGCTGGAAATTCCTTTTCACCAACCTTGAACTCCAGAACAAAAATAATGGATTCAATCAGCAGAACAACATCAATTCTTTTTCCCATGCGTGGAATGGAGTATTCGAAATAAATACGACCAGCATAAGGACCGAGTACGTTTTTTAGAATGGAAATCTGTTCAACCCAGGCATTTCTTTGCGTCTGCTCCAGCGAAAACGCATGTTTTTCTACCAGTTTGCCAAGAATTTCCTGTTCGGAAGTCACGAGAAATTCCCCTATTGTGCTTCCGTAGTGCCATCTTTTCATAAGCCACTATTTCCTTGTATTTTTTTCGCCCTTCGCTTAAATTTCCCGCCCTGAAGAATTAGCCAAATCCGCACAATGGCATTTACCTGCTGCAGATTCTCAACCATGTTCCACGCCGCCATTCTACCCACCGGAAAACCCGCATGATCAATGCCTTCGAACTGCGCAACGGCCGCCTGCAGCAGCTCCAGGTGGAGAGCCGCGAGGATCTGCAACAGGCCAAGCCCATCTGGGTTGATTTCGATTCACCGACCGATGAAGAGCGACAGTGGGCACGGGAGTTGTTCAACCTAACCCTGCCCGACGAGGACGATTTTGGCGACATCGAGGCCAGCGCACGCTGTTTCGAGGATGCCAGCGGCGCCCTGCAGATCCGCTCCGATTTCCTGCTCGACAAGGATGACGAGTCACGCAACATCCCGGTCGCCTTCGTGTTCCGCCAGGACATCCTGTTCAGCCTGCACCAGGAAGACCTGCCGGTGTTCCGCTTGCTGCGGATGCGTGCCCGCCACCAGCCCGGCTATCTGGAAGACTGCCGCGACGTGCTGCTCGACCTGTACGCCACCGATGCCGAGTATTCCGCCGATGCCCTGGAAGGTGTCTACGAGGCGCTGGAGGAGATTGGCCGCCGGGTCCTCAATGCGCGCCTGAGCGACGCGGATGCTGCGGCAGTCCTGTCCAGCATCGCCCGCGAGGAAGACCTGAACGGGCGCATCCGCCGCAACCTGATGGATACCCGCCGCGCCATTTCCTACCTGATGCGCCAGCGGCTGCTGTCGCCCGACCAGATCGAGGAGGCCCGGCAGATTCTGCGCGACATCGAATCGCTGGACGGGCATACCTCATTTCTGTTCGACAAGATCAACTTCCTGATGGATGCCACAGTCGGCTTTATCAACATCAACCAGAACAAGATCATCAAGATTTTCTCGGTAGCCTCGGTGGCGCTGCTGCCGCCAACCCTGATCGCCAGCATCTATGGCATGAATTTCGATCTCATGCCTGAGTTGAAATGGGCGATGGGCTATCCCTTCGCCCTGGGCCTGATGCTGGCCTCGGTAGCGGCGCCGTTCTGGATCTTTCGCCGCAAGGGCTGGCTGAAATAGGGCGGCATTGGGACGGTACTGCCTGGGCGCGGTTTCGCCGCTCACGCCTCAGCAGGATTCCTGAACCCGCCCGCGCGGCACTCAGCACGCCTAGTGCGTGGCACCGGTGGCTGCGGTTGCGCGCTGGCGCAGCAGCAGCCGCGCTACGAACACGCCAATCTCGAACAGAAACCACATCGGCAAGGCCAGCAGGGTTTGCGAAATCACATCCGGCGGCGTCAACAGCATACCGACAATGAAGGCGCCGACAATCACATAGGGACGCTTAGCCGCCATCGCGTCGGGGGTCAGGATGCCGAGCAGGGCCAGGATCACCGTCGCCACCGGCACCTCGAAGGCAACGCCGAAAGCGAAAAACAGCGTCATCACGAAGTCCAGATAGCGGTTAATGTCGGTCATCACCGCGACTCCGGTCGGCGCAGTGCTGGTGATGAAGGCAAAGAAGAGCGGCATGATCACGAAATAGGCGAAGGCCATGCCCGCGTAGAACAGCAGGGTGCTGGACGCCAGCACCGGCAGGGCCAGACGCTTTTCGCGCTGATACAGGCCCGGGGCGACAAAAGCCCAGACCTGATAGAGCACCCACGGCATGGTCACGAACACCGCCAGCACCAAGGTGAACTTCAACGGAGTCAGGAACGGCGACAGCACGTCAATGGCGATCATGCTGCTATTGGCTGGCATATGCTTGAGCAGCGGACCGGCCAAAGCGGTGTAAATCGGGTTGGAAAAGGGTGACATCGCCACGAACACCAGCAGGATGCCGCCGACGATGCGCAACAGCCGGCTGCGCAATTCAACCAGATGGCTGATGAAAGGCTGTTCGTGATCGGTGTCGGACACGATGAATCAGCTCGCGGCGGGAGGAGAAGGGGGCGGTGCGGGCGCATCAGCCGGTGTGACCGCCGGCTTTTGCAGCGTAACCGTCGCTGCGTCAGCGCTGGCCGGCTTTTGCAGCGTAACCGCCGATGCGTCAGCGCTGGCCGGCTTT
>OFRV01000068.1_pt1 | contig 14845 bp, 17 predicted proteins | sample 1543231 | NCBI WGS metagenome assembly OFRV01 (sample SAMN05442499, study PRJEB24371) | freshwater metagenome | isolation source: Freshwater Lake | place: Canada: Niagara | collected 2013-08-21 | reverse complement strand
ACACGAAGCGGCGCAACTGGTCACCCGCCTCGGACCACGCATGGCGGCAACCGATACCCAGGCCATCCTGCGCCGCTTCGTGTAGACGCCGCGCTATCACCACGCCCGTCTCACTCCGGGCGCGGTGTACGCTTGACTCGATACAGCTCGCGGGTTTTCAGCAACTGGCCCTGTAACTGCACGGCCAGGGCAGCGCGGGTCAGGCACTTGGCCTCGCGCAGCAGCAATGGATCGTCCAGGGTACCGTCGCGCAAGGCCAGCAGACCGCGCCCGGAGATCGGCACGCCCGTCACGTTGCCGGCGGCCGCCAGCGGCCCGCGGTCCAGCACATACTGGTATTGCAGCTCGGCCACGATCGGTGCGCCGCTGTGGGCCTCGTGCTCCAGATTCAGGCCATAACCCAACTCGGCCAGCAGGCACTTTTCAAAACCGCGCAGCGCCGGTTCCTCAGCAGCAGCCGTGCTCAGTTCGGTCAGCAGGCGCGCATAGGCTTTGAACAGCTCCGGGCAGGGATCGCGGCGTGGCAACAGCTTTACCAGCAGTTCATTGGCGTAAAAACCGCTCAGCACGCGCGCCGTCGGCAGGAACCGTTGCGGCGGCTGCTCCTCGGCCCCGATCAGGGTAACCAGATCGCCAGCGCCACTCCAGGACAGCAGCAGCGGTACGAAGGGCTGCAGCAGACCGCGCAACCGCGATCGAGGCCCGGCCGCGCCGCGCGCTACCAGGCCCAGCCGGCCATGCTCCATACTGAGCGCTTCCAACAGCAGGCTGTTATCCCGATAGGGACGGCGGTGCAGGATGAACGCCGGCTGCAGCAGGACGCGCGTGGTCACGGCGCGGCAGGCGATATGTCAGGGCGCGCCCGGTTCGGCGTAACCCAGACTGCGCAGGGCGCGCTCATCGTCGGACCAGCCTTCGCGGACCTTGACCCAGGTTTCCAGATACACCTTGCGATCGAACAGGCGCTCCATATCCGCTCGCGCCTGACGCCCAACCTCGCGCAGGGTGGCCCCACCCTCACCGATGATGATGCCCTTCTGGCTGTCGCGCTCCACCCAGATCACCGCATGGATGCGTGCCAGCCGGCCTTCCTCAGCAAAACGCTCGATTTCCACAGTCAGCGCGTAGGGCAATTCCTCGCGCAGCAGGCGGGTCAGCTTTTCGCGGATCAGTTCGGCGGCCAGGAAACGCTCGCTGCTAGTGGTGATCTGGTCCTCGGGGAACAGGAAATTGCCTGCCGGCAACAGCCCAGCGATCACGTCCTGCAGCGCGGTGACATTATCACCCGTGGTGGCACTCAGCGGCACCACGCCGGTGAATTCGCGCTTGCCGGCAAGCTGCTGCAGAAACGGCAGCAGGCGCGGCTTGTCGGCGACACGGTCGACCTTGTTGACCGCCAGCACCACCGGTCCTGAATAATCAGCCAGACGCAGCAATACGTCGGCATCCTCGGCGGTCCAGCGCAGCGCCTCAACCAGAAACACCACCACATCGACGTAGGCCAGCACGCTGGCAGCGGTGCGGTTCAGATAGCGGTTCATGGCCCGCTGACCCTGACGGTGCAGGCCCGGGGTATCCACATAGACGATCTGCGCCTGCGGCAGACTCTGGATGCCGAGGATCACATGGCGGGTGGTCTGCGGTTTGGGCGCGGTGATGCTGATTTTCTGCCCGATCAGGCGGTTCAGCAGCGTCGACTTGCCGACGTTGGGCCGGCCGAGCAGCGCCACATAACCCGCACGGACCTGGCCGGTGGTTTCGGTTTCGGAACTCATCGCATTTGCTCCAGCACTTGCCGGGCGGCTTCCTGCTCGGCCTTGCGGCGGCTGCCGCCGACCGCGGTAGCGCGGCAGTCACCGATCACGCATTCAACCATGAAGCTCTGCGCGTGCGGCTCACCGCGAATCTCCAGCACGTTGTAGACCGGCAGGCCCAGCTGGCGAGCCTGCAGATATTCCTGCAGGCGGGTCTTAGGATCCTTCAGCTCGCTGGCGCTATTCAGGCGGGCCAGGCTATCCCCATACAGGCCTAACACAAGCGTGCGACAGGCCTCGAAACCGCCATCCAGGTAGGTAGCGCCGACGATGGCCTCGACAGTATCGGAGAGAATCGATTCACGCCGACTGCCGCCGCTCTTGAGTTCGCCCGGCCCCAACCGCAACCAGTCACCCAGCTTCAGACCCCGGGCCAGCTCGGCTAGCGTCTCGGCGCGCACCAGGCTGGCGCGCAGCCGGCTCAGCTCGCCTTCGCTGGCTTTCGGATACTGCTGGAATAGATACTCGGCGACGACCAGATTCAGCAGCGCATCGCCAAGGAATTCCAGGCGCTCGTTATTGCGCGCCGCAAAGCTGCGATGGGTCAGCGCCTCTTCCAGCAGCTCCAGCCGCTGGAAACGATAACCCAGGACAGCACACAGGGGGGCGAGGGATGGGCTCACGGATTCAGCGGTAGTGACTCATTGACCTTCAGGAGCACATACAGGCCATAAAACAGCGCCCGCTCCTCCTGATACACCAAATCGATCACCCGACCGTTGCGATCGTTGCGGATCCGCAGCTGATTAGCCTTGATGTTCTCGACATAGCCAATATCGAAGCGCTTCTGGATCGCGGCCTGGATATCCTGCGGCGTCATCTGCGCTAGCTGCGGTTCCTTGCGCACACTCTCGATGGTCGACTTGATCGAGAAATACTGCACATACATCGGGATCACTTTCATGGCGATCAGGGCCACGAAGCCGATCACAACCAGGAGCAGGAGCAGGCCGATCACGCTCATGCCCCGCTGCCGCACTGCTCTCCCATTGGCCATTTCTCTACCCTCCCCTGTCATTCAGTCATTCAATACTGGACCCGATCCGGCCACACTGGCCATTCAGGGTAATGCAATCCCAGTTCATCCAGATGAAGAAGGCCTTGCCAATCAGGTTCTCTTCCGGCAAGGGCCCCCAGACCCGGCTGTCGCTGCTGTTGTCACGATTATCGCCCATCATGAAATAGTGGCCCGGCGGCACCTGATATTGCCAGACGATCCCGCCATCAGCCTCGCGCCGCGCCTGCAGACCCGACCAGAGCATACCCATGCCCCAGCGGCTATCGGCCTGCACCTGGATCGCGTGCGCCACCGTGCCCAAGTATTCCTCGAAGCGCCGGTAACCGGGATCAGTCGCATCAGCCAAAGGCTGCCGCGCCGCCGGCTGGCCGTTGATGAACAGTTGCTTGTCGCGGTATTCGAGGCGATCGCCGGGCAGGCCAACCACCCGCTTGATATAGGCCACCGCCGGCTCCAGCGGATAGCGGAACACCACCACATCGCCGCGCTCCGGGCGTCCGGCGCCCGCGATCCGGGTATTCAGCACCGGCAGGCGCAGGCCATAGGCAAACTTGTTCACCAGGATGAAGTCGCCCTTGAGCAGGGTCGGCACCATCGATTCCGAGGGAATGCGGAACGGCTCGACCAGGAATGAGCGTAGCACCAGCACCGCCAGGATCACGGGAAAGAATGACTTGGACAGATCGACGTACCATGGTAACCGGGCCGGATCGGTCGGCACTCCTGCGCCAGCAACCACGCGACGCGGTGCCAGAACCAGCACATCCAGCAGCCAGATTGCACCGGTCAACACGGTCAGCAGCACAAGCACAGCGGCAAAATCGATATTCATGGGCATAGGGCTTTCATACGGGTCCGGGGCGGGACGGAAGTGTTCACGAGTTCTTGTCGACCTGCAACACCGCCAGGAAGGCTTCCTGGGGAATTTCCACCTTGCCGACCTGCTTCATACGGCGCTTGCCGGCCTTCTGCTTTTCCAGCAGCTTGCGCTTGCGGGTGATGTCGCCGCCGTAGCACTTGGCGAGCACGTTCTTGCGCAATGCCTTGACCGTGGTGCGGGCGATGATCTGGCTGCCAATGGCGGCCTGGATCGCCACTTCGAACATCTGCTGCGGAATCAGCTCCTTGAGCTTGACTGTCAGTTCGCGGCCACGGTACTGGGCCTGATCACGATGGACGATGGCCGATAGCGAATCAACCCGCTCACCGTTGATCAGCACGTCCAGCTTGACCAGCGGCGCCGCCTGGAAGCGCTCGAAGCTGTATTCGAAGGAGGCAAAGCCGCGACTGACTGATTTCAGCCGGTCGAAGAAGTCCATCACCACTTCGCTCATCGGCATCTCAAAGCTCAGCTGCACCTGGCCGCCGGCGTAGTGCAGGCCGCGCTGCACGCCGCGCTTTTCGATGCACAGGGTGATGATCGAGCCTAGATAATCCTGCGGGGTGAGAATATGGGCGACGATGATCGGCTCGCGGACCTCGGCGATCTCATTGGCCGGGGGCAGCTTGGCCGGGTTGTCGATCTTCAGCAGTTCCTGCGCGGTGGTCAGTACTTCGTAGACCACGGTCGGCGCGGTGGTGATCAGATCGAGGTTGTATTCGCGCTCCAGCCGTTCCTGAACGATCTCCATATGCAGCAGGCCAAGAAAGCCGCAGCGGAAGCCAAAACCCATTGCCTGCGAGGTTTCCGGCTCGAAGAACAGCGAGGCATCGTTCAGGCGCAGCTTCTGCAGGGCTTCGCGCAGGTTGCCAAAATCATCCGAATCGACCGGGAACAGCCCGGCGAACACCCGGGGCTGCACCTTCTGGAAACCGGGCAGCGCTTGCGTGGCCGGGCGATCCGTGCTGGTGAAGGTGTCGCCGACCGGGGCGCCATCGATGTCCTTGATGCCGGCGATCACATAGCCGACTTCGCCGGCCTCCAGCGCCGGCCGTTCGTTGCGCTTGGGGGTGAAAATGCCTAGCGATTCCACCTGGAAGGCGCGCCCGGTGGACATGACCTGAATCTTCTGCTTGGGCACGATCCGGCCATCGACCACCCGCACCAGCGAGATCACGCCGACGAAGTTGTCAAACCAGGAATCGATGATCAGCGCCTTGAGTGGAGCATCCGACTGACCTCTGGGCGCGGGGATATGAGCAACAATCGCTTCCAGCAGATCCTCGACGCCCAGGCCGGTCTTGGCGCTGACCCGCACCGCCTGACTGGCGTCCAGGCCGATGATGTCACCGATCTCGTTGGCCACCCGCTCCGGCTCGGCCGAGGGCAGATCGATCTTGTTGAGCACCGGCAGCACATCGAGGCCCTGCTCGATGGCGGTGTAGCAGTTGGCAACGCTCTGCGCTTCGACGCCCTGCGCGGCATCCACGACCAGCAGCGCGCCCTCGCAGGCGGCCAGTGAGCGCGATACCTCATAGGAGAAATCGACGTGACCGGGGGTGTCGATGATGTTGAGCTGATAGGTGCGGCCATCACGGGCCGGATAGCGCAAGGACACGCTTTGGGCCTTGATGGTGATGCCGCGCTCCCGTTCCAGATCCATGGAATCGAGCACCTGCTCGGCCATTTCTCGCGCGCTGAGACCGCCGCAGATCTGGATGAAGCGATCGGCGAGGGTCGACTTGCCGTGATCGATATGCGCGATGATCGAAAAGTTGCGAATGTGATCCATGAATCCCACTGTGAAAAACGGTAGCCCACAACACGCTGCCCCAACGAGAGCCCTGGCCTGAAGCCAACCGCGCCCTACACACTAAAGCCCCCGCGCCGGGATGGCTGCGGGGGCTTTAAGCACAATACCACCGGGGCTGAAGAAGCAATTATAGCGCTATTGCCAGGCATCCGGCACCGTTTCCGCGACTGGCGCCTGATGACGGAGAATGACCGGCTGAAAGCGGCTGTCACGCCGCACATGCTGCGACAGCACCCGGGTCACCCACAGGCCCAGCCCCAAGCCTAGAGCACCCAGCAACACCACGGGCTCATCACCGGCGTCGGCAAAGACAAACCGTCCGAGCATCGCACCGGCCAGCAGCAGCAGCAACCCCGGCAGGTAGACGAGCAGTGCACTGCGCAACAGGGCACCCTCGGCCAGTCCGATGATCACCGCATCCCCGGGATGCACCGCGATCGGCGCGCTGACCCGTACCCGGGTACGCTGACCACTCCAGATCTTGCCCAGCGCCGCCGTACCACAACCGGCTTCACTGGCCTGACAGGCGCCACAAGCCGATTGACGCCGGGTTTCCACCCAGGCGTCACCCTCTTCCAGAGCCACGACAATGCCGCTCTCCTCGATCATGGCTATTTTCCTATTTTTCCGCCGGACTGCGGTGCAGTGCGGTGGCAATGCGCCGCACGGTCATCGCCGGCACTTCACCAACCACCAGTACCTGATAGCCATCCACCACGGTGCCATAGGCGTTCATCAAGCCCAAGCGGGACTCGCCCTGCAGCAGCGGTGTAGAACCCTCCTGCATCGCCTCCAGAAACACCGAAACCGTAGCCAGGCCATCGGCAAAGACCATGTGCTCGCTACCCGATCGACTAGCTACCGCAGCGCGGGTCCGATTGTGCAGAACCTTGACGAAACCGGCCGGCAGCGGCTCCACGCGCCAAGGCGACTGGGTGACGGTTTCACCAGCGGCCTGCTCGGCGGGCGGCGACACCGCCGTAGATTCGGCCGCAGGCAATGCTGGCGACTGCAAAGAGACCTCATCGATCGCTGGCTTAAGCTGCAAATCGGTGAACATCAGCTGCTCAACCGGATGATCATGCTCATCCAGCAGCGCCGAACGCAGGACGATGCCATTGCGCCGATCCAGCCACAACCGGTAGCCATAGCGCCAGCCATCGCGCGGCTTGATGGCAATCACCTGTGCATCCAGGCCGGCAACCCGATCCTCACCCAGGCTACGCAGATCATAGTACCGCTCCAGTCGATCCAGATCCTGGGGGATAGCCGGCAGGAACGGTGAACCCTGATAGTTGGCACCGGGAAAGCGTGCCTTTTGCTCCGGGAGCAGGCAGGTCACGCTGTCGTTAGCGACCAGGATTTCCCGCGGCGCGCCATTGAGTGAGAACAGCCGCTGCCGCTGACCATCGGGACCGCTGCCGTGCACAATGCGCATCGCCTCGATGTGCGGCCCCTGCACATAAATGAAGGTGCCTTCGTAACTCAGGGTCTGAGCAGACTGCACCATGCGCTGCAGCCAGTACCTGGCATCCGCGGCGGGCTTGGCATCCTCGTTCACCTGACTATTTGTGGCCGGCGCTACGGATCCGGCGGCCAGCGCCAGGACTGCGCAGTACAAGAGTGTCCGCTTCATTCGCGGTGTTAGCGGTTGGTTTGATAGCCGACCATGCGCACATAGGGCAGCATGCCGTGCATGCTGTTCATGGACGCGTAGCCGTTATGGCTGACCAGATAGCTGTTGAGCCGGGCATCGATCGGCGCGCCGACCTCGGCGTCGTTGCCGGCAGGCTGATCGATTGCCGCAAGCTGCAAGGGCGCAGCAACAGGCGCGGCAGCGATTACCGTCACGGCGGGGCGCGACACGGCAGCGGTCTCGACCGGCGCAAGAGCGGCGTCGGTCTGACTCAGGCGCAGGCCGAACAGGGCCACCAGCACCACCGAGGCCGCCAGGGCAAAACCGGTGACTGGTTTATACCAAGCCGGCAGAAGTCGCACCATCGGCTGTGGTAGGGGCTCGGCTTCGATGGCCAACCGGATGCGCTCGGCGAATCCGGAATCCAGACTCGCCGGCAGATGTCCCTGCAGCGTATCGCTGATCAGGTGATAACGCTCCCAGCGTCCCTGCAAGTCGTGGTCCCGGCCCAGACGACGCAGGACCAGCTCACTCTCCCGGCCGGGCAGCTCACCGTCGATCATTGCCGACAACTGGCTAGCTGCGCTGTTCATGTTCATTTCGACCGGTGCCGATAATTGCTCAGCGGGTTTATCAGCCATGACTCTATCCCGAAACTAGCTTAATAGTGGACGCAATTTGGCGTCGATCGACTCACGGGCCCGGAAGATCCGGGAGCGCACGGTACCGATCGGACACCCCATAGTTTGGGCGATTTCCTCGTAGCTCATGCCTTCCAGCTCACGCAGGGTAATAGCTGTGCGCAAATCCTCTGGCAAGGCCTCGATCGCCCGGAACACGGTCGCCTCGATTTCGTCCTTGAGCAGCAGTCGCTCAGGCGTCTCGTACTCCTTGAGCAGCGACTGGCCTTCGTATTGCTCGGCTTCGTGAGCATCGATATCGGAACCCGGCGGGCGCCGGCCCTGGGCAACCAGATAGTTCTTGGCCGTATTAATGGCAATCCGGTACAGCCAGGTATAGAAGGCACTGTCTCCACGAAAGCCCGGTAAGGCCCGGTAGGCCTTGAGAAAGGCTTCCTGCGAGACATCCAGAGCTTCGCTAGGATCATGCACGTAGCGGGAAATCAGCTTGATGATCTTGAGCTGATACTTACGCACCAGCAGGTCGAACGCACTTTTATCGCCTTTCTGTACCCGTTGAACCAGCTCGCGATCTAGATGCACTTCGCCCATCCGGGCTGACCCCTTTCGATTCAATGGCAATATCCATGCGAACAAAACGATAGACCGGAGCCGGTCCGGTAAGTTCGCATAGCTGCCAGGATGCGGTTATAGTGTGGATATTCAATGGCGGGATGGCGCCTATGGAGATCCGCGCCTTGGCTTTCGACCTCGTTCCTGAAGCGCCCCGTGCGCCTGACCGATCAGCGCTTCCATGCCACAGACCGACCGACCGTGCAGCTCCCGCGCATCGGAATCGGCGCGTCCCGACCCTTTCCCTGAGCCGGCGGGGTTGCACGTCCCTCCATGACGCTTTTCCAACGATACCCTATCCACGGAGTCGCTCACAAGCCATGTCCACTGCACCCTCATCCACCGATGTGCTGATCATCGGCTGCGGAGCCGCCGGTCTGAGCCTGGCCCTGCGGCTCGCCGATACCGCCCGCATCGTTGCCCTGGCCAAGGGACCGCTGCACGAGGGTAGCACCTACTACGCACAAGGTGGCGTGTCCGCTGTCCTGGATGCCGGGGACTCCATCGATGCCCATCTGCAGGATACGCTAGTGGCCGGCGCAGGTCTGTGCCACACCGACGCAGTGCGCTTTACGGTCGAAAACGGCCCCGCCATCATCAACTGGCTCAGCACCCAGGGGGTGCCGTTCACGCGCGAGGCCGGCAGCGACGGCGGCAGCGATTATCACCTGCATCGCGAGGGCGGCCATAGCCACCGGCGCATCGTGCACGCCGCCGACGCCACGGGACGCGCCATCCAGGACACCCTGCAGTCCCAGGCTCTGCGCCACCCGAATATCACCCTGCACGACCAGTACAGCGCCATCGACCTGATCACCACGCGCAAGCTAGGCCTGCCGGGTAATCGCTGCCTGGGCGCCTATGTCCTCAACCGCCATACCGGTCGGGTCGAGGTGTTCGCCGCCCGCTTCGTCATCCTGGCCACCGGCGGCGCCAGCCGGGTTTATCTATATTCGAGCAATCCCGACGGCTCCACCGGCGACGGCATTGCCATGGCCTGGCGGGCGGGCTGCCGGGTCACGAACATGGAATTCATGCAATTCCATCCCACTTGCCTCTACCATCCGCAAGCCAAGTCCTTCCTGATTTCCGAAGCGGTGCGTGGCGAAGGTGGCGTGCTGCTACTGCCCGACGGCACTCGCTTCATGCAGAACTTTGACCCGCGCCTGGAACTGGCACCGCGCGATATCGTCGCCCGGGCCATCGACCATGAAATGAAGCGCCTTGGTGCCGAGTGCGTCTATCTCGACATCAGCCATAAGCCGGCTGAGTTCATCCGCGCCCACTTCCCGAACATCCACGCCAAGTGCCTGGAATACGGCTTCGACATGACCCGCGAGCCACTGCCGGTGGTACCGGCAGCGCATTACACCTGCGGCGGCGTGCTGACCGATCTGGACGGTCACACCGATCTGGATGGCCTGTACGCGATCGGTGAAACTGCGTTCACCGGGTTGCACGGCGCTAATCGCATGGCCAGTAATTCGCTGCTGGAATGCCTGGTGTTCGCTGCGGCCGCAGCAGACGATATCCGGACGCGCCTGCCGCAGGTTTCTGTGCCGCTGGCCCTGCCTGAATGGGATGAAAGCCGGGTCACCGATTCCGATGAAGAGGTGGTGGTCACGCACAATTGGCAGGAACTGCGGCGCTTCATGTGGGACTATGTCGGCATCGTGCGCACTGACAAGCGCCTGCAGCGGGCCAAGAACCGCGTCGAACTGCTGCTGCGGGAAATCGCTGAGTATTATGGTAATTTCCGCATCAGCAGTGATCTGATCGAACTGCGCAATCTGGCTGTGGTAGCCGATCTGATCATTCGCTCGGCCATGGAGCGCAAGGAAAGCCGCGGCCTGCATTACACGCTCGACTACCCGGCGACCCAGGAGAATCTGCCGCCGCGCGACACCATCCTGGTGCCGGAAAACTTCGCCGGCAAGGATTATCCGCCGCGCCGGCCCGCCACCGACGCCTGAGATACATTCAGATCCGGTCGGCGCTGCGCCGGGTTCGCAGCCAGACCCGCACCCGTCGCAGCTCTTCGGCCGCGAGCGCATCCGGCAGCAGCAGCACGGTCTGGGCGCGGCCGTTATCAAGCCGAAAGTTCAAAATCAGCAGATACGGCTGCGCGTAGCTGCCGGTCAGCCGGGCGCGATACACAAGGCCAGCACCGGTTTCCAGCCGCCAGCGTCCGTCCAGATACTCGGCGCGGGCTATAAAACCGGCACCAGTCCGCCAGCCGTGTGCATAAACCAGCCGCAGCAGCGACCCCAGCATGCCCGCCAGCAGCACGGCCTTGGCCATGAACGGCACGCCTGCCAGACAGGTTGCAGTTGCGGCCAAGCCATGCGCGACGCCGCCGCTCAATAGGAGCAGTCGCGAAGGCCGCAGTTCGAGATGCAAGAGGGTGAAATGACGCATCGCACGATCACGCGCGTGCAATCGCACCGGGATCAGGAATTCAGCAGAATCCGCATGCGCTCGACCACCCGCGCGGTCGCCGCATCGCTCGGCGTGTCACGACCCACCACATAAGCCATCAGCAGGGGATCCTGCTGTTCCAGCAGGTCGGCGAAGGCCTGCTGCTCCTCGGCTGATGCGGTCGGATAATGGCGATCCAGATAACCCAGCACCAGCAGATCCAGCTCTTTCATGCCGCGCCGGCAGCGCCAGCGCAACTTGCCGATTTGTTCATCCACGATCCGTTCTCCTCACAAAAAAACGCCCCTCGCCCGCATGCGGGAAAGGGGCTGGGCATGGCGCAATGAGCGCTTAGCGCCGTTCGATCATCAGCTTCTTGATTTCCGCAATCGCCTTGGCAGGATTCAATCCCTTCGGGCAGGTCTTGGTGCAGTTCATGATGGTGTGGCAGCGATAGAGCCGGAACGGATCCTCCAGATCATCGAGGCGCTCACCGGTAAACTCGTCGCGGCTGTCGACGATCCAGCGATAGGCCTGCAGCAGCGCCGACGGGCCCAGGTAACGCTCGCTGTTCCACCAGTAGCTCGGACAACTGGTCGAGCAGCAGGCGCACAGGATGCACTCGTACAGACCATCGAGCTTGGCGCGATCTTCCTTGGACTGCAGGCGCTCGCGCTCCGGCGGCAGCGTGATCGACTGCAGCCAGGGCTTGATCGAGGCGTACTGGGCATAGAAGTGGGTCAGGTCCGGCACCAGATCCTTGACGACCGACATATGCGGCAGCGGGTAGATCTTGACATCGCCCGACACCTCGTCGATGGCCTTGGTGCAGGCCAGGGTGTTGGTGCCGTCGATATTCATGGCGCAGGAGCCGCACACGCCTTCGCGGCAGGAACGGCGGAAGGTCAGGGTCGGATCCAGCTCATTCTTGATCTTGAGCAGGGCGTCCAGGATCATCGGGCCGCAGGCAGCCAGGTCAACCTCGTAGGTATCCATGCGCGGGTTTTCCCCGCTGTCCGGATCCCAGCGGTACACCTGGAAGCGCTTGATGTTCTTGGCACCGGCGCCGGCATAGTAGGTTTTACCCTTGCCGATGACGGAATTGGGCGGCAGATTGAATTGAGGCATGGCGTCGTCATCCCCTCTCAGTAGGTGCGCTTCTTGGGCGGAATGTACTCCACCTCATTGGTCAGGGTGTAGGTGTGCACCGGACGATAGTCGATGGTCACGCCGCCCTTGGCATCCAGCCACGCCAGGGTGTGCTTCATCCAGCCAGCGTCGTCACGGTCCGGGTAGTCCTCGCGGGCATGGGCACCGCGACTCTCGGGCCGGTTGATCGCCGACTTGATGGAGACCATGGCACAGCCGAGCAGGTTGTCCAGCTCCAGCGTCTCGACCAGGTCGGAATTCCAGACCAGACTGCGGTCGCTGACACCGACATGCTCGAAACCGGCGAACACGTCTTCCAGCAGCTTGATGCCCTCGGCCATGGATTCGCCGGTCCGGAACACCGCAGCATGGTTCTGCATGGTGCGCTGCATGCGCATGCGCAGGCTGGCGGTCGGGTTCTCACCCTTGGCGTTGCGCAGGCCGTCGAAGCGAGCCACGATCTTGTCCACCGCAGCCTGCGGTACACCCTTGGCCGGGCTGTTGGCCGGGATCAGCTCGGCGCAGCGGATGGCAGCAGCGCGGCCAAACACCACGATGTCGAGCAGCGAGTTGGAGCCGAGACGGTTGGCGCCATGCACCGACACGCAGGCCGCTTCGCCGATGGCCATCAGGCCGGGGACAATGTGGTCGGGGTTGCCATCCTTGAGGATGACCACTTCGCCACGATAGTTGGTCGGAATGCCGCCCATGTTGTAGTGCACGGTCGGCAGCACCGGGGCCGGTTCCTTGGTCACGTCCACGCCGGCGAAGATGCGCGCGGTCTCAGCGATGCCCGGCAGGCGCTCGTTGATGACGTCGGCACCCAGGTGTTCCAGATGCAGGTGGATGTGGTCCTTATGCTCGCCAACGCCACGGCCTTCGCGGATTTCGATGGTCATCGAACGGCTGACCACGTCGCGCGAGGCCAGATCCTTGGCGTTCGGCGCGTAACGCTCCATGAAGCGTTCGCCGTTGGAGTTGGTCAGGTAGCCACCCTCGCCGCGGCAGCCTTCGGTCATCAGACAGCCGGAGCCGTAGATGCCGGTGGGATGGAACTGGGTAAATTCCATGTCCTGCAGGGGCAGGCCAGCGCGCAGCACCATGCCGTTACCGTCACCGGTGCAGGTATGGGCGGAGGTCGCCGAGAAGTAGGCGCGGCCATAACCACCGGTGGCCAGCACGGTCATGTGCGCGTTGAATACATGCAGCGTGCCATCGGACAGATCCCAGGCCACCACGCCGCGGCAGACCCCTTCGTCATCCATGATCAGGTCGAGCGCGAAGTACTCGATGAAGAACTCGGCGTCATGGCGCAGCGCCTGCTGGTACAGGGTGTGCAGAATGGCGTGACCGGTACGATCAGCGGCGGCGCAGGTACGCTGGGCGGTGCCCTCGCCATAATTGGTGGTCATGCCACCGAACGGCCGCTGATAGATCTTGCCTTCCTCGGTGCGCGAGAACGGCACACCGTAGTGCTCCAGCTCGATGACCGCCGGGATGGCTTCACGACACATGTACTCGATGGCGTCCTGGTCGCCGAGCCAGTCGGAACCCTTGACGGTGTCGTACATATGCCACTGCCACAGGTCGGGCCCCATGTTGCCGAGCGCCGCCGACATGCCACCCTGCGCCGCTACGGTGTGGCTGCGGGTGGGGAAAACCTTGGTCAGACAGGCGGTCTTCAGACCCTTCTGCGCCATGCCAAAGGTGGCGCGCAGCCCGGCGCCGCCGGCCCCGACCACGACCACGTCGTAATTATGATGAACAAGCTTGTATGCGTTGGACATGAAACCTCAGCCTCCGGTGGTGGGCATCAGCCCAGTGCGACCTTGAGCACGGCGACGGTGGAAATGGCGCCCAGCAGGAACAGGACGAATTGGGTAACCAGCAGCAGGGTGTACTTGAGCCACTCCGGCTGGACGTAGTCCTCGTAGATGACCTGCATGCCCAGTTTGGCGTGGTAGAACGCCGTGACCAGCAGCGTCACCAGCAATCCGGCATTGATCGGGTTGCCCAGCCAGTGACGCAGCGTCTCGTAGTCGGCGCGCGAATACACCAGCATGGACAGGACAAACCACAGGATCAGCGGCACCAGAGCGATGGAGGTGACGCGCTGCACCCACCAGTGGTGCGTGCCATCTTTAGCAGTGCCCAGGCCGCGAACGCGGGCGAGCGGGGTACGAATGCTCATGATCTCTCTCCTCAGGGCGCGGCGATCAGCCAGCACAGGAACGTCAGGATGATGGACGACCACACCACCGCCCAGCCAGATTTGGTGGCGGTTTCCATTTCAAAGCCGTAGCCAGCGTCCCAGAACAGGTGCCGGATGCCGTTGGCCATGTGATAGAACAGCGACCAGGTCCACAGGAACATGAACAGTTGACCCAGCATCGATCCCAAAAGTGCCTGGGCATGCTCGTAGGCTTCGGGACCGAGCGCAGCCGCCGCCAGCCAGTACACCAGCAGCAGCGTGCCGACCACCAGACCGGCACCGGTGGCGCGGTGCGTGATCGACAGCATCGAAGTCATTTGCGGTTTGTAATAGGGGCCGATCATGAACGGCGATAGCGGCCGCTTGTTGGCTGACATACGTTTCTCCTCGTTACACAGTGGCGAAGAAGCCGTTATTTTGTGCGGTGCAAAGCATAGCCGAATCGCGGACGAATTGCCGTGGATTGGCCATGGGGATGGATATGAGGATGGGAAGGGTGTCCGGACCCGCGAGCGGGCGCACCAGTCGATTAGAAGTCGATGCAGCGCCCCGCTTTTTCCCAATCCCCGTAGCGAGTCGGTTCGGGACCTTTGGGGCCGCCGTATTCCTTGGGTTTTGCGGGCGGCTGAACGTCTTGGGGAGGGTCGGGGGT
>OFRV01000067.1_pt1 | contig 14859 bp, 13 predicted proteins | sample 1543231 | NCBI WGS metagenome assembly OFRV01 (sample SAMN05442499, study PRJEB24371) | freshwater metagenome | isolation source: Freshwater Lake | place: Canada: Niagara | collected 2013-08-21 | reverse complement strand
ACTGTGTCGCCGCCGTCGTTGACTGTGTCGCCGCGATGGTGGATTGAGTTGCGGCTGTCGTTGACTGTGTCGCCGCCGTCGTTGACTGTGTCGCCGCGATGGTGGATTGAGTTGCGGCAATCGTGGATTGAGCGCCGTCGGTCAAATCAAATTGTCCGGTCAAGGGGTTGAACTGGAAGCTCATGCGCGCGCTGCCCAAATTAGAGAAGTTGATATCCACGTCTGGCACCTGTGTGGAAGCTCATGCGCGGGCCACCCGGATCAGATTACCGTTTTCGTCATACGTCATGGAAAGCGTCGCCACCGTCTTTCCGCCCTGCAAATACGTCACAGAGGACATGACGCCACCGCTATAACTCATTTCGATGGCATCATGAGCAGGGATGGATATGCCGGTCAAGGTCGCAAGGGGCGATCTTTCGTCGGTGACCACATACAGGCGGCCTTGGGCATCTTTTCGCATGGCAGACTCTCAGTTCTTGAATGCGCCGCTGATATTGAAACCCTTCACCAGCGCATTGATCACGGTCTCAATAGCAGGCCAGGCCGCCTCGGTGATGCTGTCGGTAAAGATCAGAATCTCCTTCACCATGGCCAATTTGGTTGCGCCCTGACCCTTCTCGGGGAGAGCCAGCTCAATCGCCTTGATGAGCTGAATAAGGGCCGGCATCAGGCCGATAATGAGCTTGATTTTATCCATTGCGGTTCCCCTTCTTTGCGGTCGGTTCGGCTTCGACTTCGGGATACAGGCTATAACCGGGGATGGTGGCAAAGGCATTGGCCAGCGCCGGAAGCAGGTCTTCCGACACCCAGCCCTTGCCGTCCGGCGTGCGCGTAAAGGCCACGCCGGATACGGTGCTGCTCATGTTGTCCAGATCGCAATAAACGCGCATGGCGATTAGAACGGCTTCCAGCTTGCGGAGCTGGGGACAATGTTCTTGATCACCGCATGATGCCGGCGCTTGGAAATGCGCAGATAACCGAACATCAGCAGCGCCCACGGCACAATAGCGGCATTAGTCGGATACAGCGGGAACTTGATCAGCGGCAACAGCGAACGCCAGGTGATGGCGGTATGGCCCGGCGTCAGGTTCAACAGAAACGCCTGAGTGCTGCCGGGAATCTCGCGGTTCTGGTCGGTATAGGTGGTCGTTGCGCCGGCTTTGGGAATACGTGCCATCAGCCGGAAATCACTGGCTTCATTGGTGCCGTTCAGGCGACTGCGATAGATCGCATAGCCGGTTTCCGTGCCCGCCGCACTCGCGGTAATGGTCAGAACCGCCTTCTTGCCCGCCGCTACCGCCGTCTGTGCGGTCTTGACGATTGCTGATTGCCCAGCCGCATTGATGCCCGCCACGGCCCAGTAGTAGTTGCCGGCGCTGGCAGTCACAAACTTGCTGGCGGTATCGCTGGTGCTGGCGTCCACGGTGACACTGGCCGGCGCAAAGGTATTGGCGGCGGCCTGTACCGGGAACTGAATCTCGAACGGCATCTTCTGGCGTTCGTCCTGGATGAACACGTCACGGTTCACCTTGACATCACCATGCGCCGTGACAATACCGCGCACCGGAGTGCCCAGATTCGCCGGCTGGCCACTCACCAGCGGCACGCGGTAAGCAGGGTCAATACTGGTGTCCAGATCAGCGCCTACAGTCGGCGGCAAAAACAGGTCAGTCGGGCGGCCAAAGTTGCCATAGCCGGCAATCACAGCGGCGGCATTGGCGATATGGTCAATACCGGCATTGCTGGTCAGTGACGCGCCGCCCGCATCAATCACATGATCCGCCGAACCCAGCGCGTTCATCTGCGTGATGATGCCGTCGAATTCAGTCGGGACGACACTGGAGTCACCATAGAAATTCAGGTGCTCAACGTCGCGCAAAATGCGCAGCGTGCCCATTTGATTTTCGATCGCCTCAGCATCGGCAATGGCGTTTTGCAGAGTCTGCACAAACGACACCTGGCACTGGGTCATCAGGTACTTGACCATGCCGACCCGGCGCGCATAGGTGCCCTGAGACTGAGCAATGGCACCGGTTTCCGAGTTGGCGGTACTGCCTGCCCAGCCACCCTGATCAGTCGCTTCGGTCCATTCGTCCACGGTCGCGCCGGCCTTGGGCTTGGGCAGGGCATTGAACAGGGCGAAGTGGCTGTTATCGGCCAAAGTGGCCTGCATGGTCGCATCGAGCGACTGAATGCGCAGCGCCGCACCACCGGTCAGGGTGGAAACATCGGTGCCGTAACCGGCTTCCAGCGCCTTGCGCAGTTCTTCGACATCGCCCAGCGGCATTGCGCCGGTGGCCGAGTTCTGGGTAAAGAGAGACGGATCGAGAGCCATGATAAAAGTCCTGGTAATGGGAATAGGGGTTACTTGATGAGGTCGGCCAGTTCTGACGGCACGGACAGGCCGCGACTCAGATAGCTCTCAATGCGCGCAACATCAGTGCCGGTGATTTTGCCGGTCTGCTGTGCCGCCATGGCCTTCGCCAGTACGGCTTGCGGGTGGGGATTCTCGGGCTTACGGGCCATTGCCGACGGCTTTTCGTGCAAGGAGATGACGCTTTTCCGGCCATTGCCCTGCGCTTGAAGGGCCGATATCTGGGTGTGCAGTGACTTGATCAGCAAGGACTGCTTGTGCATGACAATCGCGGCCTTGCGCAGATCTTCCTGATTCTCGTCGCGCGTGTTTTCCAGATCGACCAGACGCTCGTGCATGGCCTTCAGGATCGCGGTGCCGTCATAGGCTTCCACCGTCGAACCCGATTCAGTGGTGACGGAAAACGACTTGCCGAACGTCTCGTGCTCGTCGTCTTCGTCTTCATCGTCATCTTCTGGAAGATCGTCTTCGCCGTCGCTCTCGCCATCCTCATCGAAATCGCGATCGGCAGCAGCGGCAATCCTTTCATCATCTTCATCACCGTCTGGCGCGCCGCCTTCATCGTCGTCATCCGGCTCCATATGAGGCGTGCGGGCCTTTTGCAGTGCGTCCAGGTCATTCAGCAGGGCTTCAAAACTCATTGCGGGAGGTTCCTTTGTTTGTTGCGCTTCAAACCGTTTTTCAGGTCCAGCAAAAACCGCTCAAGGTAATCGGCGGCGGCATCGGGATTCATGCGGTATTCATGGGTGGCGTAGTCCAGCAGCGGGGATAAATCCTGTTGTTGCAGCTTGACCTTTTTGCTGCGCAGATCGGCGGCAAAGCGGTCCCGAAAGTCCCAGTAGGATTGAATCTGTGGGTCGAGACTTTGCTTGCGCAGTGCCGCGCCACCAGTGAGCGCCGCGCTATCGGTGCCATAACCGGCTTCCAGCGCCTTGCTCAGATTCAGGCCGCTCGGCGTCCAGCATTTGGCCAGCGCACCAAACGGCACGGTTTGCGCTGCGGGGACATACTGATTGACCGGGGTCCGGGACAGTCCGACATTGGTCCAGCGCACCTTTTTGATGACGGCAACCTTGGCCTGGGCGTCAGGGTCAAACTCCATGCTTTTTTCCAGCACTGCGCCGCCCACACTGGGATACCATCGCGCCGGCGGATTAAGCTGGGTCAGGCTCTCCCAGACGAAATTGGCATTGCGTGCCAGTTCGGTCTCGCCCTGATAAAGCTGGGCTTTGACAAAGGTGTGGGCCCCATTGATCCGCACGTCCACCGGGCGACCGATTTCGTAGTGCATCCAATCACGAAAGCCGCCGCGTTCACGCAGTTGCGTGGCGTGGTCGATATCGATGTTGCCGTGGGCTTTGAAGATGGCAGCGGATTCAGCCAGTGCCTGCGAGAGAACCTTTTCCCCTTGCTGGTCGAGGCTCTCGTTGCTCACTTCCATGAAAATGAAGCGCTGGCCGTCCTGCTCATGAGGCGTCGCCTTGAGCAGTCCGGTGATCGAGATAAATTCGGGGATTTCGTTAAGGTGCATCATGCCGGCAAACTGTACTGTCACGACCGGCAAAATGCGCAATCAGCCGGCGCGAAGGGCGTGTTTAGCCATGGCAATGGTCTGGTGCAACTGGCCACGCTCCAGAATCAACTCTTGATAGCGATCCGCTGCTGCATCGTCCAGTAAGACCTGTGGGCGCAAGGATTCAAGCTGCTTTTGCACATGTGTCAGGCGGTCTTCGGCGGATTCAAGAATGCGCTTTTCAGTCTCAATGGATGCGCGGTGCTGGCGTTCGATGTCCAGCAACTGGGCATGTAAAGCGGATCGCGTTTTCTGTTCGGCACTCAAAACAAGCCTCCTTGATCGGCGTGCGCTTCGGCTTTGCGCTGGCTCAGGAAATGCGCCAGACCGGTATCGTCCAGTCCGGCTTGTGGCGCGGTCATCACTTCGTGCAATTGGTACTTCTTCGCCAATCGATCGCGGGCGGCGTGTTCTGCTGGGTGATCGTGCACGAGGTCCAGCAATTCGACCGTGTTCTGCTGCCCCAGGCGATCGATGCGGCCATTGCGTTGGCCGTGAATCATCGCCGTATGCGGGCTGTCATGCTGGATCAGCCATTGGCCGCGCTGGGCATTCATTCCGACCGCGCCGGCGTCACTGGTCACCATGATATCGGCCTGCGCTGCGCCGGATTCTGGATTGAACATCGCCTTTTTCTGGTCCTTGACCTTGCCATCATCGGCACCGGTCAAGGTCACCACGCGGTGGCCTTCCTTCTCCAGCCGCTCGGCAATATGCCGCACCGCCGCGCGATTATGCGCAAAAATCACTCCGGGCTTGCCGGCGCGCTCCTTGACCAGGCTGGAGATGCGGTCGATCTTGCCGCCTTCAGGATGGGTGTTGAGAATCCGCCGCGTCGCGGATTCCTTGAGGATGCCGATGCTCTTGGCCAGATTGCGGGCGATGGCCTCGTGCCGGGCTTCGGGCACGCCTTTAAATGCCGCCGGGGATATCGCCTTGGCCGCCTCAATATCGACCTTGCCCTGCATGCGCGCCAAACGGATTTTGGCGATGTTCTGGTGCAATGCAGTCATGTCCCGCTCCTGCGCAGCGGAGAGCGGAACGGTCTCAATCTTCTTTTGCACCGCGTTCCCGGATTCAATACGACCATTCAGGGTATAGGGCAGTAATTCCCGCTGCAATGCGGCCTTGGCACTGACCGTGTCTACTCCGTAACGACGCATGAATTCGGCGCGATCGGTATAGCGGGCCGGGTCGAGCTTCTGCAGCAGCGAAAAGATTTCGCTGGAGTCGTTCTTGACCATGTTGGCGGTGGCGTTCACGTAATGACTGGCGTTGTCACTCATTGCATCCAGCACATTCGCCATGCTGCTGTTGTCCTTGCCTTCGCGATTTAAAAGCGAGTGGGCTTCATCGACCATCATGTAATCGGCATGGATGCCTTCCTTCGCCATTAAATCCTTCATCCACGCGGCGCGGGCCTGCGGGGACAGGCTATCCAAATGCTCGGATAATTGCTCCCTGCTTACCCCTTCGCGCTGTGCGCCCAAATGCAACAGGTCGTCACGCAAGCTTTGGTGGGTCGTGATGACGAAATGATGGTTTGGGTCTTTCAGTGCGGCAATTCGTTCTTCCCGCGATGCGCCGGGCTGTGCGTGCCAGCGGTACTGGCCTGGCGAAAGGTAGCGCAGCGCTTCGCCACTCATCTGCGCCTGCACCACGCTGGGCACGACAAAAATACCGCGCTTCACTTTCCCTTGGGCGTGCAAATGCGTGAACGCGCCCAGCCCGACCAAGGTCTTGCCGCTGCCCGTGCCCAGTTGCAGCGCCACCCGCTTGTTGGCCTCGATCAATTTGACGGCGCGCTGCTGCTGGATGTAGTCGTCGCTCATGCTGACGTTCCACAATTTAGTGGGCTGTCCGGGCTTGAAGTTGGGGCCGACTTCGCCCATGAGTGCGGCAATGCGCTGCTCGATCACCGGACCCAAGGTATGGCGCTGGTGCGGCAACAGGGGCTTGTCCGTAGGCGTATCATCGCCAAACAAGCTCATCTCCGCCGCCTTGAATCCGGCCTCGGCTTCCTTGTGCGCGGTCATTTCCGCCTTGATGCCGCCTTCAGAAAACTTGCCGCGATCCCGGCGGCGCACCTTGGCCTGGTCGCTGCGCAGTGCCGCCAATTGCTTTTCCCGCTCGTCGGGATCAACCGCACTGAGGTGATCGAGGTGATGACGGATTGCCATGCGGCCGGTTTTAAGGGGCGCATTCGGGCGCAGCGTGTTGTAGGCGTTACCGAAGTGCTCGGCAACATGACTGCGGATCAGGTCCTGGACAGCGGCGTAGGCGTTCTTGCGCCCCATGAGCTGGACGTAATTACTCCAATTCACGCCCTCGCGATCCGCCTTCTTCTGCTTCTCCTGCTTCTCCTTGTGCCATTGCTTCCATTCCGGGGTCTGGCGCGCAACCTCCTTGGCGTCCCGGGTTTCGTCCAGCTTGCGCTGGGTGACAAGATAGTCGGCAGTCCATGCCTGATTACGCTGCTCAATGGGCACCTGTTCCAGCTTGTCCAACTTCTGCTGGAGAATCTCCTCGGGGTCCGGCGCCGGGCCGAACATGCCGCCAAAATCCGCTGGCGGCTCCTCTTCCTGTTTGTCCTGATATTTCCTGGGCTCGCGGGCAAGATGGTCCTCTAATTCCTTGCGTACCGCTGCCAGCTTCTCGGTGCTGCCGCCGACATGCTTCTCGAAAAAGGCGCGCAATGCGGCCTGGTCCTGCGGGGTCAGATCGCCAATGGCCTTATACGCGGCAACGCCTGCTGGCTCGGCACTCAGGGCGCGATGCAGGCTTTCGACTGCCGTCTTATCGATGGGGATGTCCTGCTTGTGCAGGGGCTGGCGCTTTTCGCCATAGCGGCGCTGGGTAAAATCATCTGCCCACTGGGTGAACAGCGGCTGGTAGTGCTCCGGCAGAACGTGCTCGCGCACCTGTTTTTCCTGGCCATCATCACCCAGCTTGATGCGGGTTCGGTGGCTGGGCATCACCCGATTCAGTCGCGCCATGTATTCACTGCGCTGCTGCTGCGGGATATTGCGCCGTATCCAGTCATCGTTGAGAAGATCGGCCATGATATCGGCGGGGGCATCACCGTCGGCAGTGCGACCGCCCACATAATCGCGCAGCGCCTGTTCCGGTTCCTGCTGGGCGTTGTACGGCTCGGCCAGGCTTTGCGCCACGCCGGGCGGGGTCTTGAGCGCAAGATCGGGGCGGCGGGCAATGCCGGTGGGCATCCAGTTTTCCTCGTCGCGTTTGCCGGCAATGATGTCCAGAGCAGTGCGCTGGCGAATCAGTTTGTCGCGGTCAATCGGCTGGGTCAGTCGGCTCAATCCTTCAGGGGAGACGGTCAGGAACTGGTTGCCACCAATAGCGTCCAGCCGATAATCGCTCTCCTGCAAACCCAGTGCGCGGGCCTGCTGAGTTGCGCTTTTGATGTCCACCTTGCCCAGGGATACTTCCAGTCTTCGCCCCGTAGGGCCCTGCTTCAGGGCGGTAATCAGGGCGGCGTTCATCTCGAATTCACCCAGCGCCGTTCCCAGGATGCGCCGTGCATGCGCCAGCGCCTCGATGCGCTTGGCGTTGAGCTGCTGGGCCTGGCGCAAATCATGACCGTTCTGGGCAGCGGCTACTTCAATCTGTGCGGCCACGTCCTGCCATGCTTTGGCTTCTTGCAGCGCAGCTTGGCCGCGCTTCGTGTAGTGATCGACGTGGTAATCTTCCAGCGCTCCGAGCAGGTCGGTGCGCTCCTGTTCGCTCAGGGTCTGATGCAGACGGTGCGCAATAGCGCGCGCCGCCCCTTCCATGCCCAGCACGTCCACCACGCTGCGATCGATCAGGCCATGGCCGGCCACGGTCAAGGCCAGCGCATCGGCAGCGGCCTGTGCGCCAACGCCAATATGCTGACCCAGAGCATCCTCTGGCCTCTGGCCCTCGGCGACCGTGCCGACGGCATTCAAAAAACTGCGGGTCGCGATCGTGCGCAGTTCGTCCTGCAAGTCCTGCTGGATTTCAGCGTCTTCAACTGGACGGCGCCCGGCCTGCACGTTGTAGGCTTTCACTTCGTCGAGGGTTTTGGCTTCGTCGATCGCCTGGTTGGCTTTCTGACTGGCGCGACGCACCTGGCTCAGGGCCTTTTCCGCCTTGATCAGGTCGAGTACCTGGCGCGTCTCCAGTGCTTTTTCCGAAACAGCGCTGGGCGGTTCCGGTGGCCGCTGGTCCGCAAGTTCCGTCTTGAGCTTCTCGGCGGTCTCCTTGCGCTTGAGAATGCCGCGCTGGGTCTGTTCTGGCAGGGCTTCAAAATGCGCCTGCTGTTTCTCGGCAATGTCCTGCTCCAGCGCCTGTTTGCCGCCTTCGGTCTTTTCAGCGGCGCGCTTGCCATAATCGGCTGCAAAGCCCTTGCCGGTATCGCCGGGCTTGACGTCCAGCACGTCGTTGGTGCTGAGGGTTTTGGCATCCGGCGCAGTCAGGGGCACTTCACCCAGCGCTTCCTTGAGCCGCTCGGGATCGCCCAGTACTTGCGCTTTCTGCTGCTTGATGAACTCGGCGGCCTTGCTTACCAGTTGCTCGTGATGCCGGGTGCGCATCGCCTGAAAGGCGCGCGGCGACAGGTGAGCGTACTGTTCATGCGGAAAAGCGGTGTCCTTTTCCGTCCAGCCGGCGGCCTGCGCCACGTCGGCAATAAACTGCTTCTCGGCTGCGTGCTGCTGCTGCTTGACGGCGTCCTTTTCCTTGGTTTTGGAGGTGTCCAGACCGGCAGCACGATCCCGGTCACGGCGCTGTCGTTCCAGCTCCATCTTGGTTTTGAGGCGTTCGGCGGCGTGCTCCTTGTATTCCGCTTCCGATTTCAGGCCGCGCATCTTGAGGTAGTTGAGCTTGCCGCCTGCGCCGCCGATGACGTGAAAGACGCCGGAGCCGTGCTGCGTCTCCTGCACCATCACTGGAATGCCCTTGGCGTCTTTATTTCCACCGGGGTGCACGGTGATCCAGCGTGCGCCGGCGGGCGTGGTGGGCATGCGCTTGAGGAGGGGTTCTTCTTGTGGAGCAAATTCGATCAGCGCTTTGAATAAATCCCAGGCGCAAATCACGACGCCTTGCTGACTTTCGGCGTCAAAGGCGGTAAGATATTCAAACGAAACCGCCTTGTTCAGGCCATCCTCCCTCCCAGGGCTTGCGGTTTCACCTGATACGGTAGATCCAACAGTGAGGATGGCCCCTTCTCTAACCGATCTTGCTAATCGCGCTATTTTTCTTGGCGATGCGCTAACTGAAATCTCCAAACCGTCCCGCGATACTGTGACGCACATAAACCCTTGGTGGCGTCCGTCCTCTTGCAAAAAAGCCCGGATAAACTGAATCACTGACGGGCGTTCTACCGGTTCGCCGCGATCCCGTCTTTCCTGTATTTTTGCCTGCGATTCATGATCGGCAACGATGTAAGTCGGCGCTTCCAGCGTGGGCTTAATCAGGCCGAAATAACGCTCTCGCGCTTTCGCTGATAGTTTGTCCCGCTGATTTTCACCCAGCTTGATATCACCAATCGGCGTATGCGCTTGGCCGTTCGGAAACTCGGCGTTCCAGGCTTCCGGGGAAAAATCGACGTGTCGCCAAGGGGCAGCGTGAGCGCGTAGCGATTCTTCAATCAGGTGATGGTGCGGGTCGGGCGCGCTACCGCCGCGCTGCTCAGGCCGGCCACGGTGGTGGTGGTTGCCCGATCCGGGGCCACCTTTGAAAAACAGCAGGCGAGGGGGAGAGAGGGTATCCATGCCGCCAGTGTGCTGTCACGACTGGCGAGTGGCTCAGACGCCATGCGGATACGCCGCGCCAGTTCTGGCAACGGTGGAGGTGGAGGGGTGAGGGGCTGGACACATTGAGCGAGAATCAATCTATGTGTCCAGCGAGAATCAATCTATGTGGCGGTTTACAGCGGTAACGGCGGGCGCCGGGCACGCCGGTGTTGACCGCCGAGGTCTAGCGGCTCTCTTTATTCACCAGGATTAATACCCGCCGAATGCGTGGCGGGGAGGCGCTCCTAACGACCTAAGACCGTCCGGGTCCTTACGGATACCCGACGCCTCCCCATTGCAGGGTGAAGCACAAAAAAACCGCCTGACAGGGCGGGGACTGCTTAGGTATAGGAACCCATAGCATAGTGCCCGCCGGCAGCGCCGTCAACAGCCGCATCACGCCGGATCGGCAGGCTCCATCCTGAGCCCGGCGCGATAGCCGCGACCCAGTGCAGCGCGCGTGGCGTCATCGCTATTCGCCGCCGACATGAACAGCATGTGCTCGGCACCGGTGCCGAACGACTGGCCGTGATGCGCGCGGCGCAGACCGCGCATGTAGCCGGTCCACCATGCGCCTCGAACAGGGTCAGACTCAAATCGCCGCAGCGTATCGGCGCGGCGCATCAGGGTTGTGAAGGGGGTCATCAGGACATTCTCCTAATTTTTATGCGCGCTTTATGAGCGCCCCGGCTGTGCCGGATATTGTGCGGATAGCCAGACGCGCATGGGCCAGTTACGGCCATTCCGGTCAATTTCCGCACAATATTGCGATGTTAAATTATTGATTTAAAATAAATAACATGCAAAAGCAGGGGACTCATAATCCCTTGGTTGTAGGTTCGAATCCTACAGGGCCCACCAATAAATCAACGACTTACCGCGCTTTTTGATGCGGATTCTTCCTGAGGTGTGCCGGAATTTGTGCGGATGGCCTTCGGGCGGGCAATCCGTTCCGCGTGCTCGGCCAGATGGTCCGAACCCAAATGGGCATACTTCAAGACCATGTCCAGCCCAGCCCAGCCGCCCAGCTCCTTGAGCACGTTCAGCGGCGTGCCGGCCTGCACATGCCACGATGCCCAGGTGTGGCGCAAGTCATGCCAGCGAAAGTTTTCGATGCCGGCCCGCAGCAGCGCCTTGCGCCAGGCGTGATTGTTGGCGCGGGTGACCGGATGCCCCGCGTAGGTGAATACCCGCACCGGGTGCTGTCCCTGTTGCTCGCGCAGCACCACCATGGCCTGCGCGTTCAGCGGTACGGCAATCGCCTGGCGGCCCTTGGCCTGATCAGCGTGAATCCAGGCGCGGCGCTGCTCAAGGTCAATCTGATTCCATTCCAGATTCACTACATTCATTTCCCGCAGTCCGGTGGCCAAGGTGAAGCGCGCCATGGCCGCGACGTGTGGCGGGAGTTCCGTCATCAGCCGGTCGGCCTCATCCTGAGTAAGCCAGCGAATGCGCTGCTTCGGCTCGGGCAGCAGACGCACTACCGGCACACTGTCAATCCAGCCCCATTCCTTGCGGGCGGTATTCAGAATGCCGCGAATCACCGCCAGCATGCGGTTGGTCGTCGCGGGCGCTACACCGGTCCTCATGCGCCGCTGTGCCAGCCTGTCCAGCACATCGCGGGTGATCTGATCCAGCAGCAGATCGCCCAATACAGGGTCAGCACAGCGTAGGTGATGCTGGACATTGCGCAGCCAACGGCAATCCTGATGCTCCTCCAGCCAGCGCACCACGGCCTGCTGCCATGTGTAGCGCGGCTTCTCGCCTAGCTTCGCTTGCCGCCAGAACTCGGCTTTGCGCGCGTCGTGGAATTCCTGCGCCGCGCGTCGGTCGGCAGTTGCAGCAGTTTCCCGTATTTCTCGTCCATCCGGCGCGGTGAATCGAATCCACCACGTGGTGCCGCGTTTGTAGAGCGCCATTTCTCAGTCTCCTGTGCCTGCGTTTGGATGGTCTGAGTATGGTTCACCCATGCGGCGGCTGCATCGGCTGGGATTAGCGCCCGGCGGCCAATGCGCACCGTCGGCAGTTCGCCGCGCGCAATCAGACGGCGCACTGTGCGGGTACTGATGCCTCCGAGCTGCCGGGCAGCTTCGTCAATGCTCCACAGCAGTGGCATATCAAACTCCACACATGCCTTCGCATTCGTTGCCGAACATGTCCACTTGGCCGGCGTTCGGGTTGAAATCGACCTCGTCGATCCATTTCATGCTGCGGTGCAAGCGCACGTCTCCAGTAAAACCAACTGCCGATTTTGTTACCTGCATGCGCCGCTCGAACTCAACTGCCCGCTGAAAATCCTCGGGCTCTTCGGTCTTCAATCGCAGCCATTCGCGGTCGTGCTGATACGGGCAGAATACGCATGCACTGCGCGGCGGTTTCGGATAGCCGCGATCATCCATCCAGCGCAAACAATCATGCCGCTTCATGCGCATTTCAATCAGCGGCCAACGGTTTTCTACAAACTCATCGCGTGATGGTTTCATGCGTTGAGCTTCGTCAAGGCTGATGCCAATCCACTGCACAATGGATTCCTTTTTGTAGTTTTTCTTATAGAAGCTCTGAATCGGATTTATTTTAAAATCCGTAGTGCATTGGCGCATCATCGGCACCGGCTTTCCTGAATCGCCAATGCCATAAACGGGCGGCTGGCCGTTTGACCAAAACGTGCCATTTTTGGATGTCCTGACCGTGGTCGCGACAACGCCAAGATCACCCTTGGAAACACGATGCACCGGAAACGGCAGTTGTTTTTCCAGCCAATCGAGCCACCTGTAAACGGACTGCGGCTCGACCTGTGTGTCGGCGAATACCGCACACTCCGGCATGGGGGTGATTTCACCCGCTGCGGCCATTAAAGCCATAGTGCTGCTTTGCACGCCAGCACCCAAACTAATAACATGAATCATATTGATGCCTTTAAGCATTAGCAGTAAACGGCTTAGCCATGGCGCATGGCCTCACGCTGAGCCTGCCTTTCAATCACCTCTTTTTTCAGTGACTCAAACCAGGCATCCATTTCTGCATCATCGACCGGGTGATCTGTGTGCTGCAGGACAACCGGCGCGGGCTTTGCGGGGCGCTTGGCAGGCAGAATAAATAGCGGGCGCGTATCGCCCACCACGCGATAGACGAAGCCCGGCTTATGCTGAGTGTCGATTTCGATGGATTGCGCGCGCTCCCACAGCGGCAGCGAATACAGCAGGCGCTGGCTGGATGCCTGTATGTCCTGCTGTTTCAGCAGGGCGATGATCGAGCACGATTGCATCGGCCCGTGCTGTTTGAGCAGCTTGAACACAATCGGCATGACCGTATTCGCGAAATCGATTCTCGCGGTGTCGCGCGCCCTGGCGGGGCTGTCGCATTTTTTGCAGGAAGAGCGCAGCGAAAGGCCGGACGCGCGAACCAGGAATTGATCTTCCGGCAGCACTTTGCCGCATTTGTTGCACCGCTTCACTGCTGGCCTCCGTTGCGGCTGGCCTTGCTGGCGTCGATCAGCACGTCCGCCGTGATGCGGGTCGCGTATACGATTGCGGGCGATTGGTCCCATGCCGGTTTCAATCGCTCCAATTGCGTAATACCCCAGACGATTTTGAGTGATTCGGTAAGAGTGAAGGCCATGGCTAATTCTCCCATTCGTATTGGGTTATTTCAGGGTAGGATTTAGCGCGCTCGGCAGTGCGGACATGAATGGCAATCGGAGTCGCCAGCATCGCGTTGGCACTGTCCAGCAGTTCGCGGGTAATCTCGGTCGGGACCGGCGCATCAGAAGCCGGCGCAAAAATGCGCGCATTCCACCAGTGAATGGCCTTTTGTCGTGCGTAACCGCTGTGCTCAAGGCACACCCATTCACTCGCAACCCGCAAAAAGCCGCTCATGTAATCGACCCTCAGGGTCGGCGTGCCGGATTTCCCGACATGCCGCGAATACAGCACGCCGGATACCTCATAGCGCACCGGTGGCGGTGGCGGGGTAATGCCGGCAATGATGGCGCGATTACCGGCTTTCGGCAGTTCAATCGGCTGTTCTTCAGTGGGGAATTCATAGCCACAATGCGGACAAACGGCGGCAAAGCGGATGATTTCGGCCTCGCATTCCGGGCAGGTCTTGCGGTCGACCTTGGGGATCTTCTGTGCCGGCGCTTTCAGTTTGAGCTGATCAATCGGCCCGTGGCGTTCAGTATTGCCGCAAAAGTCCAGGCACAAACAGCCGCGTTTACGATTGCCTTCGATGGCGATTTTTTCGGCAGTCGGTCGGCTGCCGCGCCCCATCATTTGCACATACAGAATCGGGCTGACCGTAGGCCGGGCGACAATCAGGCAGTCGGTGTTAGGGGCATCGAACCCCGTGGTTAAAACGCCAACGGACACCAATGCGGTCAATCGACCATACCGAAAATCGGCAATATGCTGTGCGCGGCTTTTCCGGCTGGTTGCGCCAGTAATCGCCGCCGCCCTGATGCCGCGCGCCATCAACCATTCAACCGTTAAATGTGCCTGGTCCACTCCAGCGCAAAATACCAGCCATGACGTTCGATTGTCGGCCTGCGCCAGATTGACCGCCTCAGTCAGAAGCGGGTCAAGCACGTCATCACGGGACAGCAGGGTATTAAGCTGGTCCTCGCGATAATCGCCCTTCTCAATCTTGACGCCAGACAGGTCTACCTGATAGTGAGTCGGCTGCGGCCACAGCGCGGCCAAATAGTCGGCCTGAATCATCGGCACAAGCTGTTTGGTCAGGTCGCAACAAATGTCGGTGAAAAGCCGGTCTTCGCCCTTTACCAGCGATTCATAGCCGCCGCTGTGCGTTTTTGTTCCCGACACATAGCGAAACGGCGTTGCCGTGAGCCCTATCAGGCGCATGTAGGGATTCATGCTCAGCAGGTCGTCAATGAATTTGCGATAGGTGCCATTCCGCACCAGAGGAACCCGGTGCGCCTCATCGATAAAAACAAGGTCTACCGGGCGATCGTAATTGGCCAGTATTTTGGCCTTGTTCCATACCGATTGAATTCCGCAATACAGAATAGGCGAATCGGTATCTGCATAGCCAAGACCGGCTGAATACATTCCTACAGGCGCTTCAGGCCATATCTTCAGCAGCTTTTCAACATTCTGTGTGAGCAGCTCGGCGACATG
>OFRV01000066.1_pt1 | contig 14899 bp, 11 predicted proteins | sample 1543231 | NCBI WGS metagenome assembly OFRV01 (sample SAMN05442499, study PRJEB24371) | freshwater metagenome | isolation source: Freshwater Lake | place: Canada: Niagara | collected 2013-08-21 | reverse complement strand
CGCACCGGGCGCGCCACGAAGCGGCCCTCACCCAGCGCAACGATCACCCGCTGTTCATGGCCGGTGGTGATCAAGGCTTCGCGGGGAATATGCAGCACATTGACGCGCGGCGCGGCGTAGATCAGCACGGTGGCGAACATGTTGAACTTGAGCCGCTCGCCGGGATTGGCAAAGCGCAGCCGGGCGCGCAGGGCGCGAGTCCTGGCATCGACATCCGGATACAGATACTCAAGTGTCCCGGTCCAGGTTTCGCCGGGCGCATGCGGCAGGCGCACTTCGGCTTTCTGACCGACCGCCAGCCAGCCGGCCTGCTGCTCGAACACCTCGGCCTTGACCCAGACCGTACCTGGATCGGCCAGGGTCATCAGCTCCATTTCCGGGGTGACGTACATGCCCTCGCGGATGTTGAGCACGGCAACGATGCCGTCCTGACGGGCATAAACCGCGATCAGCGGGCGCACCTGGCGCTCCCGCTCCAGTTGCTGGATCTGGCTTTCCGCGACACCCAGCGCCAGCAGGCGATCCCGGGCGGCGCCCCGCAACGAAGCCTGAAGCCCTTCGAGTGCCTGCAGATATTCGCGCTGCGCGTTGACCAGATCCGGCGCGTAGACCTCCAGCAGCAGATCACCGCGCTTGACCCGTTCACCGAGGGTGCGCACCTTGAGATTCTCCACCCAGCCGTTGGCGCGCAGGTGGACATGACTCAGCACACGCTCGTCATAGTCGATATAGCCGACGGTTTCGATGCGCCGGCTCAAGTCGCCGCGCTCCACGGGCGCAGTGCGCACGCCGAGAGTGTTGACCATTTCCGGCGCGATGCGGATACCCGGCTCAGGCACAGCGGCGTGGCTCTGGTCCTCATCGGCGTACACCGGGATATAGTCCATGCCCATATCATCCTGGGCGGGCGTATCGGAAAAAATGCTCGGATTCATCGGATGCCGATACTTGATCGGCTTGCGCTCCACAGTGGGCGGCGCGGCACCGGGCGGCTCGCTCAGCCCGGCCAGCAGCGTTTGCAGATGGGGCGCCAGCAGTACGCCAGCGCCAAACAGCAGAATGGCGACAATGATCGCCAGGATGAATTTCATGGATGGGCACTCCCTCGGACAGGCATGAGTACGGTGCGGCGCACGGCCGCACCTTCGACAGCTCACGTCAGACAGGGAGCGCTATAAGCGCAGCACGGCAGAACGATGCAGCGGTGGCGGTCGCGGCGGCAGGTCCGGATCGCGGGGTTTATGCGCGACCCTGCCCAGCCAGTCGGGCGGCAGCGCTTCGGGCAAGGCCGGCCCGGGCATCCAGTGATCGAGCGCCGCGCTGACCGGTACGGCATCGGGACTGGGCAGACGGTCCATGTTCAGGCAGGCCCAGTCGGGACAGAGCGATAGCGCCGGATCGAGCGGCGCCCGGTCCGGTCCGGCCGGGTCGTGACAGGCCGCAACAGGCGTGGCAGGCATCATCCCCGCCTGCGCCATCGGGCAGCAGTCACCGCCGAGCAGCAGCGCCATCACCAGCAACAGCACTGCGGGCAAGGTCAGTGGACGGAGCGGATGTCGCGAGAAGGCCTGCATGATCGCCGCCCGGAATCACGCTTTAGCGCAGGTACACGCCATCGACCCCGATCTTGCCAGGACCGTTGAGCACGTAGATGCCGGCCGAATTACCGCGCACGCCAAAGGCAAGATGCCCATCGCCGACCTGGATTTCATGGCCGCTCACCGCATCGCGATAAACACCATTGCGAATCCCACTGATGCTGATGTGCTGATCGCCGCCGATTGCCAAACCCACCACCGCATAACTGGCGCCGTGGTCATGGTCGCGGACAAAGCGCATGCCACTGCCCCATTCGCTGATATGGCCCATCGCGCCTTTTTGCAGAGCCGGAATGGCGCGGCGAATCTGATTTAGGCGCTGAATATGCCGATATAGCGGATGGCTCTGGGTCTGAGCGATGCGGTCGTCAGTCAGATGATCGCCGAAATAGGCGCGCCCGGTCTGATCCAGGGTATCGTCATTGCCAATCACATCCTGTGGCGCACCCTTCATGAACTCGATTTCCTCGCCATAGTACAGGCAGGGAATACCGCGCACCGTCCACAGCAGGTTATAGGCCGCGGCTGCCATCCACTGCTCGCCCTTGAAACGGAAACGGAAATCGTTGTCCGGGCCCACATCGTGATTCTGCAGGAAGGTCACCAAAGTACTGGCATTACCATAAATCCAGTCCATCTCCAGCACCCGCGCTACGCCGTCATAACTGCCCCGGCTGAGATTATCGCGGAACGTGGAGAACAGGCCGAAATCGAGTTGCGGAAAGCCGGAATCACCGCCGGAATGCGGATCACGTGGATCGTGGCCGAGCCGGGTATACCACCAGGGCCGAATAAAGGACGGGCCATTATCGCCGCCGCCCAAATCACCCCAACCGTAACCCTTGACCAGATTCTCACCGAATACGAACAGGCCCGGCTTGTGCGCTTTCCAGGCGTTGACATATTCAAGCAGGTTATCGCGCGGCACATGCTTGACCGTGTCGATGCGCAGCGCATCCACGCCCATGTCGAGATAGCGATTGATCGAGCCGATCAGATAATCCTTGACGTTCTGCCGGTCGGTGGCGAGGTTGATGCAGTCACCGGCGATATGCTTGCGCTGCACCGCTGCACTTTCCCAGTCGCCGCCGCAGATAAAACCTTCCTGCATATACCATTCGGGATCGAGGCTATTGGCATCGATGCCGAAAAAGCGGCCAGGATTGTAGCCGGGCTTGGGCACGGTCTCGCCGGTCCTGGGATCGACCAGCGGAATCTTGCCATCCGGGTCGCTCTGGAAACGCTGCCGATACCAGTCGGGCGCAACCGGGTTATCAATGTCGTCGCGATTCGGCCAGGCGTAGTTGCCCAGATTACCCTGATAGGGTCCGTGATTGACCCGGCCCTGTTCTGAACCCTGCGGCACATAATATTTAATCGGCAGGTGATCAATATGCACCTTGCCGCGAATACCGTACTGACAGGAATGGTTGACTACAACATCCTGAATGATCTTGATACCGCGCTGATGTGCTGCGTTGATTAAATCCTGATAGGTCGCATCCGGCGATTCCAGGCGTGGATCAATACGCGTCCAGTCATAGGCGTGGTAGCCGTGATAATCCAGGCCACTCCGATTCTCCACCGGTGGCGTGATCCAGATCGCGGTAAAACCAAGATCGCGGATATAGTCGAGGCGTTGAATCAGGCCCTTGAAATCGCCGCGCCAGTGTGGGTCTTCGGGTTGGCCGGTGTCGCGGTTGAATTTAATCCGGTCGCGACAGAAAAAGCTGATGCTCGGATCGCCTTCATAAAAACGCGCGGTGAGCAGAAAATAAATGCTTTCCTCGCGGAAATCGCCTAGCGGACCGTCAGGGTCCAGCGCACCGCGCGGTGCCGGAACCGTGCCGGGTGTACTGGCAACCGGCGCGGTAGCATCAGTCACAACCGGCGGCAGCTCATGCCATTGGCCTTGCGCATACCAGCCCTCGCGATCGCGGTACAGGTCAGCGGTTTGCCGGCCGTGATGATCGTGAAACAGCAGTTGCGCGGCACTGCCACCAGCGAAGCGGTACGTAAACCAGCCGTCGGCATCGGCGACCAGCGGCAGACCAGGCCACAGGCTATCCGGACCACCGGGCTGAGTATTCCAGTAATGGATATGGATGCTGTCCGCCCAATCGACGGGCTTACGGAAATGAATAACGAGTTCACTCATGATCGCTTGCTGCTGTCCCGTGACCGGATCGGGCTGATCCGGATTATGTCTGTCTATAGTCGCACAAAGCGCACTGCCCCAGCAGGATGCGCGCGCCAATTCTTCCCGTCAGCCACGGGTTAGTCGTGACCCGGGTGCGCGTGACCTGTGGTCGAGACGGCCGGGCTTGCTGTCGCCGGCGCTACATCAACGCCGAACGCGGCAAACACCGGCTGCCCATCCACCTGCACCTGAGCAAACAGCTTCTGGTAGCCGGGCGTGGCGAAATCGGCCATGAAATCCAGATGCGGCCCGCCGCGTTCCGTAGCTGTTTCCGGTTCCCTGCCGAGCGGATGAAGATGCACAACGGTGCTGCGCTCAACGTTGAAACCGACCATGTGCGCGAATGCACCCATCACCGGTTGCAGTTGACTGAACGGTTGCCCATCAGCGCCAGCCACGCTCAGCCGGACCCGACCCGGCTGGCCTGCACGGGGCGGCTCGGCAAACTGCAGCGTGAAGCGGTAGCCATCCACGGTCGTGCTGTCGTTTACCACCGGCTTAGGCACGCCTGGCGTTCCGGCCACATGGAAGCTGGTGATGGCGTATTCCTGGCGCGCGCTCGCCTCCGGCAGCAGATCGACAAAAACCCTGTAGTCGCCTGCCTGGCGCGCTGTGACGGCAAATGTGTAGCTGCCCGGGATCGCACCCGGAGTGGGATGCACATGCTGATAATCACTCAGGCTGGGATCGATGATCAGCAGATGCAGCTTTTCCGTGTGCACCAGCCGCAGGTCATCCAGCAGCACCGGCTTGCCCTCCTGGTTCAATAGTGACAGGGTCAAGCGTGCCGCTTCACCGACCTTGAGGGACTGGGTGGGGTCGAGGGTAGCGCGAATCGTAGCCAGCGCCGGGGCATGATGAGCCTCCTGTTCATGCACATGGCCGGCGACGGCCTCGGCCCAGACCGGGGTCGCGACTGTGGATAGCACGGCGATGGCGAGCCGCGCGGCGGTACGGAATCGATATGGCATTGGGGTCCATGGCCTCTTTATGGGTTGTCTGGCAGATATGGACAACGGCACACCCGGTCCCGTCATCGGACACGACCAATTTTGCATACTGCGAAAAAGATTATTTTTTAACCACACCGCAGGTATCGCGACAAGAGTCGGTTTTTACAAGGTGTGTTGCTGCCATTGGCCGGACCCTTTGCAAAGTTATCCACAGATTCTGTGGATAAGTCGTCCGAACCGGATTTGCTGAACATCCACTCTTGACAAGGAAAAAAATACCTATATTGTAGTTATTGCGTATATACACTGTTTAACAAGTACCTGTTTATGGGCAAAAGAAAAAAGCAGAAAGATAAGGAAGATACCGTGAAACTGGTGGTACGGATCGAGGCGGAACTACGCGATGCCTTCATCGAAACCTGCCAGTCGATGGACACCACGGCTTCCCGGGAAGTGCGGCGTTTCATCCGCAAATTCCTCGCTCGCTCGGGCAGCACGGACGCCCGGGGTCCGGCACATGACCATGATGGCTCCGCGGGGCCGCCACCCGACACCTGAACGTGCATTCCATTTTTTGAGGTGCCTAATGATGCTCTCCATGACCCTCCCCCCGTCGCCCAGCGGCGCCCAGGACCAGGAAAAGACCCGGGCTGCCATGGACGCCATGCATGCCTATTTCACCGCCACCGCGCAAAACCGCCCACAACGGGAACGGCAGCGCCTGGCGCATGAGTGGCTCGCCACCGTTCGCCGGTTGCGCAACCCGACCCATTAAGCCGTGATCGCCCCACCTGGCGATTACGATCCCCGACATGTCAAGACCCTGACAGCAGCGCCGTCCGCCACGGCACGCCATCAGGATCGGACATGGCGATCCTGATGCGCGTGTTGCTGGTGGAGGATGACCCGATGATCGGCGACAGCCTGCGCCAAGGGCTGCGCGCCGAGGGTTTCGCGGTTGACTGGGTCCAGGATGGCCGCGCTGCCGAACAGGCCCTGGACATCCATCCCTATGCACTGGTGCTGCTCGACCTGGGACTGCCGAAGAAGGACGGCCTGGCTGTGCTCGGCGACTGGCGGCGGCGGGGCATCACCCTGCCGGTGCTGATTCTCACCGCCCGTGACGCCATTCCCGACCGGGTGCGCGGTCTCGACAGCGGCGCCGATGACTATCTGGTCAAACCCTTTGATTTCGACGAACTGCTGGCGCGCATGCGTGCACTGCTGCGCCGGCACGCCGGACGGGCGCAAACCGTACTCGACTACGGTAAGCTGCAACTGGACCCGGCCCGCCATACCCTCACCTATCATGGCCAGCCGGTTGCGCTATCGGCGCGCGAGTTCAGCCTGCTGCAGGCCCTGCTCGAACACCCTGGCGCGGTGCTATCGCGCGAGCAACTGGAAGACCGCCTGTACGGCTGGGGTCAGGAAGTCGAGAGCAACGCCATTGAAGTCCACGTCCACAACCTGCGCCGCAAGCTCGCCCCCGGTCTGATCCGCACCGTGCGCGGCGTCGGCTACCGGCTGGGCGATCCCTCGTGATCATGCATTCGATCCGCCAGCGCCTGCTGCTCGGGCTGCTGGCCGGACTGGCTCTGGTGCTGGCGACTTGCGGCTATGTTGCCTACCGTCAGGCCCGCACCGAGGTCAACGCCCTGTTCGACTACCAGTTGCAGCAGGCTGCACTGGCCTTGCGCAATCAGAACTGGCTGAGCCTGGTGCTCGGCGAGGATGAGGGTGATAGCGATTTGCTGCTACAGGTCTGGGATCGTGGCCGTGGCCTGCTCTATGTGTCGCGCAGGTCCGCTGAACTGCCCTTCGCGGCGCGGCCCGGGTTTGCTGATCTGGACTGGCGCAATCAATCCTGGCGGCTGTTCGCCCTGTATGTCGGTGAACGCATCATCCAGGTGGCGCAGCCGGTACAGGTACGCCGACGCATGAGCGCCGATATTGCCCTGCGCAATCTGGCACCGTTTCTGCTGCTGCTACCGGGGATGGGTCTGGTGGTCTGGTTCGGGGTCGGCGCTGGATTGCGGCCACTACGCCGCATCGCCGAGGATCTGCGCCAGCGTCGCCCCGATGCCCTGGAACCACTGGCTTCGGGACAGCGCGCACCGCTGGAAATCGTGCCGCTCGTTCAGGCTCTGGATGCACTGCTGGCGCGGCTAGCGCAGACCCTGGACAGCCAGCGCCGGTTTATCGCCGATGCCGCCCACGAGCTGCGCACGCCGCTGACCGCGCTCTATCTGCAGGCTGAACTGGCGCGGCGTGGCACTGATGCCGACCGTGCGGCGGCACTGGAGGCCCTGCGCGCCGGGCTGGAGCGCATCCGCCACCTGGTCGAGCAACTGCTGGCCATGGCGCGGCTTGATGCCACGCCACCGCCAACCGTGTTGGAAGCGGTGGAACTGCGCGCGCTGGCGCGGGACGTGGTTGCCGAACAGGCAGCCATCGCCGCAGCGCGCGATCTTGATCTGGGTCTACTGCCCGGCGCGACCGTCAGCGTCGCCGGCAACCCGGCCGAGCTGCGGACTCTGCTGAGCAATCTGGTCGACAATGCCCTGCGCTACACCCCGGCCGGCGGTCAAATCGACGTAGGCATTGATCGCGAGGGCACTGTCGCCGTGCTCAGCGTCCGCGATACCGGGCCGGGCATCGCCCCGGCGGAGCGCGCGCGGGTGTTCGACCGCTTTTATCGCGGCGCGGCCGGCACCCGCGCCCCCGGCAGCGGCCTGGGACTGGCGATCGTGCAGCACATCGCCAGCCGCCACCGAGCCCAGATCACGCTTGACGATGCCGCGCCGGGCCTGCGGATCACGGTGCGCTTTGCGCAGCTTGCCCAGGTCGACGCCTAGCCGAACACATCGACGCGCAGGGTGCCCCGGGCACGCCAGTCAGCCAGGGTCGCCTCAGCCTGCAGCAGGCCATAGCGGGCACCGTGCTGACGAATCACCGTGAGCAGCGCTTCCTCAACGGCATTGCCGATCGTGCTGGCCCGCCCGCAGGTGTAGAGCACACCCTGCCGCTCCACCAGCCAGCGCAGAAGTTCGGCGCCGTTTTCGACGATCCGCGCCTGAATGTGGCAACCGTCGCCGGCATCGCGGGAGAACGCAGTATCCAGCCGGGTCAGCACGCCGGCGCGCTGCCATTCCTCAAAACGCGCCCGATAGAAAAAGTCACCATTCCGATAACGGTTGCCAAACAGCATCCAGACCGGCCCGGCATCCGACCGGCCAACGCGCTCCGCGATGAAACCGGGGAACGGAGCGACACCGGCACCCGTAGCCACCAGGAGCAGCGGCCGGCTCAGGTCATCCGGCGGATTGAAACCCGGATGATGGCGCAGTTTCGCCGCGATCGACGTGCCCGGCTGCAGCAGGCGGCACAGATAGCCCGAGGCCAGCCCGAAGCGATGGTTACCGGCGGCATCTTCCCAACTGTGCAGCCCCACTGTCAGCTCGATACGCGGCTCAGCGCCGCACGCGGAACTGCCGATCGAATAGCAGCGCGCCGCTTCGCTCTCTGCCGGACTGAACAGCAGCAGATCGCCGGGCCGGAACTCCGGGTGCGCACCGACCACCTCAAAGGCCAGCCGCCAGGTTTCGCGGGTATTGCCCCGCGTCGGATCGTCGAGCCGCTCGCGCTCCACCAGGGTCACGGTCAGCGGCTGATCAATATCCGGCGTCTCTACCGCACCCAGGCGCTGCCCCAGGGTGCGCGCATTCTCTTCCAGCCACTGCCGCCAGACTGCGCCAGGCTCACCGTCGGCGCGCTGCCATGCACCCGTTTCGCGGGCACCGTATTTCAGCAGCGCCTCGCGCACCTGCCGGCCGCCGCCGCAGAAGGTCGGATAGTGCGAATCGCCCAGCGCCAGCAGGCTAAAGCCCATCCCGCTCAGATCCGCATCGCCCAGCCGCGCCAGAAAAGGACGGGCCGTATCGGGCACATCCCCATCGCCAGTCGTTGAGACGATCAGCAGGTTGTGGCGAAAACCGGCCAGCTCACGCGGATCCAGTGCTGCCAGCGAGGCACAGATCACCGCTTCACCGGCGCTGCGCAAGGCCTGCGCGGTCGCCTCGGCCAGCCGCGCAGCGGTACCGGTCTGGCTGGCGAAGGCAACCAGAATCGAGGCGTTGCGATCACCCGAGCGCTGCCCGGCCAGCCGCACCCGGCGCAGCCAGGAATACAAGCCGGTGCCGCTCAGCGTCAGCAGGCCCAGCGCCGCCAACAGGGCCAGCGCCCCCGAACCGGCACCGCCCCAGGTACCCTCGTGCAGTTCCTTGACCCAGTTGCGACCGGCAGGCAGCAGTTCGGGCGGGTTATCGCCGCGGATCAGATACTGCACCGGACCCTGCGTACTCTGTCCCTGCAGCAACACCACCTGGCCACGCAGCACACGCACCTTGTTCACCGCACTCAGCTCGCCCTGCGTCGCGGCGATTTCAATGGCCCGGGCCAGGGAAGGTGCCGGCACCGCCGGGTTAGGCGGCGGCAGTGCCGGACCGCCGATATGCAACACCATCAGCAATCCGGTCACCGGCGGCAACGCCAGCAGCGGCAGCGCCAGCCAGCCCAGACCACCATGCCAGCCGAGCAGGGTATTACGCAGCCGCGGCCAGCCCAGCAGCAGGCCAATAAGCAGAATTGCCACCAAGGCATAGGTAGCGACCTCAACCACGAAACCAGCGCCCACCAGCAGGTTTTTATGCAGGTCGAGGGCAAAGGCAAACGGATCGAAAGACGGCGCGGCGCTCAGCGGCGCATGGCTGTCCAGATCAAAGCGGCCACTGACACCGGCAGCGGGCGCGCGCACTTCAATGCTGCGCCCATCCGCCGCCACTGTCAGCCGATTGGCGCTGCCCTGGGGATCGATGGCCCGCAGCGTGCTGACCACGGCCTGCGGCGCGACCGCCACCGCCTCCGGCTGCACAATCGGCTTCAAGGCCAGCACCGCTCCGGACAGCAGGATCAGCAGCAGAACCGGCGCCACTAGCAGGGACAGCCAGCGGTGAACCTTCGTCAACCCTCGTTTTTGTATCATGCCCTTCAACATCAGACCTTTCCTCCGGGATATGCAACGCGGCACACGGAATCGCAATGCCGCCTTTCAAGGTCCGTCATCCTGTTCCCGGCGCGGGTTAAACGCGGTTACCCGGATGTAAAACTCGGTAAAAGCCGGTAAAGGCGCTTGGCCGATGTCCGGGCATTGCTATCATCAGCGCTGCTACAACTGCGGAGTAACGCGCATACCCATGACCACCGTGCTGCTGGTTGACGACGATATTGAGCTGAGCGGCATGCTCAAGGAGTATCTGGAACGGGAAGGCTTCGCCGCGACGACGGTCGGCGATGGCGAAAGCGGCGTTACTGAGGCGCTGTCCGGGCACTATGCGATCGTGGTGCTCGATGTGATGATGCCGCACCTTAACGGCATCGAAGCACTGCGCCGCATCCGCATGCACAGCCGCATCCCGGTGCTGATGCTCACCGCCAAGGGCGAGGATATCGATCGCATCGTCGGTCTGGAACTGGGCGCCGATGACTATGTGCCCAAGCCCTGCACACCGCGCGAACTGGTCGCACGCCTGCGCGCCATTCTGCGGCGCGGCAGTGCTGCGCTGGCAGCGCCCGTGTTAACCGAGCCGCTCGTGGTTGGCCCGCTGACGCTGTGGCCGGCGCAGCGCCGCGCCGAATGGGCTGGGCAACTGCTGGAACTGACCAGCACCGAGTTCAACCTGCTGCAAACTCTGCTGCGCCACGCCGGCCGGGTGGTCAGCAAGGCGGAGCTGTCCGAACAGGGCCTGGGCCGGCCACTAGCACGTTTTGATCGCAGTATCGACGTGCATATGAGCAGCATCCGCCAGAAACTGGACACGCGCAGCGCTGACCGTGCCTGGATTCAGACGGTACGCGGTATCGGTTATCAGTTCGTTCTGGATGTGCGCCATGACTGAGCCGCCAGCCGGTACAGCGCACGAGCGGGCCGCACAAGGGCCATGGTCCCTCCGACCCACCCTGCACCGGCTGGCGATGCGGGTCCAGCCCATCCTGAAGGCACTGAACGGTGGGCGGCTATTCTGGAAATTCCTGCTCGCCTTCTGGCTGACTTTGTTGCTGGTGGGGGTGGGCGTGGGCACGGCGGTGTGGCTACGTCAGCAGGCCGTGGTCGAATATCAACAGGACCTGGCCGATGGCCCGCGGATTCTGTTCATGCTGGATTCGACCGTGGCCACCCTGCGCCACGGTGGCCTGGGCGCGCTGCGTGAATTGCTGAATGCCTGGCAGCAGCGCAGCGGCGCCCATGTGTTCGTGGTCGATGACGCCGGGCAGGACCTGCTCGGGCGCGCAGTGCCGGCCGAGACGCTGGCTCTGGCCCGCCGGCGCGTGGATGAGCACACATTGCCGGGCATCGCCCGTGAGATGGCGGTGGGCGGACGGCAGTACCTGTTTTTCGTCCCGGCCCGGGGCAGCGCGCTCGACAACCGTCCATTCAAGATCTTGGCTTATCCGGCATCGCCGCTGTTACCGATTGGCATGGGCCTGCTGGCCAGCCTGATCTGCAGCGCCCTGCTGGCCTGGTATCTGTCCCGGCCCCTGCGCCACCTGCGCGAAGCGTTCGCAGCCCTGGCCGCTGGCCAGTTCGACACCCGAGTGAGACTGCGCATGCGTGGCCGCCGCGACGAGATCGCCGATCTCGGCCGCGATTTTGATCACATGGCCGAGCACCTGCAGAGCCTGATCGGTTCGCAGCGCCGCCTGCTGCATATCGTCTCGCACGAATTGCGCTCGCCACTGGCGCGCCTGCACGCGGCTATTGGCCTGGCCCGCCAGCAGCCGGAACAGCGTGAAGCGTCGCTGGAACGCATCGAGCGCGAAGCCGGCCGCCTGGATACCCTGGTGGGCGAACTGCTGACGCTATCGCGGCTGGAAGCGGGCGTCAGCGGTCCACTCGATCAGTATGTCGATCTGGTGGAGCTGGTGAGGGGCATCGCTGAGGATGCCCGTTTCGAGGCCGAAGCCAGCGGGCGAGCACTGTGCTTTCGCGGTACGGGCGAGGTCGTGGTCAAGGCACGCGCCGAGTTGCTGTATCGGGCGATCGAAAACGTGGTGCGCAACGCGGTCAAGTACACCGCGCCGGGCAGCATGGTCGAGGTGACGGTCGAGCAACTGCCCGCTGCGGGATGCCTGTGCATCACGGTCGATGATCGCGGTCCCGGCATTCCGGAACATGAGCTGGGTACGGTGTTCGAGCCGTTCTATCGCAGCGAGACCAGCCCGGCAACGCGCGGTTTCGGTCTCGGGCTGGCCATTGCCCGGCGGGCCATTCTCGCCCACGGCGGCACCATTCAGGCACACAATCGCCCAGATGGCGGCTTGCAGGTTGCCATCCGGCTGGCGTTGCCGCTGGCTGGGCAGCCGTGATTCCCAACTGCGGCAGCCCTGTCCAGCAACATCGCCAGCCGCGACGTCAGTACTAGCGGATGCGCCGCCACAACAGGGCGTGGCTGACGATGTACTGATATTTGCGGGCGTGCTCGCGAATCAGCAGCGGTTCCTCATCCTCGCGCAGCAGTTCGAAGCCTTCGGCGACCAAGAGCGCCTTGAGTGCTGCCGCACTGCTGACCGGCTGCCCGTCGCGCAGAAAGCCGCCCAGCCAGGCATCCGGCGGAGTGAACTGTTCCAGCCAGCTGTACGGCGAGAACAGCGCCAGCAAACCACCGGGCCGCACCAGACCGCGCGGACCGCCAAACCGGCCAAGCAGCGCCTTCGGGCTGGGCAGACGGCACAGCAGATTGGCCAGCAGCACCGCATCGAAATCGACCAGTTCCGCCGGCAGTGAACAGGCATCGGCCTGACGGAAGGCGACCCGGGTCCGGTCGATGGCCGGGTCGATCATTGCGTTTACGGTCGCGCCCCGTTGGCCCTCGTCCTTGCGGAAATAGCGCAGTTCGCCTTCGCGGCGCAGCACGTCAGCGGCATCAATGAAGGTGCGGCTGAGATCGACGCCCAGCACTTCGCCATAGCCGCGCGCCAGTTCAAAACTGGAGCGGCCCACCGCGCAGCCGATATCCAGGGCGCGGCCGGTCGGCACAGCGTATTTGCGGGCGGCATCAAGCAGCCAGCGCGCGCAGCGCACCGGGAATTCGACTGCGGCGCGTGGCCCGAAGGCGTAGGGCATCTGCTCGGTGGGCGCACCGTAGTGCAGCAGCAGGTATTCATTGAGCACCTGCGGATCTTCGTAAACCTGACCCGCCGCGCCGGCCTGATCGAGCCGCACTGCGCCGCCATCGCCCGCGCTTTGCACCCAGCGAAACCCGGCGTGCTGGTAAAAATGCGGGCGGAAGTGAAAACGCGCCCAGATGCTGGCCTCGTCGCCGGTCGAGACCCAGGAGCCGCCAATGATCATCTGGTGCTGACCGTCATAGCAGGGCGAGCTGAAGTCATCGTAATAGGGATGGACGCGGGCGCCGGGCAGCGGATTGAAATGATCCTCCAGCCATTGCCAGACGTTGCCGAATACGTCGTAAAAACCGGCCTCGGTGGGCGTGCCGACCTGCACCGGACAGGAGGATCCGTGCGCCAGATGCAGATTCCAGCCGTACTCGCGCCCCAGAGTAACGCCATCGCATTGCATCACCGGATCGGCGACAACGCCCAGGCTGCGCGCCTGGCGCTGCGCGGCGCCGCGCAATGCCTGATGCTCGGCTTCGCTGGGCAGGCGGTAGCGCACACCTTCCCGGGCGCTGCGCCAGGCGCAATAGGCCTGGGCCTCGTGATAATTGACCTCGACCGGCCAATCCCAGGGCATATCGATGACTTCGAACAAGGTGCGCAGCTTGAAGCGGTGCAGGCCGGCCGGACCCTCCGGCACCCAGAAGGTCGGCCACTTGATATTGCGAAAGCCGCGCCAGTCCCAGCCGATGTCCGACCAGTAGGCGCGCTCCCGGTAACCGCCAGCAACCATGAAGGCGTGAAATTCGCCATTGCTGACCAGATAGCGGCTGGCCTGAAACGGCTGCAGGGCCGTCTCGCGCTGACCGTATTCGTTATCCCAGCCGTAGGAGGGCCAATCGACCGGCTTGCCCAGGGTCACGGTCTGGGCGGGCACGGCAAGCGCGGCATTGTCGGGAAAATTCTGACCTGGGCGCGGCGGGAAAACCGTAACCCGGCAGGCCGCCGATGGATGCAGGGCCGGCCAGGCGGCGGGCCGCTGTACCCATTCCAGCGGCAATTCGTGAATCAGCATCGCCGAGGTTTCCAGATGGATACGCTCATGCTCAAAGCCCATGAACAGCGCCCACAGCGGCTGATCCTGGGTGATCGGCGCATGACCGGCAGCCAGTCCGGGATGGGTTTCGATCACGCCGCGCACGATGCGATAGACCTGCTGGCGGTAGGCATGCACCGCGCCAATCTCCGGCCAGAGCATCTCGTTCTTGGACATGTCGTCCCAGCGCATTTCATCGACGCCGGTTTCAAACAGCCGTTCAAAGTCGACATTCAGCGGCTGCTCGATCAGGCCGGCGACGCGCAGCTTGTTGATGTACAACGCCGGCGGATGGCCGTAGTAGAAGATCATCGGGTGACGCAGATGATGATAGGGCGGGCGAAAAAACGCCTCCTCACCGCGCAGGCCGGCGAACAGAATTTCGGTCAATGTCCAAGTATTGTCGAAGTAATCCAGAACCTGTTGGCGAGTACAGATCGCCAGGTCGGGCAATGGCAACGCGGTGAATGTGCCATCAGCCTGGCGACCGGGGCAATCATCCGGGGCGTGTCCCGTCCACCAGGCAGCCGGACGAGCGCCAACAAGCTCAATAAACGACTGACCACGCAGGTTTTTCCGCCAAAGCTCAGCGGTATGCTCCCCCATCATGCTCGCAACTGACATCACCATGCTCCCTCTTCATTGATCGGCGTCGGTAACGGCTGGTGGCCGTTTCAATCATTATGCAATATCTATACATTATATTAAAACCGAGCCTTTGGAAGAACAATTTCGCGTCAGGGTTCCCATGCTGCCTGCGATCAGCGGACGGGAAGTTGCTCAGCACTAGCTTCCGCTTCGGTCGATGCCGCTGCTTCGGGTACTGCTTCCGCTTCGGTCGATGCCGCTGCTTCGGGTACTGCTTCCGCTTCGGTCGATG
>OFRV01000065.1_pt1 | contig 14952 bp, 11 predicted proteins | sample 1543231 | NCBI WGS metagenome assembly OFRV01 (sample SAMN05442499, study PRJEB24371) | freshwater metagenome | isolation source: Freshwater Lake | place: Canada: Niagara | collected 2013-08-21 | reverse complement strand
CAGCAGCAGTACCCGCAGCAGCAGTACCCGCAGCAGCAGTACCCACAGCAGTACCACCCGCAGCAGTACCACCCGCAGCAGTACCACCACCGCCAGCACCGCCACCGCCAGCACCCGAGCCCGAGCCCGAGCCCGAGCCCGAGCTGCTCGTCGTACCGCTACTGCTAGAGCCAGTACCCTTGTTGCTGTCGATATTCAGACTTATGTCGCAGTTCGGCGCGATGCCAATCGTCAGGCTGCTACCCGCGTCTACCGTAGCCGAGCAACCATTGGAGTACACAATATTAACTGGACTCGATCCAGCCAACACCTGGTCGCCCTTGAACAGCTTCATGCCGTTAACTACAGATTTGCCATTAACCGAAGCTCCTGCCACAGCATTCGGGATCTGCGCAGCAACAGGCCTCGGCTGAGGCACCTGGCCAATCCGTTCTGCCTGGAAGCCATCAACCGCACGAATCGCAGCCAGGTCTTGCGTACATTTCCGCGTCTGGCCCAGCACCAGCATGCTGTTTGCCGGCAGCTCCAGTACACAGCCATCCGCGTAAGTCACATTAACCTGGCTACCCTCCAGGCTTATCACGCGGCTACCCGTAACAACCGCCATGCCCTCGCGGGCCGGTACCATGGCGCTGCCCTGGCTGACAAACACCTTACCTTGCGGCTGCTGCAACAGCGCAGCAGGCTCGGCAGCACCAGCGACCACGGTAACACCTGCCAGCGCCGCCGCCACTCCAAACTTGATCAAGTTACTCATACCATTCACCCCCTTGCACACACCACCCGTTGCAGACCCATCCCCAGTTTTAAGGCGACACTCCACCCATAAACTTTCGGCGACTTATGCGCAACAACCTTAACCTTATAAAAGCAAACACAAAAACGGAATTTCTGCACCCGTTTATGCCGCTTTACCCACTGTGAACATAGCAATTGCCACCTGGACTGTCCAGCTTTTGCAACTATCTGTCTTCCAGACGCGCAATGCTCAGATCGTCAAACCAGATATCGCCTTCCACCTCAAAGTCCAGCGCAGCGCGCCCCTCCAGCTCCAGCCGCAGCACCTGCGCCATGCAATCGCTCTCGGGAACCGTGAACTCGACCCCGAACAACCGCCAGTCATCAGATCCCAGAAAGAGTTCACTAGCCACCAGCACGGGCCGGTCTGGAGCACAGCGCATCGTCCAGCGCAATCCCCGCTCGGTACGCAGCTGGTCCACCCGCACCCAGCCCCGCAAGCGATACTGGCCGGGCTCCAGGAACAGGTACTGCAGAACATGGCGGAATTGGGCCCGCTGGCCATTAAAGCTGATGTGCAGGGCCCTGTCACCGCGCGCCCCATAGGTCTGAGCGGTTTCCACCATGACCCCACGCAGCGGTAATACCTGCCAGTCGAACCCCACACTGGTCAGCGGCAGTTCAAAGCTACCGTTATAAACATTTCCCAGTACGGTCAACTGGCGATCATCAAGACCATTGAGCCAAGCCAGATAAGCATCCAGCCAGCGTTTATCTCGCAACAGTCGACCCAGATAGGCCTGCTGCTCGACCTTATCCAGCGGATCGCCGCGGCGACGCCGGGCCTGATAGAGGGAAAGCACCGTCTCCGGAGATTGCGCCTTCTGCGCCGTATAACTGAAGAACTGCAACCACCAGGCCGGAGGGTGTTCCAGAAAGGGTTGCAGCAAGAGCCGGCTGGCCGGGTTTTCGGCCACACGCAGCAGGACCGGGAACAACTGCTTGGCATTCTCCGGCCGGTTCAGCAGTAAATTACTCCACCGGGCCAGCACCCGATCCCATTGCCCCTGGCGCAACCAGAAATCCGCCGATCGCGACAGCACCGGTGGACGCATGGGTCCAAGCGCATCGGCCACTGCAACCAGCGTCCAGGCCTCTGGCACACGATTCGCCTTAACCCACAAGTCGGCCAAGGCCAGATACACCAGTGCGTCACTCGGATCCGCCCAGGCAGCGGCTTGCAGCAACCGCTCGGCGGCCGGCGGGTCGCTTTCAAACTGTGTGAGCGCCTGCTGATACAAACCCTGTGGCTGCAGCGGCTGCCAAAGCAACGCCTCCACGGCTTCCGCGCGGTCATCCTGCTGGCTGTAATATTCGGCCATTCCACTGACGACGATCCGCCAGCCCATTAGCCCGACCAGCAACAGCAGACTCACTCCCTTGACCATGCGCAGCGCGCTGTTTATCACCTTCCTCCCGACTCCTGTGCCTGGATATCATAGTGAAAGCCAATGATCCGCAATTGCCCATCCTGTTTTTGCACATCGAAGCGGATGTTGCCCTGATAGCGGTCATGGGTCACGCCATTGACGTGCATGGCATAAAGTTCATAGCGGCCATGACCGCTGGCATCGGGGCCATGCCGCTCCCAGCGCAGATTGCGCAGGTTGATCCGCCGGGCACGGGTCGTGTTGAAAAAATCAGCGTAATCGCGCCGCAATTTCCCTAGGTCCTGACTGCCGTTGACCCGTGCCTGCGTCGCAAACAGTCCCATCAGACCACCGAGGTCTCCGCGCTCATAGGCGCCCGCGTAATGGCCTATCAGGCTATCCAGTTCGGGTGCCATAACATCGCGCATTGCGCGCGCCTGCTGTTCGGCCTGCAGACGCTCAGCTTCAAGACGCTGGGCGCGCGCCTGCTGTTCGGCCTGCTCGGCCTTGCGGGATTCAATGGGCGGTGAATCCACTTTCGCTGGCGCGGCGGGAGCGGCGGGAGCCTGCTGCTGGACACGCAACTGCGCGGCCAGTTGACGCGTGCGGTCCTGTTCGGCACGCAACTGCGCGGCCAGCCGCTCGGCCTGCAGTTGATCGGTACGCATCTGCTCCAGCTTCAAACGCTCGGCACGCAACTGCGCGGCCAGTTGCTCAGCTTGGGCCCGCTCGGCCTGCAACTGCTGCAAGCGCTGGCGTTCGGCCTCAAGCCGCTCGGCCTGCGCCCGCTGGGTTATTTGTTGCTCAGCCTGCAACTGCTGCAAGCGCCGGCGCTCAGTCTCGGCGTGAGCCACCTGCAACTGCTTCTCCAACTGATCGCGCTCGTGCCGCAACCGCTCCAGTTGCTCAGTTTCAGCCTGCAGTTGCCGCTGCTGGACCGATTCCAGTTGCTCTTCGGCGTTGCGCGCAGAGGCGGCCCTGGCACGCGCGGCACTTTCGCGCTGCTCCAGCGATTGCCAATCCGGCATTGCCTGGAATGCAGCCATCGCATTACCCGGAATGGCATCGGATGCAGCATGTGTTGAATCGCTCGGCGCAGCGTCGAGCACTAACGGCGGCGGCGTAACGAACCGGGCAGAATGGGCGCGCTTTTGCAGATAAAGACTCCAGACCAGCAGCGTAGACACCAGAGCGGTGCCACCCAACACCCAAACTGGCAGAGACTGACGCAAGCGTGCCGATAGCAAGCCGGCAGGTCGATCACCCTGGGGAGCGTGGCTCAGCGGTCGCAGGGACACCGACCGGGACGTCATCACCTTGGCCTCGGAGCGGTGAGTCTGCAGTAACGCATCATAGCGTTCACGCGATGGCAGCCGGGACAGCACGCTGTAGGCTTCATTAACCCGGGCGGCATAGGCATCTGCCCAGAGATCAGAAACACCCTGGCGATCCGGATGCACCAGCCGCATCAGCAGGCGATGGTGTTCCTTGATCTGCTCAGCGGTGGCATCGGCCCGCAGACCCAGCACCCGGTAGTGATCAGCGCCACGGACAAGACAGACCTGCTGGATGAAAAAGCTTGCCGCCGCCTGCACCTGCGCACGCTCGCTTCCGGTCTGGTGCGCTGCCAGTTCCAGGGCTTCCGGCGAACCGTTAGCCAGCAACAACAGACGGCCCATACCGCGTGGCAATGGCAGCTCGGGCGACAGCCATTCCGGGTGTGCCAGCGGTGTCTGGTAACAGACCAGTACCCGTTGCAGAAGCTCCAGATCGCCGAGGTTCGTGTGCGCTCCCGCCGGATCAGCGCCCATACATCTCCCCACTGCTGATCGCCATGCGCTTAAACCGCCAGTTTCTTGGCATTAGTCGGCGCTTCGCCGTAGTAACTGTTGTGGTAGTGATAGTAGCTGGAATAGTAGCCATAGGCGCCGGCGCGCGCCTCCAGCTTGGTCATGATCGTGCCGAGCACATGCACCCGTGCTCCGCGCAGGCGCTTGGTCGCGCCCTGTACATGTCCACGTGGCGTGGAACCCATTTCCACATTGAGCAGAGTACCCTCGCAGAGGTTGCCGAGAATCAGCGCATCGGCCAAACCCAGCACCGGCGGCCCATCAACCAGCACCTGATCGAACTTCTCTGCAGACAGCGACAGCAGTGCCATCATCCGCGCTGTGGACAGCAACTCGGCGGGATTGGGTGGCAACGGCCCGGAGGTAATGATGAACAGGTTGGGAATGTGCGTGGGTCGGGCGATTTCCACCGGCTGTACCGTCTCGCCGACCAGGAAGTTGGTAAGCCCCAGGCTGTTGTCGAGCCCCAGGCTACGGTGTATGGACGGCTTGCGCAGATCAGCGTCAATCAGCAGCACGCGCTTGCCGGCCTGGGCGAACTGGATCGCCAGGCTCAGAGCCGTGGTGCTTTTGCCCTCGCCGGCCTGCGTGCTGGTCACGGTCAGCAGGCGCGGCACACCACTGGTAGTCGAAAATTGCAAGGCGGTGCGTACCGAGCGATAGGCTTCGGCAAAGGCCGAACGTGCATCCTCGTGACCGATCAAGGCAATCGCTCGGTCGTCACCACGGCGCGCGCTCGCGCGCGGAATCACCCCCAGCACCGGCAGGCCCAGCGCCTTCTCCAGTTCCTCAGGGCGCTTGAAGGTATCGTCCAGACGCTCGAACAGAAATGCCAGACCTACTCCACCCAGCAGACCCAGCACCAGCGCCAGCAGTGCGTTCAGCCGCAGGTTTGGCTTATAGGGCGCGCCCGGCACCTTCGCATCATCAATGATGGAGATGTTGTTTGTGCCCACGCCAGCCGCCACGCCTACTTCCTTGAAGCGCTGCAGCAGACCGTCGTAAAGCTGACGATTGGTATCGACTTCCCGGCGCAGGATGTTGAACTGAATACTGCGGTTTTGCAGGTCCAGCATTTCTTTCTTAGCCTGCTCAAGGCTAGCCCGCAGCAGAGCCTCCTCGGCACGGGCGGATTCGTAGGTCGCCGAGATCGCTGCACGGATATTGTTGATTTCCTGATTGATCAGGCTGTCGATCTGGTTAATCTGACTGCGCAGCTGCGCCATCGCCGGGTAGGCCGGCTTATAGATGCTCAGGTTATCCTGGTATTGCGCATCCAGCTTGGCCTTGGTTTCCTTGAGTGTCTGGATCGTGCTGCTCTCTAGGATCTGGCTGGCCCCCTGTCCGCGAGTCGCGTTCATCTGCCGGTAGACCGCCTCGGCAGTGATCCGCTTCTTCTCGGCGTCACTCAAGGCCTGATTGATGCTCGCCAGGGTCTGACCGGTGATACCCTGCTTGTCGTCAGTGTTGATGATGCCGGCTTCACGGGCAAAGCCCACCAGTTGCCGCTCGGAATCCTCCAGCTTGACCTTGACCTGTTGCAGGCGCTCCTGCAGGAAATTGCGCGCATAGGACGAGGCGTCGAAACGACGTTCCAGATTCAGGTTGATGTAGCTTTTTGCCACAGCATTGACGACATTAGCGGCCTGTTTAGGGTCAGAGCTGTCATAGTGCAGCTTAACCAGGCGCGAATTGCGCACCGGTTCGACGGTCAGGCTTTGCAGGAATCCGCTGATGATGCCTTCGAGACGCGCGCTCTCCGAGAGCGGTTCCGGCTTTTCATCATTACTCTTCGGCAGCCAGTCGGTCACCCATTGCTTGAGTTGCGCGAGCAGCGAGGGCTCCTCATCGGGTTCACGCCGCTCAGCCAGCCCCAACTGATTGATAACCCGCAGCGCCAGACTCCGGCTTTTGAGCAACTCGTACTGGGTCTGGTAGTAATCCTGACCAGAGCCACCGCTCTCGACCGGGGTCACCTCTTCAATCTTGGTGATTTTGATGTCTTCACGATCAATCTGCACCGTGGTACTCGCGCGATAGATGGGTGTCTTCAGGAAGGTCGCAGTCACCACGGCAGTCACTACGATCAGGGTAAACAGGATGATGGTCCAGCGACGCTTGACGATGACATGCCATAATTCGCGCAGGTTTAGCTCATCGCCCTCGACATCATCCGCACTCCCTGTAGAGTCCGGCGGTAATGCCGGGCCAGGCAAGGTCGTTGCTCGTTCGACCAGCGCCTTGCGCATCGAGGGTAAATCGCCATCGCGGGTCAGAAATTCTGTTTCGCTCATCAAAAATTATCCAGTCTTGCGGAAATCCAGGCTGCTACGATTTACTTGGCGTGACGGTCAAGACAGGCAATCCTGCGCACCAGAAACGCGGCGGACTGGCGCCTGGAAAACCGGGTTGATTTACAGGCCCGGGCTCAGCAACCGGAACGGCAGGATGAATTCCATCAAACCCTTGGCCACTGCTTTGCCCTGAGATTGACCAACCTGCACCACATCGTCATTTCGAACCTCGGGGTCCGGCACGGCACCGATGCGAATTTGTTCAAGATCAAACACCTGGACGGCCCGACTGCCATCGGGCGCAACCCGGAAAATCTTAATATTGCTGGCATCCGCCATGTTGGTAATCCCCTCGGCGGTAGCTAGCGACTGCAGCAGTGTGATACGCCCCTTGATGGGGTAAACGCCAGGCTTCTTGACCTCGCCTTCCACCGTCACCCGCTGACTGGTGAATTCCTTGATGAACACGCTGACCTGGGGATTCTGCAGGTAATCCTTGGCCAGGCGGGTGGCCAGTTCCGTCTCCAGTTCCTGGCTGGTCAGGCCAACAGCCTTGACTACACCCACCAGGGGCAGCGAAATCGAACCCCGCGAATTAACCCGAACCGTGCGGTTCAGATCCTGCACACCAAAGACCTGAAGCTCCAGCAGATCCTGCGGCCCAATCCGATATTCTTCGGTGCCCGCACTGGTATTCGCAGCTGCAACCGGCGTCGAAGCTGCAGTCGGAGACACACCCGCCGCCGTGGAAGCGCTGGACGCAACCGGCGTGGGTGTCATATCCGCCGGCGGCGTACTCGTGCTCGCGCAGGCCGACAGCATGAGCAGCGCCGCTATCAGCACCAGAAATGCGGGAATATTCACCTTCTGCAAAACCAGTCACCTCTCTAATACGGGAGTATGGGCGAGAATGTTAGCGAAACTAGCGACCACTAAACCAATGCCGCAGCCGCGACCATGCCGATCCTGAAGACCCGGACACCGGGCTAGCCAGGGCGGGGATTGGCGGCAGATCACCGGGACTGCAATTGTCAAGTATGCCCTGCGGGCGCGTTTGTACCAAACATAACGCCTCCGTGTCACCTACCCAGCGTGCCGCCGTCCGTTGTCCCTCGGCCAGCAGGGGCGGACGCCGCTCCGCGCTATGCGAATCCGTCGCCAGGATATGTACCCAGCCCTCATCGAGCATGCGCTCGCCCCAATATTGCGCGGCGGGACCAAAACGACCAGTCAGACTGCCGGCAGTGACCTGCATCCACGCCCCCTGGCGCGCCAGTTCGATGAAGGTTTCGTAGCGATCCTCGATCCAGCTCAGCCGTTCCGGGTGCGTCACCACCGGCACATAACCGGCTGCGAGCAGATCGAAGACGGTTTCCGCCAGTCGCGGCGGCGCTACATGATGCGGTGGCTCCAGCAGGAAATAGCGGCTGCCATGCAAGGAAGGCACGCGACCGTCGCGCAGACCCGCGACCAGATCGGGGGCAATATGAGTATCCGCGCCATAGGTGAGGCGCAACGACACGCCGGCTTCATCCAGATGCGCCTGCAGCTCGCTGACCGCCTGACGAATAGCCGGCCCGGTGTTCTGATACATGCCCGGATAGATATGCGGGGTGCAGGCGGTGACCGTAATTCCATCGGCAACAGCGATCCGCGCCATGGCCAGGGATGTATCCAGATTCGGCGCGCCGTCATCAATACCGGGCAGCAGGTGACAATGCAAATCGATCATGGGATTGTTAAGCGATTCCTGGAGAGATGGTAGTCGGCCTGTGCATGGCAGCACTGAATTTTATGCACTAATCAAGCCAATTCCGCCAATAATTGGGCGATCATATGCTCGGCCTGCGTGCGGTAGCCGCCACCAAACAGATTCAGATGATTGATGACATGGTAGAGATTGTAGAGCGTGCGCCGCTGAACATAGCCTGAAGCCAGCGGCAGCGCTTCCCGATAGGCTGCGTAAAAGCGCGCTGGAAAGCCACCAAACAGCTCAGTCATCGCCAGATCAGCTTCACGGTCACCGTAATAGCAGGCGGGATCGAAAATTATCGGCGTACCCGCAAGCGTGCAAGCGGCGTTGCCACACCACAGATCGCCGTGCAACAGCACCGGAACCGGCTGATATCCGACAAATAGCCCCTCCAAGCGCGCCAGTAGGGCCTCACCCTGGCGCTGCAAGTGCCCGCCGTAACCGTTGCGCGCCGCCAGCGCCAGTTGAAATCCCAGACGTTGTGTGCGCCAGAAGCACACCCAATCCGTGCAGGGCGTGTTGGCTTGTGGGGTCTTGCCAAGGGTATTGTCGCGATGCCAGCCGAAAAAGGGCTGGGTGATGCTGTGCAGTGCTGCCAGTTGCTGGCCTAGACGTTCCATCGCCCGCGCATCGTTGCCGCCCAGCGGCAGGTATTCCAGCACCAGATAAGCCTGACCGGCACTGCTGCCCCAGCAAATCGATCGGGGCACGCGCACGGTTGCGGTAGCAGCCAACTCTTCCAGCCCGGCTGCTTCGGCAGCGAACAGCTCCGGGTCAACATTGGCCTGGGTCTTGACAAAAAATGGCTGCGCATCCGGGCCAATCCGCCAAGCCTGATTGATGCAACCACCACTGAGCGCCTGGCGCGGGGCGGCTACGACCGGCTGGCCCACCGCGGCGGTGATATCCCGCTCCAGCGCCGCCCAGAAGGTGGTCATGCGCGCATCCCGCCTGAGCAACCGCCGTCAGGACTTGCCCAGTGGTTGCACCGCAGCCACGGTCGCAGCCGGTGCGCGACTGGACAGCGGGCGGGCTACGGTCGCCGGCGCCAGACACACCGCTGGCGGCAGATATATATCCATGGCGATGGGCAGATGGTCAGAATAGGTATGACTCAGCACCTCGACCCGCTCAACGGTGATCGAGGGCGACACCAGAATATGATCCAGTTGCCGATTCGGTTGCCAACTCGGAAAGGTGTACAAACCCGGCGCCGATTCGCGCAGGCGGGCCTTATCCAGCAGTACCGCCATTTCCGGACTGTCCGAACGGCAGTTGAGATCGCCCATCAGGATGATATGGCGATAGCTGTGCACCTGCTCGGCCAGGAATTCGATCTGCCGCAGCCGGCCACGCCGACCGAGCGCCATGTGCAGAATCAGTACATGCAGGGCATCGGGTCCATTGCCAAAACGCACCTCCAGCACGCCCCGCCCCGGAATCAGACCAGGCAGCTTGTGCTCGGTGATGGCATCCGGGGCAATGCGGCTGAGCATGGCGTTGCAATGCTGAGAAATCACGCCGATCTTGCGGTTAGACTGGCCAAAGACGTGGGCAAAGCCGGCATAGTCGGCCAGGTATTTGGCCTGATTGACAAAACCGCTGCGCAGACTACCGGCATCCACTTCCTGCAGGGCGACGATATCGTAGCCCTTGAGCACGCGGGCAATGCCATCGAGGTTGACCATCCGCGACGGCACCGGCACCACATGCTTCCAGCTGCGCGTCAGGTACTGGGAATAGGTACGGGTACTCAATCCGCTCTGGATATTGTAGCTGAGCAGACGTAGCCGTTGCGGATCGGCGCTTTCAGGCATGGCTTATGGTCCTTGGAGGTGTGCTGGCGCGGCCCCCCGTACGCGAACTGACGGGATTCAGGAAGCGGATCAATACCCCTCCGCGCGCACCGCACCAGGGTTTTGCTCCCATTCCGCCCTAGCTCTTTGGCACAGCGGCTTGGGCAACCAGGAAATCCACCACTTCAAAGACCTTTGGCGAGCGGATCTCGTAGGTGCCATTCACGATCACCGCCGGTACGCCACGAATGCCGTAGCGCTGCGCCAACTGGTTGCCGCGCCGCAACTGGGTTTCGGTCTGGAAGGAGCTGTAGGCCTTACGAAACGCCTCGGCATCGACACCGTGCTCAGCGGCGAAGGCGGCCAGGGCATCGACATCGCCCAGTGGCCGGCGCTGGTAGTAGGCATCAAACAGCGGCTGGTGCAGTTTGTCCAGCACGCCCAGGGCCTCGGCAGCGTAATAGGCGCGCGCACCCGGTTCCCAGCTCGCGCCAAGGGACACCGGAATACGCACGAACGCGACGTTATCCGGCTTGCGTTTCAGCCAGGCCTGGGTCGCGGGCTCCAGATCATGGCAGTGTGAGCAGCCGTACCAGAACATCTCGACTACCTCGATCTTGTCGGGCGTCGCGACCGGCACCGGATTGGCCAGACGGGCATAGTCCTGGCCTTCCTTGAAGGGCACTGATGGCGCCTCGGTGGCGAAAACGGCCAGCGGCAGAGTACAGGCCAGCACCATAAGCAGCAGGCGGCGCAGCGGGTTCAGCATCGGATGAACTCCAGCATCGGGTGAACGGATTGAGAAAATGGCGATCGGGCCATCGGCTACAGCGTGCCGTAGGAATGCAGGCCCGACAGAAACATGTTGACACCAAGAAAGGCGAACAGGGTCACAAACAGGCCGATCACCGCCCACCAGGCCATCGGTGCGCCGCGCAGACCCTTGCTCAGCCGCAGGTGCAGCCAGGCGGCATAGTTCAGCCAGACGATCAGCGCCCAGGTTTCCTTAGGATCCCAGGACCAGTAGCCACCCCAGGCCTCGGCTGCCCACAGCGCGCCGAGAATCGTGGCGATGGTAAAGGCGGCAAAACCCAGGGCAATGGCCTTGTACATGACATCGTCGAGCAACGCCAGCGGCGGCAGCACCGTAGCCAGCAGGCCATCGGGATGGCGTGCCTCGGCCCGTTGCCGCAGCAGATAGGCCACGCCGAGCATCGCTGCCAGGGCAAAGGCGCCATAGCCGATGAAATTGGCCGGGACGTGAATCTTCATCCAGTAACTTTGCAGCGCCGGGATCAGCGGCTGAATGTGGTACGCCTGGCGATCGAAGGTGTACCAGAGCAGAAACGCCACCGCGCCACTGATGGCCAGCAGGACGAAGCCACCCATCGCGCGGGTGCGATGCCGATCCTCGTAGAACAGATACAGCAGCGCGGTGATCAGCGCAAACAGGATGAATACTTCATAAAGGTTGCTGACCGGGATATGGCCGATATCGGCGCCGAGCAGATAGGATTCGCGCCAGCGCACCAGCAGCCCGGTCAGACCCAGCACCGTCGCGCTCCAGGTCAGCACGGTAGCGGTCTTGCCGATGAACACGGAACGGGAAAACAGCGCGACGAAATAGGTCACTGTCGCCAGCACATACAGCGTGCTCATCCACATGAACGCAGCCTGGCTTTCCAGGAAATACTTGAGCCAGAAATCACGCTGGCGCAGGCCGTAGTCGTCGCCATAGCGCCACAGGGCCAGCAACACCAGCACTGTCACTACGATGCTCAAGGGCCGCACCGGCGACCAGTACCGACCCCAGGCAATCAGGGCCAGCGCGCTACCAGCCAGGATCGCCGTTTCATAGCCATCCATGGACGCGCTGTAGAACAGTCCGGCATACAGCGATCCGGCGGCGACCAGCAGTGCCCAGATGATCTCCCGGGCCGTCCATCGCAGCCATGAAGACGTCTGCTCCGCCTGCTCCAGCATTGCCTCATGCGTTACCGCCATTGTTATTGCCTCTTTCCGATTCAGGTGGAGCTGTGGACCGCGTCCGGCGTGACCGGTTCAGGTGGACCCAGGCGCTGCGCCAGCGCCGCTGCCAGTTCGTTAAATTCACGGGCAAATTCGGCCTGGCGACGATTGCCGGTGCCGGCCAGGAGCATCCGGATACCCGTCGGCTCGATCGCCAGCCAGGCCCAGAGACGGCGCTGTGAAGTATAAAACATGATGAAGACGCCGATGACCAGCAGCAGAAACCCCCCGTAGACCACTGTGCTGCCACTGCTGCGGGTGACCTGCAGACCCGAGGCCTCGACCTGCTGAAATCCGGTCATCTGCAGGTAAAACGGTGTGCCATAGGCCGGCAGCGCGGCGATCGCGCCGACTGCATCGTTGAAAAAAGCATCCTCGCGTTCGCCGATGGCCTGCTCGACATTTACGCCCTCCTCGCGCAGCACGGCGATGAACACTTCGGCCAGTGCATCACGCAGGATATTCATGTACAGGGTCGTCGCTTCCTTGAGCCGCTCGGCAGGCACTACGGCCTTGGCCTGCTCGGTGACTGCGCTAAAACCACCGCGCGCAAACAGCTCAACCAGATTCAGCCGCACCCGGTTCAGATCGCGGCGAAACTCATCCTCGACCGCCACTGCCGGGGGTTCCAGCAGTGCGCGCAGTCCGGTGCTGTCGCGCAGGCGGGCATTAAAGCGCAGGAAGCGTTGCGGACTGTTGGCCGGATCAGCCGGGATGTGCAGGTAAATGAACGGCGCACCGGGGCGATCACGCATGCCGCTGATGTAGAACCAGCGCCCTTCCAGTTGCACCGGCGCCATGTAATTCAGGTATTCGCGGGCACTGCCGGCAGCATCGCGCAGCTTGAAGCCGACGCTTGGGCCAAAATTGCGGAACTTGCGCTCGCCGGGCTGGGCATCTGGCTCCGGCATCAGGTTGAACAGGCGAAAATCATCCAGTTCCAGCGCCATGGCACCGCCCGTACTGCCGCCAACGCGCAGGGTTTCGCCAACGGCGCCGCGCGCCTCGCCCGGCTCCAGATGACTACTGTTCAAGGGCCAGGCGCGCAGTTCCAGCTTGGAGCCACCGTCGCCAAAATCGGATTGGTAGATGGCATAGCCGCGATAGACCAGCGGATGGTTGACGCGGATGGTCGCTTCCAGCGGCTGCTCGCCAAGCTGCTCCTGGTCATGAATCAGCACCTGGCTGATAAAGGATTTGGGTTGACCGGTGTCGTAATAGGCCACCTGGAAATCCTTCAGCTCGATGGCAAAGGGCAGTTCCTGCAGCAGGAACCCGTCGCGCATGCGCAGGAAGACGAAATTGGCGGCGCTGCCTTCGGGCAGCATGACGTTGCCGCGAAAGGCCGGAACCGCGCCAGGCGCCAGGCGGCTTTCGGGCGGAATCCGCCCGGCGGGCAGATCGCGGGTTTCGATCCGCAGTTCACCGCGCCATTCCTTGAGCTTCAGCCACAAATTGCCATCGAGTAGACCACCGATGCCGATCACCACCACCGCGACATGGGTGAACAGGTAGCCCAGGCGGCTGTAGCGACCCTTCATCGCCGCCAGCACCTGATGATCGTCGCCAGTCCGCAGCCGCCAGCGATAGCCGCGCGCGGCCAGCAAGCCGGTCAGCTCGGCGCGCACTGCCTCTGGCTCACGTCCGACCAGTCGCCACTCAGCCTGCTGGTGGAAGCCGCGCAGCGAACGTAGCTGCACCCCGGTGCGAAACTGGGTCATATCGCGCCACAGCAGCGGTGCCTGCCGGTAAATGCATACGCTGGTCGAGAGGATCAGAAAAGCCAGGATGCCGATGAACCAGCTCGCACCATAGACGTCGTACAGGCCGAGGCGGCGAAAGACCTCGAACCAGAACGGACCGAACTTGAGCACATAATCCGGATAGGGCTGGTTCTGTTGCAGCACGGTGCCGATCACCGAGGCAATGGCCACCACCACCAGCAGGGTGATGGCGAGGTTCATCGAACCGAGGAGTTCCAGCAGCACCCAGGCGAGGGTACGCCGGGCAACAGGCTTGCTTGCGGTGGTATCGTTCACGGCGGAGCATTGGCAAGGGTTACGGACGCCTGTTCGACCGGGTGAACTGCGATCCGTTCAGGAAACCAAACCGATCACGCTAGACGCCGCAGGCTGGAACCAACGCGAAAAGCGCGAAAGGCACAAAAAAGGGTGGCCGGCCGGCCACCCTGGACGACCGGGACGTGTCGCCCGGCCGCGTGTGAGCCTATTGCAGGCCCTGGACGTAGGACGCGACTGCCTTGATTTCGGCGTCGGTCATCTTGGCGGCATTGGTGCGCATCATCTGGCCGGCGTCGTTGGCACGCTCCATGGCGCGGAAGCTCTTGAGCTGCAGTTCGATATAGTCAGCATGCTGGCCAGCAAGCGACGGGAACTTGGCGGCCGGGATGCCCGCACCAGTAGCGCCGTGGCATGCCGAGCAGGCGGCCAGACCGCTGTTCAAATTACCGCCCCGGAAGACCGCCTCACCAGCCGCTGCAAGCGCCGGATCGGTGGTGCCGCGCGTCACCTGCTGCGAGGCAAAATAGGCAGCCAGGTCTTCCATGTCCTGCGGACTCAGCGGCGCGGCCATGCCGGCCATGATGGCGTTCACGCGCACGCCTGCCTTGAATTCCTGCAGCTGCTTGAGCAGATAATCAGCGCCCTGCCCGGCCAGCTTCGGATAAGCAGGATTGGTGCTGTTACCATCTGCATTGTGGCAGGCGGCACAGCTGACGGATTTGGTCCTGCCTGCGGTGGCGTCACCGGCGGCTAGCGCGGCGGTCGCGGAACCGAGCAGTGCGCAGGTGGCGGCGATCACAACAAGTTTTTTCATTTTTGGAATGCTCCTGTACGATGACAACGTTCGGTTCAGGCGACCGTGCCGCCCGCACATAAGTCAGATAAAGCAGTGGTTTCAACCGGCGGCCGAGTCTCGCTCGATGATGGCCGAGCCGGCCTTTTCCGGCGGTCGCCACCCTGCGAAAACGGTAGTTTTATATATCAGTTTCGGCTTATGAGTTCATTGACATCCTCCCCGCCGTAAACGACGGGGATTCCTGAC
>OFRV01000064.1_pt1 | contig 15462 bp, 13 predicted proteins | sample 1543231 | NCBI WGS metagenome assembly OFRV01 (sample SAMN05442499, study PRJEB24371) | freshwater metagenome | isolation source: Freshwater Lake | place: Canada: Niagara | collected 2013-08-21 | reverse complement strand
GGCTCTTCCAGAATCATTTATTCCAGTTAATGTATTGAAAATGGGCGGTATCGTATTTCCATTAGGGTCAAAAATAACTTGATCATCACCATATTTATTACTTTCGAAAAAGTTTTTTATAGTAGTGAATATTTGATTATCAATATTATTGAAATCGGATTCACCAACATTTCCATTAGATATATCAGAAATAAAATTTTTTATCATTCTTGTAACTGCTAATAAATTCTTGACGTTCATCGTAAAGTCATCCATAAAATTTAATAACTGATCATATGTAATATCGGTTAATCGAATTCTAATTTTATGAATCTCGTCAAAACTTTCTTTAACAGTAATCTTATTCATATCACTACAAAAACTTTCAATTTTTCTAGATAAATTATCAGATTCTTCAGAAGAATTAAATGTGTATTTTTCATCTTCATTATCAGTATTTGCATTATATAATGATGATACAATACCCATCATAATATTATCTGTATTTTGTGATTTAGATATTGTTATTAGACCATCTATAAGAACACTATATTTGTGTGTAAAATCTATAGACTCTGTATTTGTTGGCATTAACACATATACTATTGATTGAATTATTCTTAATAAATCCCTATTCATAAAACCTATAAATAAATTGGCAAACCGCGTCATCACATCTGTTTGAAAGACTTTTAAATCTAACTGGGATGCCGATATTTGTAACATATTACCACTTTCTCTACCAATACCGACTTCTTCTAACCATCTACGTTCATTAAAAATAGGTTCCAAATTTCTAAAATTTTTATCAATAGAATCTTCAATAAGATCATTGGCTCTGATAGCTTGTCTTGCTGTTGGAATAAAAGATCTCAACAGATCATTATGATTTATAGTAGAAGCCGTATTTAAAATTTTAATAAAATTGTCTTTTGGTATTCTTCTAATATAATCTTTAATTGTTTTCAATGATGATTCTGATGTTAATTCTCTGTTATCCGCTAAAGCTAGAAATAATATCCAGTATAATGCCTGTGAATCTATTTTAATTTCTTTCGTTCCAACAATTAACGGAACATTAATAAAATTTTCAATAACTATTGGAGTTGCGACCGGTCTCAAATTATCATAAACAGGTTCGTTTTTTATTTGATTTTTAATAAAATCGTGAAACGAATCTAATTGATATTGAATTTCACCTTTAGATTGATTAGAAATTTGTCGCTGATTAGCAGCTGTTAATGTTGAATATAATTGAGTTAAATCAGTATTATTTGGTAGATTGTTATTACCACCATTCTGTAATGTGTTGAACAATTGGTTAGAAGGGTTTACATAATTACTATCAATATCTTCGACCTTTGCTGTTGATGCTACAGATGATGTGATATTTAAAACATTTGAAGATTTTATCTGTGATAATATTTGAAATGTAAAAAAGTCTCGTATTAAATTACTAAAATCTCGTTGTAACGTTTTATCAATAACTATAGGATATGTATAAATTAAACTTTCATCAGATGTTGATAGTGCTGCTGGTTGTTTTACCATTTGAAATGGCGATATAACAGAAGTATTTGAATTACTTAATTTCAATTGTATCTTCTCCAAAGATTGAAAACATCCATGTTTTCTCTAAGAATTAAATATGTTGGCGACACACTTCTTTAAATAAACAAAAGAAACATGCTTTCGGATCAACATATTTATTATTAAGATCGGGAATTTTTTTACTATCGTAATATATTTTAAGTTCTTTTAATTTATCAACAACATGATTTTCTATCTTTTCTATATTAAAATTCTCTAAGTCTAATTGAATTTCTTTAATGAACCAGAATTTATTATTTTTTGAATTCATAAATTTTTTCAATCTTTTTGAAAATTCAATATCCTGTTCTATAGTATTGGCTTCTGCAGAAATCAATTCATGACATACATAAATAAATTGTAATACTTTTATGTCATACTCTTTCAATTTTGGTAAATTATATTTTTTAATTTCATCTGAAGTTAACACTTGTGAAGAGGATTCGTTTAAATAATTTTCTAATAAATGTTTATACAATACTGCTTGATACAAGTCTTTAGTTCTTGGTAAATTATTTTTAATAATAGCAGAGTAATCTGTATAATTACAAGATTTGATTTCTACTAAAACATTATTATTAATAAGACAATCAATTTTTGTTGATATATTTAAAGAAGGAACTCTTAAATAAACTTCCTGTTCAGTAAATATTTTACTAGACTGAATGAACGTGTGGCAAGCATTTCCTAAATCAGTTCTTAATTTTACAGGAAGCCACGAATCAGAATAGTCTTTTAATGGAAATTTGAAAGTTCTAAATAAAACGGATCTTATACAATTATGAGCAATGTCATAAGCATTAAAACGATCTGTATTATTATGAAAATGTTTATTATTTTTTTGAGAATTTAACTTTAATTCTTTTTGAAAGTCAGAAACAGAAAAAGTAGTAATATTGTCAACATCACCAATATCATTTTTAGTATTATAAATAACGTCTTCTGAAAATCCAATATTGTTTAATTCTAAACCTTCAATAAGAGAAGAAAAATCCATCGAGAATTTATCCAAATTTAATTGCTGGGTTCATGTCAGATTTATCATCAGAAATGTATTGTTTTGAAATAGACAATAAATTATTATAATCATTGTTATTTACTGAATTAATTTTTCTTTCTAAAATAGCCATCCACTTATCAAACATCTGTGGGGCGTTCTGATTTCTATTATTTCCTTTAAATAGGATTTCTAATATGTATATGTAATTGTCAAATAATTCCCTATAGTTATCTCTAAGATCTTTACATTGCCCAACATCTGGCGGTATTCTTCCCAGATCTAATGTAGATGAAATTTTAATATCGGAATATATAGTATCTGATTTTTTAACACAATTAATATATAAACCAGCATATTTAGCTATTAATGTACTCAAACTGTCTAAACTACAATTTATCAAACAATCCAAATTAGTTGGTGATAAAAATTCTTTATTTCTAAATAAAAACCCGACACGTTTCACGCCACTAAAGCCATCTTCAGAATACATCTGCCTCAAAGCTCTAGTCATTAATGAATTTTTTGATGAAAATGTTGAGGATATTTGACATTTATCTATACAATTATGATAATTTGGCGTTATGATAAGATCAATAGCAGTTGCTGAACGATTCCATCTTTCTTTAAATCTATTAAATGCGTATGTTGTAACTGTCGAAATTCTTGAAATTGTATTTGTTACTGACTGATACCAATCCGGTCCACGTTCTAAATAAGAATACGCAGCAATTACTGATATAATAACAAATATTATAAACCCATATCCAGATACAGACCCAAGATCTATACTTTCATTTAAAATACCATAGATAAAATCTTTTTGTTTATATTTTGGTAAACTATGAATATAATTATATAATTCATAATCATTTTCTTTAATGTCACCCATATATTCTATTATTGTATTGGCGGCGGAAATGGTTTTTTCAGTTTCTAAATCATAATCTGAAATATAACTTTCCACCATCAAATTTATAAAACTTCTGTTCATACTAAATCTCCAACCTGATCGTTTATACGATCAGGTTTTTACATTTGATGGTTTAATCTTCTTCAGACACAGAAGATTTACTAGCTTTAATAATTCGTTCTTCTATTGAAAACTTCATAGCCAAATCAAACGTTTTCTTAAATTCGTCTTCAGTATTATATTTTTCTTGTAACTTGCGTTCAGTAAACTTTCCAGATTCTTTAATAACTGTATTGTTGATAGGATCAATTACTTTAATGATTTTACTTCTACCATCAGAAAATACTACTAACGGGTATGGTAATTTCGATTCATTTTTTCCTGTTAACTTTATTTCGGTTTTTGTCATTTTTGATAAAAATATATATTCACTAAATAATGGATGTACTCCGTATTTTTTATCAAAAATTAATGGAACACTAACTCCAGAAGGAGCTAATTTATTTTTTTCCAATTGAACATTCATTTCATATCCATCTATTCCTAAAGAATCATTTGGAGATAAACGAGTTCCTTTTGATAAATACAACCATTGTTTAACAGCATGATGTAATGCTGAAACATTTGTAGCTGATTTAAAATTATTAAAATCACCAACAGATGCTTCATCTTTTACAGCATACGGATTTGTAATCTTGATATTAGATCGAACCTGATCTATAATTAAGAAATTAATTTTATTCATCATCAATGATTGTTTATATTTATTTATCAAAAATGTCAATTCTCTAGCTTTAAATCCTATAGTCTCGTTAACATCTTCTGATTTAATATCTTTTGAACTAGGAGTAGCTGCGATAGAATCCCATATAATTAAAACTCTCATTTCAAAATCTTTATTTTTACTTTTAACTTTTTCTTCATATCCGTATTTTAATTTTATCATTTCGTCTATAGAAGTAAATACTTGCTGTAAATCCATGACATTAGGACAATAACTGAATCTGGATTCATCTATATTAAATGTCTGAATTCTATTTTCAAAATATATACTATTTTCAATATTTGAAGCGCCTTCCACATCCAAATACATAACTACAGAATTTCTATGAATTTTTTGAAAAATAGATGCAAATTGAAAAGCCAGTGTAGACTTTCCAGTTTCGGGAGTACTTGAAAATACAACCGGTGAACTAGAACTTAAACCGCCACCAAGAACAGCATCTAAATGTCTAATATTGAATGGTGTTACTACTGGTGGTGGTGCAATACAATTACCATATTTATATTGTAATAACTTATCAAACGCAGATTTTAATTGAGAACCATATTCGATTGTATCTTCAGACATTTTCAAATCCTGTACTTGTCGTCATCAAGAAGGTCGTCGATATTTAATCTGTCAATATTTTGTAATGATTTTAAAACACTATCGTGTGATTCTGTAGTGACTTCTATTTTTTTCAATTCCAATTCAACTAATCTTACTGACTTATATTTTAAGTCACCTTCCTGTGACCGATATTTTTGTCTTAAATCAATCAATACTGACAAATTAGAATAAAATTGAGATAACAATTTTAAAAGTTCATTATAAACGCCATACATTTTTGCTTTGTCAGTACCTTGAACATTTGCTATTATTTGTTTAATGTGATTTAGTTGTAAATCTATTTCTGTAACTCTATCTTGAATTGTTTCAATTTTAGCTTCTATAAATCTGATATCTGTTGCTAGTTTTGTAAAATTTTCTGTAAATTTATTATAAATACCAATTTCAATTTCCGACATGCTTCAATTCTTCCACTTGAATATTCTCCAAAACAATATTCAAAAAAGATTTCAGTTGAGTAATGAAAACATTAGTATCTATTTGTAAAACTGTTAATGAAAACGGATCTAAAAAATCTCCATTTGTTATAGAACTTTCTAAATTTCTTGAAATTGACTCTGCTAATATTTCAGAATATTCATCATCTACTATACATTGTATTTTTTCTAAAATAATATCTTTTATATGTTTTTTAATAATACCCCTGTCTATTATTGAAAATTTTTTTCTATTTTTTGATTTTACTTTTATCGATCTTAATAATTTATAAATTACAGGAAGATCTTGCTGTATTTTAACAAGTCTAAGATCTTCATCTAAATTAAATTTCAATATTAAAAATTTATTATCACGTATATTGCTCTTTTCTATGATAACCGAATATAATTTTTGAAAATCATTAGGAAGTATTTTATTTCGAATTTCGTTGAAATTTATATTTATTCGTTTAAGAGTATCGGAATCATGACATAAATAATATATTTGAGATAGTTTTATACCGTCTTCAAATATTTTACAACGATTAGATACATGCATAGTATCATCTATTATTGTCGATGGAGTTTCGTCTTCATTCAAAAATCCCTCTATTCGGTTTTTTAAGTAGGTAAACGTAATTAATTTAAAAACGGAATGATAATAGTCGTTATAGTTCGATATGCATTTAGGATCTGTATTTAAAAACATACTAAAAAAAAATATTTCCAGGACATCTGAACGAAGGGCCACTAAATCATAGAATATAGAATATTTATACACCATAGTTTTATATTCTTTTGAAACAGAATTTAAATGTATGTAAAAGAAATTTCGAGCAGAATTTAAATGATTAATTAAAATATTAAAAACGTTTGGTATAAAATATTCATTTTTTTTTAAATTATTAACTATTTCATAAAGAATATATAACTCTTTTTGCACATTACTAAATTCATATAATATTGGAGGAAAACTAGATTTAATTAATTTTATTAGATCATGTAATTCAGTATTGTCTATTATATCTTCTTTATTTGATATTTGACTTAAATAATTTAATAAACTGGAATTCATAAAAACTACATAATATGTTTTCTGAGATAATTTATATTAAAATTAGAACCCATAAAAATAGTATGTATGTCATTATTAATAATTATATTAGGATTGTATAAAAATTGTTTATATGCGGAAATTATAAATCGTCCTATTTTAAAATAAATATCATTAGTATAAATGTCGGCATTGGAATCTCCCAATATCAAAATATGTAAGTAATCTTCAACATCTATTTTATTAAAAATACCATCGTTATTTTCGATGTTATTTGCAGCCATTATATTTTTACATTCCATAGAAGATACTGGAAACATGTAATTATAAGGTCTTGTATTATATATTAAATAACTATCATTTACAAATTCTATAAAAAAATGCCAAGGCAATATATCAACTTGTTTTTTTGAATATGATTTATAAAAACGCTTTATATATTCTGAATAAAAAAAATCATTTTCATCATATTTTGGAAATGAAATTGGAAATATTGGATTATTAAAAGAATCCCATATTATAAAACCATTATATTTATTTGTTTTTTTATTTAATGGTCTTAATTGAATTAAATTTGACGAATAATTAAAATTAACATGTTCTTGCATATTTTTAACTATCTCCAAGCCCCGCTATTTCTTTTGATTTGGGATCGGTTTCAGCATACCCATTGGTTTCTTTAGCAAAACTAGCTATTTGTGCCATTATTGGAAATAGTGGAGGAGTACTTTGTGGCGGCGGTTTTTGTTTTTCACAATATATATTAATTCTAATATCCGGAACATAAATAGATGATGACGGTGATGTTGAGGATTCTCCAGAAGAACTACATGGAGACGCAACAGCACAATCACTATCTGTTACTGAAGTTACTTCTGGAGTAGTTACATTTGGTAATTCTATTTTTTGTTCCGGTACACAATCATTATATTTATCTTCACAATCGTAATATTTGAATTCGTCTTCCATATTATTTTGTCTCGCAGATTCTACTACCACGAGTACCAACAGTTCCTGATTGGCAATATCTTTCTGGCTGTTGTGTTTCTGTAGTTGTTTCTGTAGTTGTTTGATTATCAACAACAGGGATAGTTGTGTCTGACATTAAATTGTCTCCGTGTTATTTAATTTTTTAAAAATACTGTTGTGACATTGTTCACAACAGTATTTTGAACTTATTTTTTTTCTAATTTTTCAAGTTCTACAATAGATCTTCTAAGATAAACTGCCTGATCTAGAGCCTCCTCAAGAGCGTGATTCAACCAAGCTTTCAATTCTAAAGGATTGTCTACTGTTGTTTTACCATATTTTTTCAATCCAACTTCGGAACGCTGTAGTAACATTTCTCGAATATCTTCAACAACAGAATCTTGGCTGGTAATTGATGGTTTGTGAAAATATACAATATCTTTATCATAAGTACACATTGTGAAGTACGCCTATCACATTGCTGGTTGTTGATCTTGTGTTCGGAGTCATGCCGCAGTTCTCATTTCGCGTCTAGTCCAACGACGCTCAATTCGAACGTGACAATTCGCGTTTCGCAGAATCTCCATTTAGAAGTAGAGCAATTCTACTTCACCATGAATTTTTTTTGATTCTCCACGCGCTTTAATTCCTGCGTATCCGAGGCAGTACTCAAACTAAATCAAATTCAGAATCCGGCTGCGAAATAGATATTTCTTGCAGCATTTATATCTCGATCATGAACTGTCCCACAATTAGAACAAGTCCATGATCGATGATGTAACTTCAGATTCGAATTCTTACTTTTACACACATGACAGAGTTTACTGGTAGGGATAAATCGATTGATTGTCACGATTTTACTTCCATACCAGAGAGCTTTATATTCAAAAATTGTCTTAATTCGACTGAAATTAGAATCTGCAATCGATTTTGATAATTTTGAATTCTTAAGCATTCCCTTCACATTAAGATCTTCAAGTGCAATATGTGTTGAAGATTTAACAATTAAATTAACTTCTTTATAAATAAAATTTCTTCTGGCATATTTGATTCTACTATAAATTTTAGCAACTTTCTGTCTGATTCTTTCTCTACGATTCGAACCTAATTTCTTTCGCTTAAGTTTTCGTTGATTCAGTTTTAATTTTCTTGAGTGTTTTCTAAAATATTTTGGAGCACCTGATTTATAACCATTTGAAACGACAAATACATCATTTATTCCAAGATCTACTCCAACTTTAAATTCTTTTCTTGATTTGATAGTTATGCGTTCTTCACAAGTGAAAGAAACATAATATCTTCCAGTTGCTTCTTTAGTGATAGTTATCATTTTAGGATTAGAAGTAGGGAGGCGGTTCTCATGCCATCTAACTTCTAATACTCCTAATTTTGTAACTCTAAGTAATTTTCCAGAAATAAAATAAGAATTAATTACTCGTTGATCTAAAGTAAATCTTATTGATTGAGTATGAGACTTTTTCTTATATTTAGGAAATTTACTTCTACCTTCTTTACAATTTATAAATGCTCGATCAAGATCACGAAGTGACTGTTCTAAAATAACTCTCGGGACTTCTTTTAACCAAGGCTTGTAAATTTTATATTTAGAAGCATCTCTAAAATCAGATATTTCTTTACTGTAGATATTGCAATCAAAATAAAAATTATTAGTAATAACATCATGCAGTGCGTAATTATATACCCATCTTGCACATCCGAAGTACTTTTTAAGTAATTCTTCTTGTTTTAAAGTTGGGTATATTCTAAGTCGATGTCCTCTCATCACTAACATGAGAATTTACTCTGTAGAAGTTGATTCGACTATATTTGTATATCAAATTTATAAAAGCGGTAATGTCATCCCTAGTGCGGCATGACGGATTTTTAATTAAAAGCCCCGGTCGCTCGTCATCCATGGCTCGCTTCGTTGTGACCGCTAGCCATATATTCTTTCAAAGATTTACCATCACATATAACATCATCAGCAATTACTTTACATGCTTTAACAACACCATCGACAATTAAACTACCTTGATTTACATAAACGGTAGGTGCTTCAATAATTACTGAATTCTCAGTTTTTAAATAAATTAACGGGCAGTTCCCTTCATTAATAGCGTGAATATTTATATTCCCATCATGGGCCATCAAATTAATATCAGTGCTCGTACCACCCATATTAGAATCACGAGTTGTAATAACATCATATCTACCATTACTTGTTTTATTTAAAATATTACCAAGCAATGTTGTTTGAATTGCTATATCGCCAGTTCTAGAATTTATATTTATATTACCCTTGTATCTGGATAATATATTTATTGTCCCTTCATAAGTTTTTAAATTAATAAATCCATTATTATTAACAATCATATCAATATTACCATCATTATCTACTATATTATATATAGATCCGCGATATTCTGTATTGTGAACTATATCACCATCATGAGTTTTCAATACAATACCACCTTCACAATTGTTTTTTATGACAGTATCACCGCCATGAACATTTATCAATCCTATATTTCCACCATTATGAGTTTCTAAATTTATATTTTTACTTTCATAAGTTCTTACCGTAATACTACCATTGACTTCTATAGGTAATGAAACTGAAGAACTAATACCCTTTGCGATGGACATTCTTAAAATTCCACCACTCACCATATGTATATTATCACTGACAGTAACATATAAATTATTTAAGTCTTGTTCGTCACATCTGTTTTCTAAAACATCTACGTTTTTGAAAATTTCTGTATTTTCAGTACCATCAATCCCTCTAGATTTTAAATAAGATTCTTTAGTAACTCTTAAATGTAATTGAGAAGTTGACGTTATTTTAGAATATTCATTATCATGACTAAGTAGATTTAAATTATTTTGTAATTCTATATTAGTTTCAGTATCTGGTAATTTAAATTTATCTTGTTTTTCATAAAAATCTCTGGGAATTACGGCAACAGCAGGTTTTGATTTTCTGGACCCGACAATAATATTAAGGTTCTGGCCAAATTTCAAATACCCATCAGTATTTGAAACCCAATGAATCTCTCGATCAACCGTCATATAAAAGTTATCAGCAGTATAAACATGTATGCCGCCACTATTTATATTATTAGTAATATATCCGGTCCCATCTTTGGCTCTAGGAACCATATAACCAGATACATTTGTATTTACGATTACTTTAGTTCGATGAGAACTACCAGTAGATGACGAATCTATTCCACCAAATCTTGCTTGATTTTTTTTATTAGAATTAAAATAAAAATGAAATGAATTAAATGGTTGAGATATGGTATCTTCCATCAAACAAGCAATATTATCAAACTTTGGAGTTCTGAAAAATTGATACATACTACCAGAATCATATGGGTGTGATGACAATGGTAATGGTGTTTTTCTAGATTGGTCCATAAATACATTAGGAAGTGCATTTTCGACAACCTGCTGTACATTTACTGGAATCGCATATGAATTTATATAATCCGCAGATAGCAATGAAAATTCAAATAATGTAAGATCTGAAGGATGTTTTATTTCTGTAAGTCTTTTTGAAATCGTCTCGTCTTCAGATAAATTTATAACAGGTTCTATAGTTTCATAAACAGAACTGTCAAAAGAACTATTACTAGTTGTCATATGTCACTAATCCGAAAATTAAATATTTCTAAAAATCAAAATGTCGTATTCTGAAATTTTTAATTCTTTATTTTTTATTATTTTAAATATATTTGAAATTTCATTTAATAAAAAATTATCTTTTTCTATTAGTAAATATATAGATGTCGAAATGAATGGTTCGATACAGGGATATATAATCTTATTATATAAATCTTCATTACCCGCAAATACTGAAGGTTTTGTTGACATGTATCCGGATGTTGAATAAATATAATTTTTATAAACTTCAAGATTTGCAGAATATATTCTATTTCTATAACAAATTAAGTCTAAATAAAAAAATTTAAAAACATCTTCAGTATTCAAAACATTATAACTTGATTGTTTATAAATGTCTTTAATTAAATTAAAAATATTTTTTGGATAAAATAACGAATTATTTTCAAAATTTCTAGTATAAATCAGACAAATTTTATCAATAGAATTATTTATAAAATCATCTGTTGCTTGAAATTTTTTAAAATGTTCTGTTAATTGAAGTTTTAAAAAATTTCTATAATTTAATATTAAATTGTTCCATTTTGAAATAACATCATTAACAATTTCATAAGCACTCTCATCTGGTACATTTGATTGTGTTATATTTTTTTCAAATTTTGGTTTTATATTTTTCACATTTTCAAAATTTAGAGATATATAATCTTTAGTATCGAACCCTAAATTTTTTAAATGAGATCGCAATCTAGAAATATAATTGTAATAATTTTTTATATTAAAATTATCATTTTTTTTATATAATTTATAAATATCTTTTATTTTCATTTTATTTAAATCTTTTAATTTTTGATTTTTTTCAAACGTTGGTAGCATTACAGATGTTAACATATATGGCGAATATTTGTTCCATGAACTTGGGGCGGTGGAAATTTTCGAATCATATGTTACTTTAAAATCATTTATTTTACCGTATTCCACAATGTTGTTATTATTAGAAGCATCATTGTAACTTATTGATGGTAGTGAACATAATATCAAATCAACACATTTAGGATCTAAAATAATAATTGGGGACGAATACCACGGAACTGTTTTTAATATAAATTTATTATTAGAAAAAATACTAAAAAATAGATTTCCTCGTTGAATGACGTCCATATCAATTATAGATTGAACGTAATCTTTTGAAGAAAATGAAGCCCCGTTTAAATATGATGACGAAATTAAACCAATTAAAATATTTTTCTGTTCGTCATTATAATCTTTATTAGTTTTTATATAATTAATATGATTATTAACACAATCTATCCATTTTTTTGAAATGTCATCTGCTGATAATTTTACTGTGTTGTCATATTCTCTATTTGTATTAGATATAAAAATATCAACATAGTCATAAAGCAAATAATCATTAAAAAAATAATAATTTTGTGGATTTTTATTAATTTCTTTTATAAAAGAAATCGAGTATGTCAAATTACCAATAACCCCAGAGTCAGAATATATCTGATCCACAGACCATGTTTTTGGAACTTTATATTTTTCAAAATCAAATTCTTTATATGTATAAAATCCATCACATTGATTTTTATCATTTTCTCTATCAACGTCATACACATATTCGTAAACTGGATTGTTTATAAGTAAATCATTTTGTAGTATGTCTTGATCTGTGGCGGCGGTTTCTGATATTTTTAATTTAAACTTAAAATGAAATGTAGTTTTAGAATTATAAGTTGATAAATTATCAACAACCCAATCATATATTCCAGATCCACCATATTCTTTTTTATAAATTTTATTCAAATTTGATCTGTCAAGTTTTCCAATACTATATTGTGGCGAAGTACCAACACCTGGAATTTTTTTAAAATTGTCTATATCATTATAAATAAACAATCCTAAAGGATTGATAATATCGTCTATAACTTCTGGTAAATCTAAATAATTATTGAAATATGATGGTGGTATAACATCTGTAATGAGAATATAAATAGTTTCTACATCTTCTGAAATTTCAAAATTTAAATCATATATTGGTGATGTTGGATCTATTTTTCTAGGTATTCGTAAATAGCTGTTTATACATTTTTCTGTTAATTTTTTTACAATACCATTATAATTTAAAACATATTCTTTAATATTTAAAATATAATCAAAATTGTTTCTAGTGTAGTGAAAATAGTTTGACGTATAGTCGGAACTCATTAAAATTTACTCATATTAAATTTGACTTTTGACTAGCTGACATATTATAACAGTTTTCAACTAACTCTAAATCAACTTTATTTTCACATCCGAGATTTGAATTATCAAAATACGATTTATCTGATAGGGATTCTTGAATTTGACAAGCTGTACTATCACCAGTATCACCAGTATCACCAGTATCACCAGTATCGCCAGTACCACCGCCAGTACCACCACCAGTATCACCAGTACCACCACCAGTACCACCAGTACCATCATCAAATTCAGAATCTGGAAATACTAATTTTCCAGATTCTGTTTCATATATCTTCAATATCGAAGAGCTATATATGACTCTAAATTTGGTATCTATTGTGTGAAATCCAAGTCCTATAGATTTTAACAAATCGTCATAATATATATCTTTAACACCAGTAGTATTTGGTACCAATGTAACAATTTGCGAATTTGAAGGAAATTTACTACCCTCAATGTTATCAAATTTTCTAGGGTCTAACATAACCAATATTTCTGGTTCCGAATCTGATTTAAAATTTAATCTAAAATTTTCAAAATTATTAATATATGGAGTATAACTGTTATTAAATATAAATGAAGTTGTAGTTGAATCGTAATTGTAGTATAATCTAAATAATTTTTTCGATTCTAATTCATATGGAATTCCATCTAATTTTGACATCAAATTCTCATACTTATAATTGTAGTTGTTGAAGAATTTACAAGATTATAAATTTCTTCATATTTTGTATTGTCATAAAACCTATTTTGAGGAACAGAAAAATCAATTGTTAATAAATATTTTCTAATATCGTTTGGCAAATCTTCAATATACATACGCATATTATCTTGAAATTCAATCTCAGTAATTCCGTATTTTGAAAATTTATCTATTATTGATTTTATATTTATATTGAATGTTTGATTAAATGGACCATTCAATAATATTGTATATATTTCTTCAAATTGCTCAGCCGACAACGAATAGGTACTTCGATATCTATAAGCAAATCCAGAACTCCCATCAACATTCATATCAAATGCTAACTCTAGCATATTTCTAAATAACGACACAGAATCTGAAAATAACGTATCGTATATTTTCATCATGTCTTCTTTAGCTTGTAATTCTTTATTAGATATTGGTGACGTATTGAAAACTTCAGACATAAATTCCCTACATGTGGTTCTAAATTCTATTTTAACTTCTGGTAAAAAATTATTATTGAATATCTGTTCTTCTATTAAAGAATTATATACCGGTATTTTACTTTTAATTTGATTTTCAAGTCTTGGCTCTAATAAAAATTCTGAATTATATGCCATTGTTTCTTCATATTTTAAAAAATTTTTCACCATATCATCAAAGACAGAATTCATATAAACTGAACAAAAATCATATACAATCGCATCGATATCTTCAGAACTCATTTCATATAAATCTTTTGATATCCAGTTAGATAATAATGGTTTTAAATATTCGGCATATCTAATTAAATACTTTGATTTTATTTCTGATTTGTTAACATCTGGGTCAATTTCTGTTTGTACTCCATTTTCAGGAAGATTGTTTACATAATAATACAAATTAGATAATGTAAGATTCGAAATTCCAGATTGTACTAATTCTTCAAGAGTCATTTCAGAATATTTTGAATCATGAGCAAGGGCTGTTAATTCTAATAATCCAAATTCATACATACCATTTATTGGTTTGGAATTATACAAACACGTCTTTTGAGTATATTGTTCATTTTCCAATTTAATAAATGTGCTTGTCTGTTGTAATGGATTATTTTGATGAATGTCATGGTCTATAAATAAATACAAATCAGTATACTCTTCATAACCATCAACTTTAAAAGTATTTAGTTTAACTTCTGTTATATTTTCAACAGATAAGAAAAATCCTAACTTATTATTGAAATCGTCAATTTTACCATAACCAAATATTATGGCGGCTCCCTGGTAATTTGGAGATATGTATGATCGTTTTGGTAATAAGTTATTCTTCATAGCTAATGCTATTTCTATATCTACTTCTATCTGTGGAGATTTATTATTTTCCAATCCAAATATATTATTTTTTAAAATTAATTTAAAATTATATTGTGTACTGATATTTGCTCTAAATAATGGTAATTTGACATCTTTAATTTGCTCATCGTTTAAATTAACTGTTATTCCGTCATATTCTAATCGAGAATTTGAAACACCTTGAGGTGATGCAAAATTTAAAGTATAAAAAACTAAATCCATTTCATTTTTAGTAGAATCGATTATATTTTTATCAGTTTTGATATTTAAACTATTATA
>OFRV01000063.1_pt1 | contig 15470 bp, 12 predicted proteins | sample 1543231 | NCBI WGS metagenome assembly OFRV01 (sample SAMN05442499, study PRJEB24371) | freshwater metagenome | isolation source: Freshwater Lake | place: Canada: Niagara | collected 2013-08-21 | reverse complement strand
AGCGATTATCCTGTTTTCGTCATTCCCGCGTATGCGGGAATCCAGCGCTGCGTTGCACTGCCGTTTTCGTCATTCCCGCGCATCGGTAAACGGTATCACTTCAACATCCAGCGCGGCCGCGTGCGGCTCAACGCAGAAACTCGCGGCTGATGGCGCGGAAGCTGTCGGTACCGGCCTGACGCAGCCATTCAAACACCACCATCTCGCGGCTGACGATCTGCACACCGGCAGCGCGCATCCGCTCCAGCGCCAAATGCACATCGCCCGGCGCCCGCGACGACACCGCATCCGCGACCAGATAAACCTCCTTGCCCGCAGCGCGCAGCTCCAGCGCAGTTTGCAGCACGCACACATGCGCCTCGATACCGACGATCACCACTTGCTCACGGTCCAGCGCATCGATGCGGCGCATACAGCCCTGCTCGGCGGCGCAGGAAAAATGCACCTTATCGACAAACGCCTCCGCCGGCAGCAGTTCGCGAATTGCCGCCACCGTGCCGCCCAGACCCTGTGGATACTGCTCCGAGGCCAGCACCGGCACACCCAGCCGTTGCGCAACGCGGATCAGCCACACGCTATTCGCCACCACGCGCGCATTGTCGTGCACGGCGGGCAGCAGCCGTTCCTGTATATCCACCACCAGCAACGCCGAAGTCTCAAGTCTCATCAACATCCGTCAATTCGCCTCTGGCAATTCTGAATCAAATCCGCTCATCGCGGCATGAACCGCCCGGATCGGGCCCGCACAACATGACCCGCAACTTGCCGGCACACCGGTCCTCTCTGGCAGATCTCGCGGCTTGCGGCCATCTTCTACCGCCAGCAGCCGCACCTATTCGACAATCAGCGTGATCCGGGGTCCGCCAGGCGTCTCGCTCTGCACCACCCGGGTCTGCAACCCCTGCCAGGCCGGCGCCAGCAGATCCGTCGGGGCGCGACTCAGCGGATCATCGATGGCAAAGGTGAACAGGTGCATGCGCGGCTCCAGCTTCTGGCGAATCAGGCTGCCAACCCAGATCGGCCGCTCACCCTCGCCCAGGCGGGCATCGACATCCCAGAAACGCAGCACCCAGCGCAGCCGGGCATCCTCGTCATAACGCACCAGGGTCAGCTCATCCTCGCGGCCGGCATGGGTCTGCGGCAGCACCGGCAGCTCGTGCAAGGCCACCTGCGGACTCAGCCACAGCAGCATGCTCTTCAGCTCCAGCACCGGCGGTAACTGCCAGCCGGCCGCCAGCAGCCGGGTTTCCAGCTCCTCGCGACTGCCCGCCCATTGCAGCACAAAATCCTGCCGGCGCTGCCCACCAAAATCACGGCGCCGCTGCGGCAGCTCGCGCCAACCCTCCGCCCACCAGTGCGCCTGTTCCTGCCGCTGCAGGGTCGTACGCGCTTGGTAGCGCTGCAGATCGGCGCGATAGTCGAGCGTCACATGCAGCAGATCCATGACCAGCAGGGCCAGCACGCTATAGGCCAACAGCCCGCGCCAGGCCAGCGCCGTCTGCCGGTGATGGTTATAGGCCAGCGTCAGCACCGCCACCCAGATCAGCCCCAGGCACAGCCCGGCCAGGGTATCGGTCAGCCAGTGCACGCCCAGATACAGCCGGGCAAAGGCAATCGGCACAATCAGAAACGCCGCCGCCAGATACACGATCCAGCGCCGCGGCGGCGGCAGCTCACGGGCAATCAGGGCCGCCAGAAAGCCAAACACCAGGGTACTGAACGTGGCATGGCTGGAGGGGAAGGAATAACCCTGCAGACCGGCGGCGACCTCGGCCGGACTGGATACCGGCAGCAGCCAGCGAAACAGCAGATTGGTGACCATGCCAAAGCCCAGCGCCGCCAGCCAGTGCCAGGCCGCCGAGCCGTTGCGCCGCCAGACCAGCCAGCCAAACACCACCACGCTCAGCGGCAGAGTCACTTGATAATCGCCCAGCTCGGCGGTGAACACCATCAGGGCATCAGCCCAGGGCGTGCGCAGTTCCTGGAAAAAGTGGTACAGGCTCTGATCCAGACCGCTGGGTAATTGATGACCGGCCGCACTCAGGCTCAGGCTGAGCAGCAGCACACTGCCCAGCAGCAGCACCGCCAGGGTCGCCAGACCGCGCAGTTCGCCTTTTTCCGGGTCGAGCAGCGACGCGCCAATCGGGCCAATCAGGCGCCGACCACGGCTCCAGGTGGAAAAGCGCTGCAGCCAGTCGGTCGCGTGTGCCTGGAACAGGCGCACGGCATGCGTCACCAGCCAGGTGGTCAGCCACAGCAGGACGGCGATGATCAGGATCAGCACCACCAGCCGCCCGGCCACCCGTGAGGCAATCTCCAGCGAGGCGCCAAACGCCATCCCCGGCACCAGATAGGCCGGTGCCCACAGGATCGCCGAGACCACGTTGGCGATCATGAAATCGCGCCAGCTCATGTCCATCATTCCGGCCACGGTGGGAATGGTGCCGCGCACCGGACCGAAGAAGCGCCCAAACAGCACACCCTTGCCGCCGTGCTTGCGGAAAAAATCCTCACTGCGCCCGATCAGTTCCGGGTGGCGGGTGAATGGCCAGACCCGGCGCACGCCCTGGTGAAACACCCGGCCAATCCAGAAGCTGATGGCATCGCCGGCGACCGCGCCCAGCGCTGACCACCAGTAGGCCGACCAGAATTCGACATGACCGAGGCCAATGAAAGCGCCCAGGGTGAACATGATCAGGGCGCCGGGGATGATGACGCCGACGATGGTCAGCGATTCACACAGGGCGGTGATGAAAATCGCGGCACTCATCCAGCCAGGATGGGCTGCGATCCACTCGAACATCGCATTGACGAACTCGGACTGCATGGCAGGATGATTTTCAGGTCGCGGTTGGGTCGGGGGCGTCGGGGTCGAGCTGATTGCGTGCCGAAATTATGGGGGTGAACGACGCCTTATGCCACAGCAGGACGCAACTTTGCTACCACGACCAGCCGCCCGCCGCGCGCAACGGTGCGCACGCCTTGCCGGACATGTGTCGCTTGAAAACCGGGCGGGTGGAAATCCGCGCCGCGCCTACGGCACAGGATGCGCAAGGCACTAGGATTGAGTGTGGCTTGAGCAGTTGCGCGGCAAACCTCGCCCTGTACGGCGGGGCCTGCCGCAGACCAGGATTCAGCGCTTCTCAACCCAATCGCCGTTGCGGATCTTGCTAACCAGACTTGCCAAATCATGATCGGGCATATCGTTCAGGCAGCGGATCAATTCCGTAAACAGGATCGGCCGCCGCACGATGATCTCGCGTACATCGCTGGAAATCTTGCCCGCCAAGGCCAGCAGATAATCAAAATCCTCACCGAGATCAGCCGCCAGACGCCGAATCGTATCTTCCGATAGCGGTAACGTATGGCCCCGCTCGATTTTGCTCAAATAACCCGGTGCAAGACCAACGCGCAAAGCGGTCTGACGAATTGAGTAGCGGTTATTGGCTTGACGATAGCGTTCGCGCAACAAACGGGTATGGTGACCAAAGTGTTCCATGACGACCCCCAACAATATATATCAAAATAATGACATTAAGCAGGATTTCAGCTTGTGAAATGGGTCAGCGATAGACCCAAAAAAAACCACGACATGTATCGTTATCTAGATATAAGCAAAACCGGGGCCAGGCGCTATTTCTTCAAAAATCCATTAAAAAAATAATTTAAAATACAGTTGGATAACAAAAAAAAGCACCCCATAAGGGTGCTCGGAGGACTCTAAAGGGCTGCTAAAATTCCAGCGGGTTTTTCACTTTGAAACGTCTGTTTCACGCCCTCGTTTCAAATTGAAACATGGACGTGTGAAATGCCACCCGGAACGGCGGGGCTTGCCGCGCACCGGGTCAGGCCAAGGGCGGGTTCTGGCGCAGCCGACGCCAGAGCGTGGTCCGGCTGATACCCATCTCCTGGGCAACCAGACCGAGATTGCCGTCATGCTTGTCCAGCAGGCGTTCAATCTCGATCCGCTCGATCTGTTCGAGTCGCGGTAGGCCGGTAGGGTTTAACGATGCCATCGGCAACCAGTCGCCCATATCCAGTTGATCGTCGGCATTCAGCAGCACGGCGCGCTCAATCAGATTTTCCAGTTCGCGGATATTGCCCGGATAATCGTAATCGCATAGCGCCTGCAAGGCTTCGGTACTGATCCGGGTCACCGGGCGCCGCAGGGCCTGGCCAAATTTCTTCAAACTGTGTTCGACCAGGGCTGGAATATCGCTCAGCCGTTCGCGCAGCGGCGGCATGTGAATCGGAAAGACATTGATGCGGTAATACAAATCCGTGCGAAAACGGCCCGCACGGACATCCTGTTCCAAATCGCGATTGGTGGCGACAATGATGCGCACATCGGCACGCTGATAGTTGCTTTCGCCGACGCGCCGGAAACGGCCATCCTGCAGCACCTGCAACAGCTTGGTCTGCAGCGCCGGACTCATTTCGCTGATTTCATCCAGCAGCAGAGTGCCGCCGTCGGCCGCTTCGAACAGGCCCTTATGGTCGCGCACCGCGCCGGTGAACGCGCCGCGCCGGTGCCCAAACAGCTCGCTTTCCAGCAGCGCCTCGGACAGTGAGCCGCAGTTCTGTTCGATGAAGATGTTGCCATGGCGCGGCCCGTGGTGATGAATGTAGCGCGCCAGCAGGGTTTTGCCGGTGCCGGTTTCGCCGGTGAGCAACACGGTTACCGAACTGTCGAGCACTCGCTGCACCTGGTCCATCACGCCGCGCAGGGCAGCACTCTTGCCGATGACATCGAGGTCGCGCACGTCCTGGCCGATGCGCTGCCGCAGGAAGATGTTTTCATCGTGCAGCCGGGCGTTGGCCAGGCGCAATTCCTCCAGCAAGCGCCCGTTTTCCACAATCAATTCGTAGCTTTGCAGGGCACGCTTGACCATGACGCGCAGTTCCTGCCGCTCCCAGGGCTTGACGATGTACTGATAGATATGGCCGCGATTGATCGCGTCGATCAGGGCGGCGTTATCGGTATAGCCGGTAAGGATGATGCGAATGATGCGCGGGTCAATCTGGATCACCCGCTCGAACATCTCCACACCGGTCATGTCCGGCATGCGCTGATCGGCGATGATCAGGGCGATCTCGCGCTCGGTCTTGAGGATTTCCAGGGCTTGCAGGGCGCTGTTGGCGGTGAAGACTTGATAATCGGCCTCGAAGGTCAGCTCCAAGGTGCGCAGGATTTCCTTTTCATCATCGACGATCAACAGGCTGTAGCGCTTCATGACGCTCCCCGCGGCTGGCGAATTGGCAGTTCCAGTGTGAATTCACTGCCCCGGTCAAGGCAACGGGTTACTTCGATTTTGCCACCGTGCTTTTGCGCGATACCGTAACTGATGCTCAGCCCCAGCCCGGTGCCGGCGCCAACGGCCTTGGTGGTGAAAAAGGGATCAAATAGCCGGTTCATATGTTCCTCGGCAATGCCGACGCCGTTGTCGCGGATCGCAATACGCACACGCTCACCCGGCGTGACGGTGCAAGTACGAATCCAGACCTCACCCTGGCCGGGAATGGCCTGCGCGGCGTTTTGCAGTAGATTCATGAAAATCTGATTGATCTGCCCCGGATAGCATTCCACCCGCGGCAGCCCGCCATATGCACGATGCACACTGATCCGACCCCGGTATTGCGCTTCGAGCAGGTTCAACGTTGATTCAAGACCCTCGTGCAGGTCGGCCAGCACCAGACCGGTATCGTCGGTGCGCGAAAACGTGCGCAGATCAAGCACGATCTTTTTCACCCGCGTGGTGCCATCGCGGCAACTGGTTATCAGTTCATGCAGGGTCGCGCGGATCTTGCCCGGATCAGCAGCCGGATTGCGCCCGTCCAGTGCTGCGGCCAGCCGCTCGGTATAGTCCTCGATCAGGTCCAGATTGCTATGCACATAACTGATGGGATTATTCAGTTCATGCGCGACGCCCGCCACCAGCAGGCCCAGCGAGGCCATTTTCTCGGATTGCGTCAACTGCTGCTGGGTGCGGCCCAATTCCTGATAGGCGGTTTCGATCTGCTGGTGGCGCTGCTGCAATTCCTGGTTGGCGCTGGACAGCTCCTGGGTGCGGGCGGCGATTTTGTCTTCCAGATCGCGGTTTACTTCCTCCAGCAACTGACGGCGTTCACGCTCGGCGCTGAGCGCGCGCAGCAGCAACAGCCCGCCGTGCACCAGCGCCACGATCACGAGCGCGGCAACGACCGGCAGGCACAGCCCAAGGCGGGCAAACAGCCACTCGGCCCATGCCACGCACAGCGCCGCGATCAGAACACTCGCCAGCGTCGCGGCGACTGGATTGATCCAGGCCAACAGCAGACCGGTCAGCAGCGCCAGCGCCAGCAGCAGCAGACCCCGTTCCAGCGGCGCCGGCTCGGTCAGGAACTGTTCCGCCAGCAGATCAGCGATGATCTCGGCCTGAATTTCCACGCCAGCCGCTGCCTCTCCATTCACCCAGGAAAATGGCGTCAGGAACATATCGCCGGACAGGCGCTGTGGTTCCGGAATCGCCTCCAGCCAGCGCCCGACCAGCACGATCTTGTCCGCGAAAAGGCCCGGCGGCAACATACGCTCGAACTGTAAAGCCTGATAGTAGGAAACGGCTTTGATGGTTTTCGGCGGTCCCTGATAGTTGATCAAGTGTTCCTGCAAGAAATCGATTGGCTTGAGCTGTCTTGCGAGCGGCAGCGTGGCGTGTTCTGACTGCGGACTGTGCTGCAAGGCGCGCCGCACCACCTGCAGGGCAAAGGACGGCATATCCGGCGCCAAGAGCCGCGCCCGCCGCACCACGCCATCCCGGTCGATGCCGACAAAGGGATTGCCCACCGTGGCCACGTCGCGCAGCAGCGGCATGGGATCAACGCGCAGGGTATGCCGAAACATAGGATCGTCCACCGCCGCCAGCGCACTGACCAGCACCACGTTGCCGCTCTCCTGCACGGCACGGGCGAATGCCTGATCCTCGGCCGCTTGCGAAGGCTCCGAAAACAGGATATCGAAGCCAATCGCGCGCGCACCGGCTTGCTTGAGTTTTTGAATCAACTGCGCATGCAGGCTGCGCGGCCAAGGCCATTGCTGACCGATTTCGGCCATGGAGGCTTCGTCAATGGCGACGATGATGACCGATTCCGGCGGCGGCAAGGGTCCACGCAGGATAAACAGCAGATCCAGGCCCTTGAGTTCGAGAACGGTAAAAAAAGGCATCTGGCTCAGCAGCAGCGTGATCCCGAAAGCCGCAGCGGCGATAAACGCCACCGGCAGGATGCGGACTTGCCTGAGTGACACGGCCTTGGCTCAGACTGGACAAGGATCCTTCCAGACCAGCCGACCATTCACCAGCACCCAGCAACCGGTTGCGGATTGCCCAGCGCCAGTGGTCACGGTTACAAAAGCCTGATCGGCAGCGATCGAAGCCAGATCAAGCTGCACGACATGGGTCTTGCCATCGGCATCGGTGATGACCACCCGCGCGGTATTGGCCTCGGGCTTGAATAGAGTCTCCAGAGAGACCGCAGAGCCTGTTAAGCGCATTGCATTCCTCCTCGCCAAACGTGACTAGAAATTCAGGGTTACCCGTCCGAAAAACGTCCGCTCAGGGACATACAGCGGATTGGCGCCTCTTTGACCTACACCGGTCTGAAAGCTATTGTCCTGGAAATTGAATTCACGATCCAGCAGGTTTCTGACCTCGAAGGCCACCAGACCCAGGCGCTTGGGCAGGCGATAACCCAGACCGGCATTCACCACCGTGAAATTCTCGCTTTCGGCGGGCAGCGGTGTAAATGACGACAGATTCAGATATTGAATTCTCTGATTGACATAGGCCACGCCAAGCCCGGCAAAGAACCCGGACGGATCGAAATACTGCACGCTCAAGGGCACGGTCAGAGTACGCAACTGGTTGGGCGTGCCCATGAAAATTTCCGTCAACAGACCTTCCTGGATTTCGAAATCCTCATACAGCCACTTCACGCTTACCGCCCAATCCCGACTGGGCATCCAGTGCAGATAGGCGCTGTAGAAATTATTATGATTCTTCTGAATTTCATAGAACTCCGGCACATCCAGCGTCCCGAAAGGCACTTCATTATCCTGGCTCAGCGCCTCCAGCCCGCCGAACAGGGTTTTGCTGAACCGTACATCAAGACCCACGCCGTAGTTCCTCGATACCGTCATATTGAAATAGTCATTGAGCTGATTGAACCCAGCGATCTGCGTCGGCTCAATAGTCTGCTCAACTGAATTCGCGCGCTTGACCGTCTTGAAAGCAGCGGCGCGCAATGACAGATTGTCATTGATCGCCCATTGCACACCCAGTTTTGGATTGAACTCATTCAGCTTGGCCGATGGATCGTCCGTTGATTCATAGCCAAGGCCCACAGTCCAGATCATGCGCTCGGGCAGCTTGATAGTGGTGTAGCCATAGATGTTTTGCTGGGAACTGTTGGTATCGGGCTGCACAAAGCCCACAAACTCATTATCAAACGAATAGGCGCCCAGTCCGGCGATAATATTGAATTGATCGGCCCGGTACAGCATCTGGGCCTCGGCCTGTGTTCCCTGATCGCGCGAACCGATGGATTCGTTGATCCGGGTATAAGTCAGGACATCGCTTTGATCCTTATAAATGACGGAAGCGATCAGATCGGTTTGTGGCGATAGCGAATAACGCGCGCCAACCCGGGCTGTTTCCTGGCCGAAATCCTGTTGCTGAAACCTGCGGAACGAGCCATCAAAACTGGAAACCAGATCGCCGTTAGCCGTATCTCGGCGACGATATTCAGCCTGTAGACTGAAATCCGCCGTTACAGCAAACTGCGCGAACAGGTTATAGATATCGTGTTCCAGATCATTATTCTCGCGATAGCCGTTACTCTGGTAGTGAAACTGACCAACGCTATAGGACCAGCGATCCGTCAATCCGGACAGCACCAGATTATCGGCCCAGGTATCCAGACTGCCGCCCAGTGCCGAAGCCAGCAGAGTCGCGCGATCCTGCACGAACAGCGGATTGAATTCATACAGCGAGGGGGTGAGCGGGCCACCCTGTGCAAGCATCAGCTTGGTCTCAGCCATTTGCGGCTGAATCGGATTCATATTGATCGGTTGCAATAACTGCGATTGCAGCAATTCACTGACCCGTGCCGGCTCCCGATTCGGCAAGGCCATATAGGAATCCGCCAGCAAGCGGTGGGCTGAATAATTGGCGGGATCACGATTGACGGATTGCCAAGCCTCGCGCAGGCCCAGTTCGGTAAATCCGACTTCATTGTAAATCCGCCCCAGAGTCGCAGAGCGGGTCGCCAGATCTTCATCCAGCAACAGACGCGACCGATACACCGCCCGGTCATCATTCAATTCAATGGATTTCTGCAGACTTTCCACCGCCTGCACCGGCCGATTGATGCTCTGCAGGCGAATCGCGTCGTACAGATAGGGCGTCGGATCATGCGGGTCCAGTTGCTTGGCGATATCCAGGTATTTTTCTGCGCGCGGATCGTCCTTGATTTCATAAAACGCCTTGCCGAGATAACTGTTATAAAGCGCAACGCGCGGCTCCAGCAGCGTGGCCTTGCGCATGGCCTCCAGCGCTGCAGCGTCCTGATTATGCCGGAACAGCGCCAATCCCAGGCCGAGTTGCGGCAGGCCCAGGGTCGAATCCTGGCCGATAGCGGTCTGAAACGCTGCGCGGGCTTCGTCAACCCGATGATTCGCCAGTTGCACGAATCCCCACACGGTATTGACCATCGCATCATCCGGCGCGTGCTGCCGTGCCTGCTGCGCGGCCTTGACCGCTGCCCGCAAGCGCCCCGTGCTCAGCAGCAGGCTGCTTTCCTGCACCCGCGCGCGCGCACTGTCCGGTGCCAGTGCAACGGCTGTTTGTGCCGCTACCAGCGCCGCATCCAGATCAAACCCGGCCTGGTGCGCCAGACTCAGGCTGAGATACGCAGCAGCCGACTGCGGATCAACGGCCACCGCGCGCTCGGCGCTGGCGAGTGCTACGGCATTGCGGTTCTGCACCAGGGCAATACTGGTGCGCAGACTGTAGGCATCGGCATCGCCGGCATCCCGCGCCAGCGCCCGGTCAATGGCCTGTTCAGCAGCGGGAATGCGTCCGGCCAGCAGTTCGCGGCGCGCTACGCCGGTCCAATAGCCCGGCGCCTGCGGATCGCTGACCTCTGCGACCGGACCACGACCGGTCAGGTCGGGATAGTAAAGCGACCATTGCACCGCATCGAGCGGATTGAGCAGCACGGTCTTGCGCGGCGCCTCGCCCAGACGGACATCGGCCTGTTCAGACGCAGCCACCAGCACGCTGCCTTGCGGATTGCTGAATTCCACCAGACCGTTCAGCACCGCCAGCCGCGCGCTCGCGTCCGGCGCCACCGCCAGATTGAATTCGGTGCCACGAATGGTCGCGGTAGCCGGCACGGTCTGGATGTCGAGTGGCTGACCGCTGCTGCGCACCCAGATTTCACCGCTGAGCACGCGCAGCACACTGCGCAGCGCCTCGGTCGTGGTGGCGATGAAACCTTCGGGCGCCGGCGCCACCTGTTTCAGCTCCAGGCGGCTGTTGGCATTCAGCTTGAGCTGAGTGCCATTGCTCAGCAGCACCGCAACCCGACTGCTCTCGCCGGTGCGCAACACCTCGCCGGCGGCGAGCACTGCCCCGTCCGCAATCGGCTGCCAACGCCCTTCGCGCAAGACCTCGGCGCTGCCCAACAGGCTGATCACCTGCCCCGCCTCCTGGGCCCAGGCAGAGCCGATTGGCGCCAGCAACAACAGATACAGCCCTTGCAGCAGCCAGCACCATCGCGAAACATTCAGATGCATTCCAGTCCGTATCTGCAACGCATACCGCCCCTGACTTTGTTGCATCACTCAAGCATCCTATTGTTAATTAAGCGTAATCAACCTAATGCCAACCATGCCGAAACAGCATAACTATCTAAAAATATGACGTTTATTAAAATTTTACTTTGACTATTGTATGTCAGCAGGTACCCATATTCAGCCTATGCTGTCTCGCTGCAAAATCCCGCATAATCCGCCTGTTTCCATCCTGTCCCTTGGAGAATCGCGCCATGCGCACCTGCATCCTTCGCGCCGCCGCCGTGCTGTTGCTGGCCCTGTCCGCACCCGGATTTGCCGCCGAACCGGCCAGAAGCGTGGCGCTGACCCAGATCGTCGAGCATCCCTCGCTGGATGCCGCCCGACGCGGCATTCTCGATGAACTGGCCGCTGCCGGTTTTGTGCAGGGCCAGAATCTCAGCGTCGATTATCAGAACGCTCAGGGCAATCCGGCCACTGCGGCGCAGATCGCTCGCAAGTTCGCCGGTGCGCATCCTGACGCCATCGTGGCCATCGCCACGCCTTCGGCGCAGGCCGTAGCTGCGGCCACCCGCGATATCCCGATCATTTTCTGCGCGGTCTCTGATCCACTCGGCGCCAAACTGGTCGGCAATCTCGACCAGCCCGGCGGCAACATTACCGGCACCCGGGATTTTCCGCCGATCGCCGAACAGCTCGCCTTGATCCGTGAACTGTCGCCCCAGGCCAAAACCCTCGGCGTGATCTACAACCCCGGCGAGACCAACTCGGTGTCGATCATCGCCGCGTTGCGGCAATTCGCGCCCGGTGCGGGCTTTGCGGTGCTTGCCGCCGCTGCGCCGAAATCCAGCGATGTGCTCAGCGCCGCGCGGCAACTGACCGGCAAGGCCGAGGCGATCTACATTCCGCTGGATAACACCGTAGTTTCAGCGCTGGAGGCGGTGATCAAGATTGGCCGGGAAGCAAAAATCCCGGTGTACAGCGCCGATACCGATTCAGTTGGGCGCGGCACGGTGGCCTCGCTGGGCTTTGATTACTACGACGTTGGCCGCCAGACCGGCCAGCAGGTGATCCGGGTGCTGCATGGCGAGAAGCCCGCGGCCATTCCGGTCGAGCGGGTGAAAAAGCTCAACCTGTTCCTCAACCTGGACGCAGCGGCGGCCATGGGCGTGACCGTGCCCGATGCAGTACGCCAGCGCGCCGTAAACCTGCCAAAGCCCTGAACGCCGGTCATGAGCCTGATCGCCCTGCTCGGCGCGCTGGAAATCGGTTTGGTCTTTGCTCTGGTGGCGCTGGGCGTCTATCTCTCGTTCCGGGTGCTGCAGTTTCCCGATCTCACCGTGGATGGCAGCTTTCCGCTGGGCGCGGCGGTGGCCGCCATCCTGATCGTCAACCATGTCAATCCCTGGCTGGCGACCGCGGCTGCGGCGCTGGCTGGAGCATTCGCTGGGCTGACCACTGCTTGGCTGAACCTGCGTCTGGGCATCCTGAACCTGCTGGCCAGCATCCTGACCATGATCGCCCTGTATTCGATCAATCTGCGCATCATGGGCCGGCCCAATGTGGCGCTGCTTGGCGAAACCACCGTGCTCAGTCCCCTGCAGGAGCTGGCGCTGCCGGTCTATGTAACGACGCCAGTGGCGTTCGCGCTGGCGGTGCTGCTGATCAAGGCCGCGCTGGATCGTTTCCTCAACTCGGAACTGGGACTGGCACTGCGCGCGACCGGCGCCAATCCACGCATGGCCCGCGCCCAGGGCATCCACACCGGCCAGGCCACCTATCTGGGCATGGCGCTGAGCAATGCTCTGGTGGCGCTGGCCGGGGCACTGTTCGCCCAATCACAGGGCAGCGCCGACGTGACCATGGGCGTGGGCGTGATCGTTGTCGGGCTGGCGGCGGTGATCGGCGGCGAAGCGCTGCTCAATCCGCGCACGGTCGCCTGGGCTACGGCAGCCTGCGTGTTTGGTTCGCTGTTGTACCGGCTGATCGTGGCGCTGGCGCTGAATGCCGATTTTCTCGGCCTGCAGGCCCAGGATCTGAATCTGATTACTGCGGCACTGGTGGCGGCAGCGCTGGTATTGCCGCGCTTGCGGGCGGGGAAAACGCCATGATCGAAATTCGCCACATGCAGGTCACGTTCAACGCCGGCACGCCGTTGGAAAATCCGGCCCTGCGCGGCATCAATCTGGACATTCCCGCCGGCCAGTTCCTGACCGTAATCGGCGGCAACGGCGCCGGCAAGTCCACCCTGCTCAATGCCCTGTCCGGTGAGATCAGCGTCAGCGCGGGCCGTATCGGCTTTGATGGTCAGGACGTGACCCACTGGCCGGTAGCGCAACGGGCGCGCTGGGTGGCGCGGGTGTTTCAGGATCCGCTGGCGGGCACCTGCGCCGAGCTGACCGTGCAGGAAAACCTGGCGCTGGCGGCGGCGCGTGGCCAAGGGCGTAGCCTGCGCCCGGCGCTGACGGCAGCGGCGCGCGCTCGGTTCCGGGACAGTCTGGCACGGCTGGGGCTGGGACTGGAAAACCGTCTGCAGGATCGCATGAGCCTGTTGTCCGGTGGTCAGCGTCAAGCAGTCAGCCTGCTGATGGCCACCCTGCAACCGATGAAGATTCTGCTGCTGGATGAACACACCGCCGCTCTCGATCCGAAAACGGCGGCGTTCGTGCTGGACCTGACCCGGCGCATCGTCGCCGAGCGGCAACTGACCGCGCTCATGGTTACGCACAGCCTGCGCCATGCGCTCGATATCGGCACGCGCACGCTGATGCTGCATCAGGGGCGGATCGTGCTCGACATCGCCGGCACCGAACGCGCCCGGCTGGACGTGCCGGACCTGCTGCGCCTGTTCGAAGTCGCCCAGGGCGAGCCGGTCACCGATGACGAGCTGCTGCTGGGCTGATGCCGATTACGACGCATGCCGCCCCGACTGCACGCCTACAGGGCGCGGGTGCTGGCTGTGCGGAAAGCCTCGCGCAGTTCTTCAAAGGTCCGCGTCACCGGGAATTGCGGGAATTCATCAATGACGTTCTGCGGCGGACGGAACAGGATACCGGCCTCGGCTTCGGCAAGCATGGCGGTATCGTTGTAGGAATCTCCGGCGGCGATGACCCGGTATTGCAGACCGTGGAAGGCCTGCACAGCGGCACGCTTGGAATCGGGCTGACGCAGGGTATAGCCGACCACGCGATCCTCGACCACCTCCAGCTTGTGGCAGAACAGCGTCGGCCAGCCGAGTTGACGCATCAGCGGCTGAGCGAATTCATAAAACGTGTCCGACAGGATCACCACCTGAAAGCGTTCGCGCAGCCAGTCCAGGCACTCGCGCGCACCCTCCAGCGGCCCCATCCCGGCGATGACCTGCTGAATATCGGACAGCTTCAGACCGTGCTGGTCGAGCAGCGCCAGCCGCCCACGCATCAGTTGATCGTAATCCGGAATATCGCGGGTCGTCAGCCGCAGCTCCGCAATGCCGGTGCGCTCGGCGACGTTGATCCAGATTTCCGGGACCAGGACCCCTTCCAGGTCCAGGCAGGCGAGTTCCATGAACAATTCCCCCTGTTGCGCACCACCGGCGCGGACGCGGCGGCGCATGCGGTTTGGCGTAGATTGGGCAAAAAAGCGCCGCTACGCTAACCGTTTGCCAACGCTGCCGCAAGAGCTGCCCTGCTCAGCGCACAACGGTACTGTCGGCGATCAATTCGGCCAGCTGCTCGGTATTCAGGCGCAGACGCAGCGCCAGTACCCGGATCAGATCGATGGCCGCCTTGGAATTCTGCTCCAGGAAGGGCATGAAATCGCGGCGATGGATCACCAGCAGTTCGCTCGGCGCCAAGGTAGTCGCGCCCGCCGAGCGGCCCAAGCCATCGAGCATGGCAATCTCACCGAGAATCTCCCCCGGTCCGACAATGCCGAGCACGATATCCTGGCTTTCGCGGTCGCACACGCTGACCTTCAATCGCCCGCTGAGCACCACGAACATCTCTTCACCGGCATCAGCGCGGGAGAACACCGCCTGCCCGGCCGACAGGGTCAGCGTGCGCGACAGGGCAATGATTTTTTCCAGATGGGCGCTGGAGAAGTTGCGAAACAGCAGGCTGCGGCGCAAGGCGGCCATCTTTTGCTGGGCTGGCGGTGGCGCGGCAGTCGCATTGCCGCCACTCAGCGCCAGGGCACCATGCAACTGGCTGGCGATCAGCGGCCGCTTGATGCAGATATAGTCGGATTCGAGCGCCGGGACCGCCGAGGCCAGGATGACGCTGATACCGGGCACATCCTGGCGGTATTCATTCCAAAACTGCATCGCCACAGCATCATCGGCGTTGATGATCGCCATGCTGGCTGCTGTACGCGGATGCTCGACGAGCTGATAGCTGACCTCGTTATTGCTGGCCACCGACAGGATATTACGAATCATCCGCCGCTCGCGGTCCACAAAGCCGATGGTATTGACCGTTACAACCTTAATCGCCACAGGTATATCCCTCCCTATATTTCCAAACCGTCTGCCGCTGATGCTGTTAAAAATGTCGGAGGATCATTATGGACGAAACGCGGGCTATTCGTATCCAGCGCTGCCTGATCAATTTGCGGCTGGTGGCGCAAAACGCAGCGGTTCGGCCAGCAGCGGTACAGAGTCGGG
>OFRV01000062.1_pt1 | contig 15588 bp, 8 predicted proteins | sample 1543231 | NCBI WGS metagenome assembly OFRV01 (sample SAMN05442499, study PRJEB24371) | freshwater metagenome | isolation source: Freshwater Lake | place: Canada: Niagara | collected 2013-08-21 | reverse complement strand
GCATACGAGATTCCTCTACGTCTCGTGGGCTCGGAGATGTGTATAAGAGACAGTTCAGTAGCAGCGTCATGTACACGGCCATCAGACGGTGGCGCAGGCGTTGCCGGCCCGGTCTCCAATGACCGGCTGCCGGACGGATCGCCATTGCCGCCAAATACCCGGGCATCGGCTGGCTGTTCCGGCGGCGGCACCCGCCGACCCTCGGCCTTGCGGGTGGGCTCAGGATCGCGCTGCACATCCGTCAAGGGATGCGGGACCGGCGCTACGACCCGGGTCGGCAGCGTCTCCTCATCGACAGCCGGGGGCGGTGCGGGCGTCACGCGGCGGGTCATGGTATCGGCATCCAGCACAGGCGCAGGCCCATCGGCAACCTGATCCAGCGCTGGAATCGGCATATCCGGAATCGGCAGATCAGCACCGGCCAGTTCCGGCACGCGCGGTGGCACGACGGGGATCGGCTCGCTTGGCGGCGCTTTCGGGCCTGTAGTGACCCGGGTACCACCGACCGGGCGCCGCTCGCCACTCGTGGTGCCGTCCTCAATCGCCAGTTCCAGCGGCCAGACGAAGGTAACCACCACGGTTTCCGGCAGGCCCTGACCACGCACCGCCAGCCGATAGGGCATGTTTTCAAGCTGGAAAACCCGGTCGGGATCCAGCACGAACTTCAGGGCATCACCGCTGTACCAGGCCTCTTCGGGCTGCAGCCAGCATTCCGCGCCCTGCCAGCCCTCGGCACCGAGATGATTGGCCGCAAAGCCATGTCGGCTCAGCGCAAATTCAAAGGTTTCCAGCGAGCGCGGCAAGCCTTCCAGGGTCACGATGGCGTGCCCGAGCGGGCGGCTGGGGTCTTCCGAGACGCGAACCGAAAGCGTGGACATGGTGCTCTTGAGTCTCCAGGCGAGCCAGGAACGGCGAATCAGCGGGGCTATCCCGGCCTCCATCCGCCGCGCCAGCAGTCAGCATAGTGTAGGCCGGATTCATCCCGCGCGGCATGGGCCTCAGGCCGCCGGCGCCAGACGCGCCAGCAGCTCGCCCAGACGCTGATTGGCGGCCAGGTCAACCTCGGCGCCATCCCGGAAACGGGCATTGCGCTCGACCAGATCAAGAAAGGCGCGAATCCAGTCGGTGTAATAGTCCTGATCGTAGGTTGACTGCCGCTCGGCCAGTTGCGGCCCGCCGCGTGGCACCGGCCGGGGCGGAAATACCGGGCGCGGCCCACCCTGCACCGGCAGGGTTGGGCGCTGCGGCAAGTCCAGACGGTCATAACCGAGGAAATCGACATAGCGATTGAGCAGATTGGCGGTCAGCCGCGCCGGCAGGGCCACAATCTGTTCAAACTTCATGCGGAATCCAGTCACCTGCCGCACCCGCGCCACAATCTGTTCTTCCAGCTTCAAGCGCTGCGCGCCGCTGATCATTTCCTTGGCGAAATCGGCCATCAGGGCCGCCGGCACCCGGTAATAATCACAGCGCGAAGCATCACCGGCCAGATCCTGCACATCGCGCATCCACTCGGCGACCGCCTCGCGCGCAAACAGCGCTGCGTCATCCTCGCGTGCAGCGGTCTCGGCCTCCGTTGCCGGCGCAGTCAGGCCCAGCAGCGCTTTCATCTGCCCGGTATCGACTGCCGTGCCAATGGTCGGCGCGCGCCCCGCCTGCTGCGCATCGGGCAGACGGGTCTCGATGCGGTAGTAAATACCTTCTAGCTCATCGCTGTCAGCCTGCAAGGCGCGCAGCAGTTCACCAAAACGCTGTTCGCCGGCGCAGTCGATCAGTCGTGCCGCAATCAGCCGCGCCGCATCCAGGCGCCGCGCCAGTTCCTGTTCGGGGTTGTCACTGACGTAATAGTGGCCGATGCGCTCCGCCATCTGCTCGCGCAACTGGGTCAATTGCGCGCGCAACTGCTGCTGCTTGAGGGCCGGATTACACAAGGGGCGCAGGTTCTCGGCCAGATAACTGATGCCGCCGTCGTTGAGCGCAAAACCGGCCTCCCAGGCTTGGGCCGGATTCTGGAAATGCGCGCACACCCGGGCATCGCTCAGGAACGCCTGCTGGAACTGCTCGATGCGCTTGCGCTCGCCGGGCCGAACGTTCAACTCCTGACCATTCTCGTCGTAATCGAAAATGTTCTTGGCCTTGAAGTTGGGATTGCGCAGCCAGAAGCTGTTGCGGAACGGGCCTTGCGTATCCCAGTGCCGCGGCCAGTCGTGCTGCTTGCCGAAGAAATTCAGCAGCGAGCTTTCCATGCGGGTGATCCAGCGGCTTTCCGGGGAGCGCTCGCCGGCCTTCTCCTCGAATTCCATATCGAACTTGGTCAGCACCAGAAACAGCGCGGTCGGCTGCTGGGCGCGCTGTTCCGGGGTGGCGCCATGCGTGCTGCTGATCCAGTCGAACACCATTTCCGGCAGGGTTTTGACCTCCTGGTTGCTGGGCCCGATGCACAGCAGCATGCTGGTCAATTCCTGCTCGGCGCAGTAGCGCTCGAACAGGTAGGCGACCTTGCCGCGCAGAAACAGGTTCTGCAGGGCCTCGGCACCCTGCAGAAAGGCCGGCAGATCCTTGATCTGCTCACGCGAGCGGGCGCCGGGGAAATCGAGCAGATCGGTATGCTCGAAAAAGTCCCAGGGCTGTTCGGCAATCACGATGCGCAATTCGGCAATCAGCGCCGCCACCTCGCTACGCGGCAGGCTGACCCGTGCGCCATTGTCGCCCAGCACGCTAAGCGTACCTCCGCCGCCGCTGCCCAGACCCTTGAGGGTCTGCACGTCGATGATGCTCTGCTCGCGCGGCAGCAAAGCATCCAGCCCGGCGCTGGCCTCGCTGGCGAAGTTCAGCCCCTGCAGGCCGGCATACAGGCGCAGATACAGCGCGCTGAACGCCTCGACGCCGCCCCAGATCACCGCGAACAGCCGGGCGCGCTCGCTGCTGCGCAAGCGTGGCGCCAGTTGCGCGGCCTGTTCCCAATAGCCGTTGCGCAACAGACGCACCCGCTCGTAGCCCTTGAAATAGCGCTCGAAATAAACCTGCAGGTCGTAGACATCCTCGGCGCTGAGCGGATCGACCGGCATGGCCTGCGCGGCCGGCGTCAAAGCTTCGAACAGCTCGTTCAGCGCCGCCGGGGTCAGCGAATCCTCTTCGCTGTGGTCGCAGTCGGCGTAATAGGCATTGCCGATGATCTTGACCAGATCGGTCTGGGTGAGCAGGCGCATGCGCACCGGCGTGGCCGGGGCAACCGGTGCGCCCGGCTGCAGGCTGAAGCGCGTCACCAGACCGGTGGATTCGCGGCCGCCTTCGGGATTGATATCGCGAATGAAGTCGATGCTCTGCCCGGCGAAATCGGCCATCAGCGGCGCTTTGCCCTTGCGCGCCAGTGCCGAGATCAGATAGGACTTGCCCGACTGGCTGGGCCCGAACACGCCCACGCACATCGGCCGGCGTGCGGCCTGTTCCAGGCGCCGCGCCTGGGCGGTAAGGCGGCGAAAGTCCTTGGTCAGGCCGGCCTTCTCCTGGCGAACCCGCTCGGGATTCTCATCCAGCCAGGCCAGGAAATCGGTGCCGACCCGGTCCAGGGTCTGGCAGGCGCTGCTCAGGGTGGCGTCGATAGCGGTCATGGGCGTTCGCGGTCGCGGCGGTGGAGTGTCGAATACATGCGCATAGTGTAACAGCTCAAGACTCAGAAGCGGCTGGCCAACACCGCCAGGGCCAGCACCAGGATCAGCAGGCCAAGGGCCAGCCCCTGCAGACGCCGCTGGCGCTGTTGATAGGCAACCGGGTCCACGACCTTGCCCAGCCAGGGATCGCCGCTGGCCGGCAGCGCTACCAGTTCACCTTCTGCGGCCAGCACCCGGCAGTACAGGTCCACCTGCACCTCCTGCACCGGCGGCGTGCTCCAGCGAATGGTCGGATTGAGCAGCGCCTGCGGCACCACATCCCCAGGCGCGGCACCGGCCAGCGGGCGCCCTTCGACAGGCTCAGGCCATCGCAGCGCGACCAGCGCACCCTGCCGACCCGCAGCACGCAGCGGCGCCAGGGTCATGGTGACCGGCTCACACTCATGCAACAGGGCATTGGCCCGCTGCAGACTGCGCTCCAGGCTGCGATCCAGCCACCACAGCAGGCCACCGCACAGACCGGCGATCGGCAGCATCACCAGGCCCATCAGGGCCAGCAGCAGCAGATTGGCGGCCTCGCGACTGGTCATGGCAATGGCCATTGCATACAGCACGGTACCGGCCATGGTCAGGAACAGCAACAGGCCCAGCAGCCGCAGACGGCGATGCTGCGCATTGCCCAGCCGACGCAGGCGCGGATGCAGGGAAAGCTCGGGAGTTTCAGTCATGTTGGCGTAGCGCCTTGCAAACCATGGGAAAGTGCGTTGCGGCGTTCAATGGCGCGGTGCCTCGCCGGCGCGGGCGGAAATCGAAAAAATCCCGGTGTCCAGCCAGTAGCCATATTCATCCTTGAGGGTCTGCAATTTCAGCAGCACCACGCCCAGTGGCTGCTGGTTGCCCTGGGCATCGGCCACTTCGGTGACCTTGAAATCCAGATCGACATTCTCGTCGGTAGAGCGCTCCAGGGTCACCTTGAGCGGCAGTGCGCGGGCGCGGGCATCCTGCGGCTGGGCAAAGGTGATCCGGTACAGCGGCGAGGCCGGCCAGCGTTCGACATTCAACTGGCGAAAGCCGAGAAACACCGGCGCGTAGAAATCAAAGCGCGCTTCCGGCAGGCGGGTCTTGCGATCTTCCAGTTCCAGATTGGCGAACAGCACGTTGTCCTGCTTGAGGCGACCGGTCTGCTCCAGCACGCCAATAAAGCGCGCGGTGGATTTCATGCCCAGTTCGCGGCTGCGCAGGTTGAATTTGTATAACTGCCCTTCCGACAGCGCGCAGACCATGGCGCCGACGGCAGCGGTGGTTTTCGGATCGGTCAGACGCCCGCCGACCGAGCGGAACGGATACCAGTCGCCCACCCGGTAGCTATGCAGGCTGATGATGCGATCCGGCGGCGCCGGCAGCTTGGCCAGAATCGCCGCGCGCACCGCCGGCAAGCGGCAGGGCCGCCCGGAAATCAGCAGATAGTCGCAGTCATACAGATGCACCACTTCGCATAGATCGCTGAGCACCTGACCGAGAATGCGCCGCACCGTGGTATCCACCGCCAGCGTGGTGGTGGCGAAGGCCACCGTGGCCAGACTGAAATTCTGCCCGCCCGCCGCGCGCACCGCCTCTTCCAGAAAGGCCGTGACCTGGGCATGGGGACCGGCGCCGGGCGGATAGACATCGGCCAGGGTCAGAGTCAGCGCTTCGTTACCACCGCTGGGATCGGCATTTTCATAGCGGTGCAGCAGTTCCAGCGCCAGCGGCAAGGCCACCTGATTGGCGAACTGCCGGCGCAGGGTGCGCTCGCGCTCGGCCTGATCGCCGCGATTGGCGCCGAGCAGCCGGGCTAACAGTTCCTCGGCATTGGCCGCGCCGCTCTGGCGTATAGCGTCGAGCAGCGCCGGCAAGACATTGCGCTCAACCAGCCCGCACAGCACGTCGTCGCCGGCGATATTGAAGCCTTCGCGGAATTCCTGGATCGGCTTGAGCGCGGTGCCGCCTTCGAGCTGATAGCTGCTGATGATCAGGTCAGTGGTGCCGCCGCCAATGTCGATACTGGCCAGCCGCAGGCAGGGCAGCTCGCCATAGCCCTCGCGGACGCGGCCAAATTCCTGGAAGAACAGCGCGGCATCGCCCTGGAAATTGTTCTGCACCTCGTTGTAGAGGAACACGATCTGCGTGCCGGTGGCCTCGTCCCATTGCAGGAACGGCTCCGGCGCCTGGCTCTCGTCCAGGCCCAGCGCCCGCCAGGTAAGACGAATGGCGGTAGCAACGCGACGCGTGAACAGCTTGCGCTCGGCCAGCGGCATCGCCGTCGGCAGGGTCAGGATCACCCGGCGCAGGCGGCGCGGCGCGTCGGAATAATGGCGATCAGCGCGGCGGGCCGGGGCATTGGCCTGCACGAAGGCCTGCAGCAGCACCTCGGCGACAAAGAACCCCATCAGCGAGCCGCGCGAGAACAGCGCGGTCACAGCCGGCGGCTCGCCGGGTGCCAGTTCCTCGCCATCCTCGCGCAGGTGACCGACAAAAGGCCCCGTGGTCACCGGGCCGCTGTCGCCACCCAGGCCATCGGGACCGGCATTGAAACGCCAGGCGTGATGACGGGCATCGCTGTCCCACAGGTAGCGCTTGGGACTGGACAGACCGGTGTTGCCTTCGGTGCCGTGGCTGAAATAGGACAGCGCCTGCGCCTCGAAGCCGACCCGGGTCACCGTCGGCCACAGGAAGGCGCTGCTGCGACCGCTGCGCCGTGACAGCTTCTCGTCGCCAAAGGCGCTGCGCACGAATTCGATACGGCTCGGAAACGGTTCGTTGTACACCTGCTCGGGATGGCTGAGATCGCGCAGTTCCAGCCGGTAGCTGTCGTTCATGTCCACCGGATCATCACCGCTGGTTTCCATGAGCATGCCGCAGGTGCGCGAGTTGCCAATATCCAGCACCAGATCGACATCCACCGGCCGGTTGAGGCGCGCGGTCGGACCGGTATCGACAAAGGTAAAGCGCAGGCGCGGCAGGTGCAGCGCCCGGCGCAGCAGGCTGAGCAGGGTCAGATAGGCGGCCAGCGCTTCGGGATTCTTGCGCAATTCCGCCTCATCAACCCGGCGTGGCGCGCGCCGGCGCAACTCGAAGGCGTGGAAACGCTGATACAGCCACTCGCGTACCCATTCCTGCTCGACAAACCAGCCGGTATCGGCTTCGGCATCAGTCAGGGCGAATTCCTCACCGGACTGCATGTCGAGCGGACTGGGCGCCAGATAGGGCCGGCCCTCGCGGGTCGGCAACAGTTGCGTGTCGAAGGCCAGGGTGATGCGGTGGGTATTGCCCTCGGCATCGGCCACCGGCAGTTCCACCAGCCGCGCCCGCGCCCAGTTCACCGGACCCTTGTCAAACAGGTGGAAGCCATCCGGGCGCGGCTCACGCACCCGCAGAAATGGCAGCGGCAGCCAAGCGCCATCCAACAGCGTAGCGGCCTTGGCGGCATTGAGCGAAAAGCTCTGCTCGGGCTTGACCGCACGCCCATCCTGGGTGACGAACTGGCCACTGGCATCATCGTTGTACAGCGGGGTCAGGACCGGGCGACCCTCGGCGCTGCTCTCAACCAGGAAGGCCCGCGACAGCCGGGTCGCATTCAGGTTGCAGCCGAAATCCAGAAACTGGATCGCGGTGTTGGGAATCAGGTTGACGAGCGGACCGTAGTTCTTCAGTGTTGCCAGCATGTTTCCCGCCTTCGCGCGTTTGCCAGGGGTTCCGGGTCCATCATTCTACCGAAGCGCGCGCCACCCGCCACGATTTTGCGCCATGTCCGTCAGCGCCCGCCGCCGCCGATACACCCGATCTCAATACGCCCGTGCCTGTTCGGCCCGTTCCGCCATTTGTTCGGGACTGTGATGGACCTTGCGCGCCAGCAGGGTATAGGCCACCGGCACCACCGATAGCGTCAGCAGCGTGCCCAGCAGCAGCCCGCCGACGATCACCCAGCCGATCTGTTGGCGGCTTTCCGCACCAGCCCCTACTGCCAACGCCAACGGAATCGCGCCCAGAATGGTCGCCAGCGTGGTCATGAGAATCGGCCGCAGACGCAGCGTCGCTGCTTCGACCACTGCCGCACCGCGCTCCAGGCCGCTTTCACGCAACTGGTTGGCGAATTCGACGATCAGGATGCCATTCTTGGTGATCAGCCCGACCAGCATCACCAGACCAATCTGGCTGTACACGTTCAGCGTGCCGCCGGTCAGGAACAGCGCCAGCAGCGCCCCGGTCACGGCCAGCGGTACGGTCAGCATGATGATCAGCGGCGCGATGAAGCTCTCGAACTGCGCCGCCAGCACCAGATAGATAAACAGCAGCGCCAGCACGAAGGTCACATACAGACTGGCGCCAGACTCGCGGAATTCGCGTGATTGCCCATCCAGCGCCGTGGACGCATCGGCACCGAGCACCTCGGTCACGGTCTGGTCCATGAAGCTCAGCGCCTCGCCCAGAGTATAGCCGGGCGTCACGTTGGCGGAAATCACCGCAGCGCGCTGCCGATTGAAGTGGTTCAGTTCCTTGGGCGCCACGGTTTCGCGCACTTCGATCAGATTGGCAAGCTGCACCAATTGGCCGTCGCGGCCACGCACAAAAATTGCCGTCAAATCGGTCGGGCGCTCGCGATCCTGCTCCTTGAGCTGCACGATCACGTCATATTGCTGACCATCGCGCTTGAAGCGGGTGATCTGTCGGCCGCCCAGCAGTGTTTCCAGGGTCTGGCCGATCGCCTGCACATCGGCGCCAACTGCAGCGATCTTGTCGCGCTTGAGCACCACTGACAGTTGCGGCTTGTTCAGGCGCAGATCGGTATCCAGATTGGCCATGCCCGGATATTGCCGCGCCTTGGCCAGCACCTGATCAACTTTTTTCTGCAACTCGGCATAGCTGCTGGCCTGAATCACGAACTGCACCGCCGGATTACGGAAGCTCTGGCCGAGCGACGGTGGATTGATCGGGAAGGCCAGCACGCCCGGCAAGCCGCCAAACATTTTTGGCGCCAGTTCCTTGGCGATAGCCTGCTGCTTGCGCTGGCGCTCCTCCCAGGGCTTGAGGCGCACAAAGGTCAACGCGCTGTTGACCGGATTGGGCCTTTCCAATCCAGGCGCAACAATGGAGAAATACGAGCGCACCTCGGGAATGCCCTGATAGAGCTGTTCCAACTGCCGGACATGCCGGTCGGTGTAGTCGAGGGTTGCGCCTTCCGGAGCAACGACCACGCCGATGATGGTGCCGCGATCCTCCAGCGGCGCCAGTTCCGCTTTCAACTGCAGGAACAGCCAGGCCGCGCCAGCGCCGCTGCCCAGGAACAGCAGCACCACCAGCCAGCGCCAGCGCAAGGCCCACAGCAGCGCATGGCGATAGCCCTGGTTCATGGCCAGAAAAAAGCGCTCGCTGAGCTTGAACAGCCTGCCGTGCCGCGCTTCATGGCGCAGCAGCTTTGAGCACATCATCGGCGTCAGGGACAGGGCAACGAAGCCCGAGACCAGCACCGCTGCCGCCACGGTAAAGGCGAATTCGGTGAACAGCCGCCCGGTGTTGCCGCTCATGAACGCCAAAGGCGTGAACACCGCCGCCAAGGTCACGGTCATGGCCACCACTGCAAAAGCGATTTCCTTCGACCCCTGCAAGGCAGCGCGAAAGGGCGGCATGCCATCCTCGATATGGCGATGAATATTCTCCAGCACCACGATGGCATCATCCACCACCAGGCCAATCGCCAGCACCAGCCCGAGCAGGGTCAGGGTATTGATGGTGAAGCCGAGCGCATAGAGGAAAACGAAGGCGCCAATCAGCGAGACCGGAATGGTCACGAAGGGAATCAGCGTCGCCCGCCCGTTGCGCAGGAACAGGAAAATCACCGCCACCACCAGCACCAGCGCCTCGACCATGGTGCGATAGACGGATTCGATCGACCTTTCGATGAACACCGAGCCATCGTAGGCCACCGTGATGCGCATGCCTTCAGGCAGAGTGGCTTCCAAATCCGGCAACAGCGCCTTGACCGCCTGCGCCACGCTCAGGGTATTGGCCGTGGACTGCTTGACCACGCCCAGACCCACCGAAGGATTGCCGTTGACCCGCACCACATTACGTTCGTCAGCAGCGCCAATCTCGGCATAACCGATATCGCGCAGCCGTACCGGATAGCCCTTGCTTTCCTTAAGAATCAGCTCATCGAATTGCGCCGGCGTGCGCAGATCCGATTCGGTCAGCACAGTGAATTCCCGCTGGCGCGATTCGATGCGCCCCGAGGGCAATTCGATGTTCTGCGCCTTCAGGGCGTCTTCCACATCCTGTGGGGTCAGGCCATAGGCAGCCATGCGGTCGCGATCCAGCCACAGGCGCATCGCATAGCGCCGCTCGCCGCCGATGATGACGCTGGCCACGCCCGGCAGGGCCTGCAGGCGATCGACGATGTTGCGGTCGGCGTAATCGGTGATCTCCAGGGCGCTATGCCGGGTGCTGGAGAACGCCAGCCACAGCACCGCCTGGGCATCGGCCTCGACCTTGGCCACCACCGGATCCTTGGTTTCAGTCGGCAACTGGCCGCGCACCCGCGCTACCCGGTCGCGCACGTCGTTGGCGGCAGCATCGACATCGCGTTCCAGCAGGAATTCCACGGTGATCTGACTGACTTCCTCGCGGCTGACGGACTTGATGGTGCGGATGCCCTCGATGCCGGCCAGCGAATCCTCCAGCGGTTGCGTCACCTGGCTTTCCATGATCTCAGCACTGGCGCCGGGATAGACGGTGCGCACCGATACAATCGGCGCGTCGATATTGGGATATTCGCGCACCGGCAGGCGCAGAAAGGAAATCACCCCAATCAGGATGATGGCCAGACTCATCACCGTCGCCAGCACCGGGCGCTTGATGGAAAGCTCGGGCAGAAACATCGCGCCTATTCCTTAGTCGTATTCGCCGGCGGCGGCGAATTATCTGCTGTGGGCAGTACCGTCACTGCCGCGCCATCGCGGATTTTCAATTGCCCTTCGGTAATCACCCGATCGCCGGCGCTGACACCCTGCACGATTTCCACCGCGCCGGGCTGGCGCAGGCCGAGCGTGACCGGAGTCATGGCCGCCTTGCCCTCCACCACCCGATAAACGAAGGTTTTCTGTCCCTGTGGCACGATCGCCTGTTCCGGCACCACCAGCGCGTTTTCACGCCGCTCCAGCACCAGACCGACCCGCGCGAACAGCCCCGGTCGCAACTTGCCGCCCTTGTTCGGCAGGCGCGCGCGCAGCAGCACGGTGCGGGTTTCCGGGTCCAGCGCCGGGTCGATGGCATAGATCGTCCCCTCGAACCCCTGTTCGGGATAGGCGTCCACCCGCGCCGTCAGGCTTTGCCCAGTCGCCAGCCGCGCCAGATACAATTCCGGCACCCGGAAATCCAGTTTCATCGAACCCAGGCTTTCCAGATTGGCCAGATCGTCGCCAGGCTTGACATAGGCACCGGGACTGACCAGGCGCAGGCCAATCACGCCATCGAAGGGCGCGCGGATCACGGTCTTGTCCAGCCGCACCTGATTCAGGGTCTGAGCAGCGCGGGCGGCATCCAGGCGGGCCTTGGCCTCATCGAGAATCTGCGGGCTGGTCATCTTGCGGGTATCCAGATCCTGCAGACGCCGGTAGCTGGTTTCCTCCAGCCTGACCTGGGCAACACTGCCGGCCAGTTGCGCTTGATACTCGCCCTGATCCAGGGTCACCAGCGGCTCACCCTGACGCACCGCCTGCCCTTCGCGAAAATGGATCGTTGCCACCCGACCAGCGATTTCCGGTCGCACCATCACCGTCTCATCAGCGCGCAGCGTACCGATCGCGGTGACCTCGACCTTCAGGGTTTCACGACTGACCGGCACCGCCTGCACCGGCAGCGGTGGCGTCTCGGCTTTCTGCTGAGCAACGAGCAGGCCCGGCTGCACCAGCACGATCAAGACGGCGATACGCGCCGCGAGGGCCTGCGCCTGTCGAAGGGCGCCTTTGTAAGCGTTGTGCATGGCATTATCCGTCCGTAAGCGGCATCAGGAAAACAGCAGGGCGCCGATAATGGCGTACAGCAGCGCCGGCAACAGATTGCCGATGCGGATGCGCCGCAGCTCCAGCAGATTAATGCCGATACCGAGAATCAGCAGGCCGCCCGTGGCGTTGATTGCATCCAGCACCGCCGGTTGCGACAGAATGGTCAGTTGCCCGGCCAGCAGGGTAATGGCGCCTTGCACCAGCAGCACCGGCAAGGCCGAGAACAGCACGCCTATGCCCAGTGACGATGCCAGCGCTATTGAGGCCACGCCATCCAGCAGCGCCTTGACCAGCAGCACACTCGGATCGCCCACCGTACCATCGCGGATCGAGCCGACAATGGTCATTGCCCCGGTCAGATACAGCAGAGTCGCGGTGACGAAGCCTTCGACAAAGCGGCTCGAATCGGAGCGCAGCATGTGCCGCAGGGTCTCGGCCAGATTTTCCAGGCGCTGCTCGATCCGCAACAGTTCGCCGCTCACCCCGCCCAGCAACAGGCAGGCAATCGCCAGCAGGGCATGCTGTGCCTCCAGGGCCATGCGCAGGCCGATCACCAGCACCGATAGGCCCAAAGCCTGCATCAGAATGCTCTTGATCGACTCCGGCAGGCGTGTGCCTGCGCCAAGACCAATGGCGCTGCCCACTACTACCGCGCCGGTGTTCACCAAGGTTCCAATCACTGCACACCTTCCTTACTTTACTTTCATCGCTTTTCTGGATTCCCGCCTACGCGGGAATGACGCCGGGGTTGACAATGACGCGCTCGCCGTCCCGCTGGATTCCCGCCTGCGCGGGAATGACGCCGGGGTTGACAGTGACGCGCACGTCGTTCCACTGGATTCCCGCCTACGCGGGAATGACGAATACTAATGCTAGATCAATAGCAACCGGCATTCTGGATTCCCGCCTGCGCGGGAATGACGAAGACTAACGCTAGATCAATAGCAACCGGCAATCTGGATTCCCGCCTGCGCGGCAATGACACTGGCATCAGTCAGTCATGGCATTGATTCACTTCAATCAGGACATGCGCTAGGTGCGGAATATCGTGCAGCAAGCGTTTGTAGTATTCCGGCGCCTGTGGCTGATGCGTCACTACGGACACCATCACCGAGTACTGTTCTGGACCCATCGACCAGAGATGCAAATCGGCAATACGATTATCGGCATCGCCTTCAATCGCGCTCCTGATTGCGGCATCAATTGCAGGATCCACAACACTATCCAGCAGGATCGCACTGGTATCACCGAGCAGACCATAGGACCAGCGGCCAATCACCACGGCGCCCACCAACCCCATCGCCGGGTCCAGCCATATCCAGCCCCAATAGGTGCCACACACCAGAGCGACAATAGCCAATACGGAGGTCAGTGCATCGGCCACTACATGCAGATAAGCCGCGTGCAGATTGTGATCATGCCTGTGCGTATGCTGGTGTTCATGCTCATGCTCATGCTCATGCTCATGTTGGTGATGATGTTCATGGCGTTCATGCAGCATCCAGCCGCTGAGCAGATTGACGAGCAGGCCGATCACCGCAACGGTGATGGCTTCATTGAAATGAATGGTCTGTGGCGTCACCATGCGCAGGCAGGACTCCAGCGCCATGATCAGGGCCACCACGGCCAAAGCTACAGCACTGGCAAAACCGCCCAATACACTGACTTTTCCAGTGCCAAAGGTGAATCGTGGATGATTGGCGTAACGCCGCGCATAACGATACGCGAAGACAGCCAGACCAAACGCCGCCACATGCGTCGCCATATGCCAGCCATCGGCTAATAAGGCCATGGAGCCTGACATCATACCGACCAGAATCTCGATGACCATCATCGTGGCGGTCAGGACCATGACTTTTGTGGTGCTCTTCTCGGCATGCTCCGAGTTAGCGGAAAAATGATGGGCGTGTTGCCAGGGTTCAAGCGTATGGCTGTGCATCACGACGTTCCTGGTTAAACAGAATCTGATATCTGGAATTGAGCGGTTCCGGCCTGGTTTGAAATGCGCGTTTCAAGCGATTAACTCAACAGCATCTTGGTGCCGACCAAGACCAGGAATGTGGCGAACACTTTTTTCAAGGTCGCGGTCGGCAGCGTATGCGCCAAGCGCGCACCCAGTGGCGCGGTCAGCATACTCGCCAGCGCCACGCCCAGCAGCGCCGGGCCATAGACATAACCCAGGCTCCAGGCCGGCAGCGCCGGCGCATTCAGGCCAGTGACCACAAAACCCAGCGCCCCGGCCACGGCAATCGGAAAACCACAGGCCGCCGAAGTCGCCACTGCCTGACGCATCGGCGTATTGCACCAGCTCAGGAACGGCACAGTCAGCGAACCCCCGCCAATACCGACAATGGCCGACACCGCGCCGATGATCGCACCGGCCAGCGCCATGCCCGGCGTTCCCGGCAGTTCACGATGCGCCGCTGGCGGCGCTGCGAACACCATCTGCGCCGCCACCAGCAGCACGAAGATGGCGAAAATCCTGCTCAGCAGCGCGCTCGGCAAGGCATCGGCCACTGCCGCGCCCAGCCAGGCGCCGAGCACGATGCCCGGCGTCAAGCGCCAAACCACCGGCCACAGCACCGCACCACGGCGATGATGCGCGCGCACCGAGGACAGCGAGGTCAGCGTAATGGTCGCCAGCGAAGTGCCAATCGCCAGATGCATGATGAGCGCATCGCTCACCTGCTGGGCGTGGAGAATCCAGGCCAGCACCGGGACGATGATCAGGCCGCCGCCCACGCCGAGCAGGCCGGCCATCACGCCGGCAAAGGCGCCCAGCGCCCCATACAGCAGCAGAGTCGGTAAAATGGCATTCACGACCGATTTATCCTTGTCTTTCGGCGACGGCCAGGCGGAAGCACGCTGGCGAGTGTGGTAAATTTTGTCGCGGAACGGTCATGGCGTCCCGGCGCGCACGGCGACTATTGTACGGGCGGAACACCGGGCATGTCCCCGCCCCGATTACCATCGATTCCGTGGCAACCGCTGCCGCGGGCAGCATAAGAAGCTTGAGGAGCAGGCACAGGCATGAAAATTCAAACGATCTGCGTGTTGGGTGGCACGGGTTTCGTCGGCCGGCATCTGGTGGCACGGCTGGCCAATCGGGGTTATGAGGTCAAGGTGCTGACCCGTTACCCCCACCGGCACCGTGAGTTGGAAGTCCTGTCCAAGGTAGCGCTGGTCGGTGCTGATCCACGCGATCCGGCGGCGCTGCGCGAACAGTTCAGCGGTTGCGATGCGGTCATCAACCTGATTGGCGTTCTCCACCAGAGCACCGCGCAGAGTTTCAAGGCCATCCACGCCGAACTGCCGGCTCAGGTCGCGCGCGCCTGCCAGGATACCGGCGTTAAGCGCCTGCTGCACATGAGTGCCCTGCAGGCCGATGCCGCCAAAGGCCCGAGCGAGTATCTGCGCAGCAAGGGCGAAGGTGAACAGGCGGTGCTGAAGACGGCAGGGCTGGCCGTGACCTGCTTCAAGCCGTCGATCATCTTCGCCCCGGACGATAGTTTCTTTAACCAGTTTGCCACGCTGCTGCGGCTCGGTCCGGTGCTGCCGCTGGCCTGCCCCAATAGCCGCTTCGCGCCGGTGTATGTCGAGGATGTCGCAGCAGCCTTTGAAAAGGCGCTGAGCGATGACAGCACCATCGGCCAGAGCTATGAACTGTGCGGGCCGCGCGTCTACACCTTCAAGGAACTGGTTGAAGACATCGCGCGCATGATCGGCAAGAAGCGCTGGGTGGTCGGTCTGCCGGATGGCCTGGCGCGGCTGCAGGCGCGTATTTTCGAGAAGCTGCCGGTGAAGATTTTCACCTCCGACAATTACCTGTCGCTGCAGGTCGATAGCGTGTGTGCGTGCAACGGCTTTGCCGCGCTGGGCCTGACGCCGCATTCGGTTGATGGCATCATGCCGGCCTACTTCGCCGACCGGAATGCACG
>OFRV01000061.1_pt1 | contig 15864 bp, 9 predicted proteins | sample 1543231 | NCBI WGS metagenome assembly OFRV01 (sample SAMN05442499, study PRJEB24371) | freshwater metagenome | isolation source: Freshwater Lake | place: Canada: Niagara | collected 2013-08-21 | reverse complement strand
CTACGCAACCGGGCTCGGGGGGGTCGTCATCCATCCATGGATTCCTTCCAGGTAAATGTGCCATCAACGATGCGCTCCAGGCGTTGCTCGATTTCAGCCAGCAGGGCCTGTTTCTGCGCGGTGCTGTAATCCCACCAGTGGGTAATTTCATCCAGACTGCGATAGCAGCCTTCGCAGAGCTGGGTCTGCGCATGGATGACGCAGACGCCGATGCAGGGCGATGCGGGTTCACTGGTGGGAGGGGAGTGGTCGTGATCGACGCTCATGGGTGTGCACGGTGACAGTCGCTGAAGGAAAGTGCACATGGTAGCGCAACGTCTCGCCGCGAATCCATGGATCCAGACGGAAGAGGGGAAGCGGCCACTCCCGGGTTAGGGAGTCGGCCGCGAAGACGGTGGAGCATTTCTTAATGGGCTTATCGAGTGTGCTGGTTTAGAGCACGCGCCGGGGGTGGCGCTTTGGCCGGGCGGTGGTAGCCCGTCCCTCGATCCTGTGGTGGTTGAGTGGCTCCCTGACGTCTTCGCGGCCAACCGGGTTAACGCTGAACCTAAGTTGCACTGGCGATCGCCGCAGACAAGGCCTTGCTAAGTGTTACTGGACGACCTACGGCGAACCGCTATGCGCGGACAGACTCTGAAATCGACTTAGCTGTTGATTTATAAAATTTTAGAGGTCCATCCCAAGGCCGCGCAAAGATAGCGAAAGCGGTTGGGAGGCGTAAATAAGGATAAACCATGATGCGCATCATGGTCTTTATGGTGCACGGTGATACGCCGCTGGGCTGTGCTGGACGATCGGGTGGATTTCGCCTTTACTTGGCAAAGTCAACGCGTGTTGATCAATACCCATAAGCCGGACCGGCCGCGCAGCAACTCGCCGGATTCAAGCCACCCGCGACCCCAGGAGGGAATGTCATGTTGTCCTACCAAGACTGTGTCGAGCTGAGTGACCTGACGGAGGAGGAGATCGAGGCGATCGCCCAGCATGAGCACCTGCCGGAAATGGCAGCGCTGGAACTGGGCAGTTACCTGGTGCATACCGAGGCTGGCGTGCCGATGATCAAGCGCATCATCCTTGAAGATATCGAGGAAGCGCGTCAGCGTGGCCATGAGCGCCGGGTGCTGGAACTGAAGCTGGTGCTCAAGCACTTCATCGACACCCATCCCGAGGTGACGAGCCAGGCATAGCGGGGCGCCATGACGCGATTGTTCACGGATACAATCGCGCCTGACGGGTGGCGCATCGGCCCTCAGGGTGCCGGTGTTGCCAGCAAAGCCTCAACCTCGGCGATGCGGGCCCGGCGCATCGGTCGTCCATCAACCGGGTCGCGCGGCGCCTCGCGCTCGGCCAGCGGCGCGAAAATTGTGATCTCGACGCCGACATCACCGGCGATGAAGCGCAGCACCGGCACCTGAAGCTGCTCGCCGTTATTAAACGTCACGCGGCGCTCCAGGCTATCGAAGGGAATGCGCCGCTCCACCAGGAACAGCACCACCTCGGTGGGCGTATCGGCGAACAGGTGCAGGCTGATATCGCTATGGGGGCCAGCGGTGCCGCTGAGCACCGGGCCGACCAGGCGCGGCCGGAAGCATTCCAGGAAACGCATTGCCTGCAGGGCGGCGCTGCGCAGTTCGCGCAGGCGGCTCGTCTGACGTTCGCCATGAAACAGACGCTGGTAATCAAACAGCGCCTGTTCAATCTCGGTATTATCGGGCAGTGCGGCCCGGTCCGTGACCGCCAAGCGTAAGGCGGCCTTGCGCTTGGCGGCGGCAAAGCTCGATACGCCTTCCTCGGTCATGATGCGGGCGCATTCCTGGGCAAGCTGTTGCCGGATGCGGTGGTCATCGCGATGGCGGCGGGGCATGGTTATTCTCCGGGGCGGTGACCCGGCGGGTTGCGGACAGGGGCCCGGTAACGACCCTGGTAACGACCCCGCGTTTCGGTCATGGTTGTTTGCTATAGTCCTCAATAAAAGCCGACCGGTTGGTCGATTCAGCCATTGCGATCAGGTGAGGAAGCGTAACGTGGCCCTGTTCAACCGTAAAGAACCCATCTTGGGTGTCGATATCAGTCCCTCTGCGGTCAAGCTGATTGAGTTGAGCCGCTCCGGGTCACGTTTCCGGGTCGAGGCCTTCGCCATCGAGCCCTTGGGTGAGAATACCGCGACCGAGGACCGCCACTTCGTCGATGCCGATGAAGCCGGTGCCGCACTGAAGCGGGCCTGGCGCAATTCCGGCGCCCGTGCCCGCCGCGTCGCTGCCGCCGTGCCGACATCCAGCGTCATCACACGCATCGTACCCATGCCGGCGGAATTCAAGGAAGGCGATATCGAAACCAACATCCCCATCGAGGCCTCGCAGTACATTCCCTACCCGATCGAAGAAATCTATCTGGATTTCGAGATGCGCGGCCGGTCGCCCGCGAGCACCGATCTGCAGGATGTCATGCTGGTGGCGTCGCGGAAGGAAATCGTCGACATGCGCGAGGAAGCGATCAAGTCCGCTGGCCTGGTGCCGGCGGTGGTCGATGTCGAGGCCTACGCCCTGGAAAACACCTTTCGCCTGCTGCTGGGCAGTCTGCCGGGCAGCGGGAGTGATAGCAAAGGCATGAGTCTAGCCAAGGAACGCGACAATCTGACCGCGCTGGTTGATATCGGCGCTGCCTTCACCAATCTCTATATCCTCCAGGAAGGGCGGGTGATTTTTACCCGTGAACAGGGCTTTGGCAGCGAACAGCTCACCTTGCGGATCATGGAGACCTATGGCTTAAATCATATCCAGGCCGAGCAGGCCAAGCGTACCGGCCAGGTATCGGATGACTACGGTAGCGTAGTGCTGGAGCCCTTTAAACAGATGCTGGCCGAGCAGATCGGTCATGGTCTGCAGTTCTTTTTTTCCTCCGATCAGTACGTTTCCGGTCGCTATAATGTGGATACTATTGTCCTAAGCGGCGGTGGCGCGATGATCATGGGTCTGGACCGGGTGGCGGCGGACATGCTGGGTATCACCACGGTGGTTGCCAACCCGTTCAAGAGCATGGGCAGCGCTACCAGGGTGAATAGCAACGCGCTGCTGCGCGATGCCCCCTTGCTGATGGTCGCCTGTGGGCTGGCCTTGAGGAGCTTCGACTGAGATGACGCGCATTAATTTGCTGCCCTGGCGGGAGGCACGTCGCACCCAGCGGCAGCGCGAGCTGATCGCGATGCTGGCGGTGGTAGCGCTGCTGGCCGTGGGTTTGGTAGCCATGGTTTATAGTGACGTTGGCCAGCGCATCGAGTTCCAGCAGGAACGCAATAATTACTTGCGCGGCGAGATTGCCCGGCTCAAGAAGGCCGCCGAGGAACTACAGGCGTTGCAGCAGACCCGCAACCGTCTGGTGGAGCGGCTCAATGTCATCCAGAAGCTGCAGACCAGCCGGCCGGGCATGGTGCGCATGCTGGATGAACTGGTCCGCTTGATCCCGCAGGATATCTACCTGACCACTTTCAAGACGGCCGAAAATCAGATCACCCTCATCGGCGTGGCCCGTTCCGATGTCATTATCTCCAGTCTGATGCGCAGCATCCGTGATGCCAAGATGTTCGGCGAGCCGGTGTTGCAGGTGGTGCAGACGCAGACGATCAACAATGTCCAGGTGCGGACCTTCGAACTGCTCGTTCCGCTCAAGCTGGAGGGAGATGCAACGGACACTGCGGGGGGCAAATCATGAATCTGTCCGAGATTAACTTCAACGACATCAACATTCAGGAAGCAGGCGACTGGCCGCCCGCTGGCAAGGCGGTGCTGGTGGTACTGGTGGTGGCCGTAGTGCTGGGTGCGGGCTACTATTTCCTGATCAGCGACCAGCTGGATCAGCTCGATACGGTTGAGCGCGAGGAGCAAACCCTGCGCCAGGAATTCATCGAAAAGCAGCGGGTGGCGGCCAACCTGGAAGCGTTCCGCAGCCAGCTCAAGCAGATGGAGACCGATCTGGAGGTGCTGTTACGGCAACTGCCAACCGGTACCGAAATGCCGGACCTGCTGGAGAATGTTTCGAACACCGGCAAGAAGAACGGACTGGAATTCGAACTGTTCAAGCCCGAGGCCGAACAACCTCGGGATTTTTATGCCGCCAAACCGATCACCATCAAGGCCAAGGGCAGCTATCACCAGTTTGGTGCCTTCGTCAGCGGCGTGGCGGCACTGCCGCGCATCGTAACCCTGGAGAAGGCGACACTGACCAGTGCCACTGCCGCCAAGGGCGCCAAGGGTGGTAATGGTGGCAAGGGCGCCACCGTCAACGAGCCGCTGATCATCGAAGCGACCCTGCAAACCTATCGCTACATGGACGAGAATAATACGGCGGCCAGTGCTGCGGGCAAGGGAGCAAACAAGGGAGCGGTCAAGAAATGAGCAGGTGCCCCGAGTTGATAGCCGTCCGGCCGGGCGGCGTCCTGCCGTGGAGCCTGGGCGCGCTGCTGCTGGCCCTGCTGGCCGGTTGCGCGCAGCGCGAGCTGGGTGATCTGCAGCAGTTTGTGGAAACCACCAAGCGCACTACACCGGTCAAGCGGCCCGATCCGCCGCCGGAGATCAAGCCCTACATGCCCTTTGCCTACACCGCACAGGGCCTGAAGGACCCGTTTCTGATCTCGCCGTTTGCGCAGGAAGAAGAGCTGCTCATGACCCAGGAAGTGGCGGCAGCACAGAGTGCGACCAGTTCCGGGATCCGGCCGGATCCGAACCGGGTGCGCGAAGAACTGGAAAAATATGCGCTCGGTTCGCTGAAAATGATGGGTACGTTCCGCATGGGCAACGGCGGTGAACTCTGGGCGCTAGTCCTGGCGCCGGACAACGTCGTGCACCGGGTGCAGAAGAACAATTACCTGGGCACCAATCACGGCAAGATCGTCGATATTACCGAGCAGCGCGTCGATCTGAAGGAAATCGTTCCGGACGGGCCCGGGCGCTGGCAGGAACGGGATGCGTTCCTGTCGCTGACCCAATGATCGAGGGGGAAGTGTCATGACGAGCAGGTCGATGAGCGAAGGCCGGCATGAACGGCATTCGGGCAGGGGCAGGCGAATGCTGTGGTTGCAGGCGGTCGGTCTGCTGCTGAGCGCGCTGTTGGCGGTGAGCTGGCCGGTGGCGCGGGCGGCGGAGGCGGAAGCGGAGCCGGTACTGGAGGCGGTGGATATCAGCCCGCTGTCCGGCAATCGTCTGCAATTGCGCTTTCGTCTGTCGGGACGGTTGGCCGCGCCGCCGAGCGCCTTTACCATCAATGAGCCGGCGCGCATCGTGCTGGACTTTCTCGGCACTCGCAACGGACTGAGTACCCGCCAGCAGGCGATCAATGTCGGCGTCGCCGAGCGCATCAGCGTTCTGGAAGGCGCTGACCGTACCCGGGCCTCGCTGAATCTGGCACAACTGGTGCCCTATCAGATGCAGGTGCAGGGTAACGCGGTGCTGCTGACCCTGGACAATGCGGGTACGGCATCGACGCGGACCCTGCCGAACTCGGCGGCGGCCTCGGTCAAGGCGGCGGCGAAATCGCGCCCGAGCCAGAGCGCGCCGGCCCCGGTAGTGACCTCCGGGCCACGCAACATCAGTGATCTGAGTTTCCGGCGTGGCCCGACCGGCCAAGCGGTGATCACCGTCAAGCTGTCCAATCCGTCGATTCCGGTCGATGTGCGCCAGGAAGGCAATCAGATCATCGCCGATTTTCAGGGCGCGACCCTGGGCAAGAACCAGCAGCGGCGTCTGGATGTGACCGACTTTGCCACCCCGGTGAGCGCGGTGCAGGCGCTCAATCGCGGCAATGACGCCCGCCTGACCATCGACCCGACCCCGCCCTTTGAATTCCTCGCCTATCAGGCCGACAACCAATATGTGATCGAAGTGCGCCCGCCGCAGAAATCCAAGGAAGAGGACGATAAGGCGGCGCTGTTTGACATGTCGAAAAAGAAATATACCGGTGACCTGCTGTCGCTGAACTTCCAGGATATCGAGGTGCGGGCGATCCTGCAGATCCTGGCTGATTTCACCGGGCTGAACATCGTCGTCAGCGATACGGTCAAGGGCAACCTGACCCTGCGCCTGCAGAATGTGCCCTGGGATCAGGCGCTGGACATCATCCTGCGCACCAAGGGCCTGACCATGCGCCAAAACGGCAATGTGGTCTTTATCGCGCCGACCGAGGAAATCGCCGCCCGCGAGAAGCTGGAACTGGAATCGCGCAAGGTCGTCGAGGATCTGGTGCCGCTGCGCACCGAGGTGATCCAGCTCAACTATGCCAAGGCCGAGGATGTGGCCAAGCTGCTGCAGCCGGAGCGGGGCAAGGACAGTAACACCCGCAACATGCTCTCGCCGCGCGGTGAGATCAACGCCTATGTGCCGACCAATACCCTGGTGATCAAGGACGTGCCGGACAAGCTGACCGAGATTCGCAAGCTGATCACCGAACTCGATACCCCGGCGCGGCAGGTGATGATTGACTCGCGGGTGGTGATCGCCAGCGATGATTATGCGCGTGATATCGGCGTGCGCTTCGGCGTCACCGGAGTCGGTCAGACCAGCGACGGTATCAATGCGCTCAGCGGCAGCCTTGCCGGCACCAATACCATCGTCAACAGCGCAGTGGACAACCTGACCACCACCGGCCAGCCGTTCCCGGTCGCGGTGCCGCCGCTGGCCGAGCGCATCGGCGTGCCGCTGGGCGCGGCGCCGTCCGGTGGCGGTGCACCGGCCAAGCTGGCGATGGCAATTCTGGGCGCCGATTATCTGGTCGACCTGGAACTCAGCGCCCTGCAGACCGAGGGCAAGGGCGAGATTCTGTCCAACCCGCGCGTGGTCACCGCCGATCTGAAGAAAGCGACCATCGTGCAGGGCCGGCAGATTCCCTATTCGGAAGTGGACGATCAGGGCCAGGTCACTACCCAGTTCAAGGACGCGTTGCTGAAGCTGGAAGTGACGCCGCAGATCACCCCGGATGATCGGGTGCGCATGGATCTGGTGATTTCCAAGGATGACGTGGGCACCAATGTGCCGCAGGCTACCGGTGGCTTCGTGCCGTCGATCGACAAGCGCGAAGTGCAGACCCAGGTGCTGGTCAACAATGGCGAGACTGTGGTGCTGGGTGGCGTGTTCGAGCAGAACAAGAACAAGGGCAACGACAAGGTGCCGCTGCTGGGCGATATTCCGCTGCTCGGTTACCTGTTTCAGCGCAACAGCACCAATACCGTCAAGCGCGAACTGCTGATCTTCGTTACGCCGCAAATCCTCAAGGAAGGCAGTGGCGCGGTTGCCGAGCGCTAAACATGATAAATCACGACAATATTCAAAAGATTCAGGTATCCGCGTCGCGGGGAGTGCATACCATGCGAGCATTGATCGACGGCTTGAGAAGGTGGACAGGGTTATTCGGGCTGTTCCTGCTGACTCTGGTGCTGGCCGGCTGGAACGCCAGCCCGGCAAGCGCGGGCGGCTTTACCAGTGGCGGCGGCGGCAGTGGCGGCTTCACTGGCCGGCCGCTGATTACCGTTGAGATCAGTGCTGACAAGACCAGTGTGCCGGTGAATCTGTCCGGCTTCGCGCCGAACCCCTCGCTGCCCTATACCAGCACTATCACAGCGGTGGTCAAGCAGGATGGGCGGCTGTTCCCAACCAATATCCAATTCGATCTGGCGCCCAGCCTGGCCACGGGGGCGCTGTTTGATCCCGAGGACTTAACCCAGGGCTTCCGCAGCCTGCCGCTGGAAAATACCAGCGGTCTGGGCACGGTGTTTTTCAGTTCCTCGACCACGCCCGGCACCGCCACCATCACTGCCTCGGCGCAGGATCCGAACACCGGACAGACGGTGAGCAAGAGCCTGGAGATCACCGTCGTCGGTGAGAGTCGGCCGGCGACCGCGATGGCCTTTACCGGACCGTATGTCAATGCCGTGCTGGCCGGGCAATCGCGGTTTGGCACGGCGACCGATACGCCGCTTCAGGACGGCAGCTACAGCCGTATCGTCAGCGTGGTGGTCACCGATGGCAATGGCAATCCGACCAACCCCAACACCCAGGTGAATTTCTACCTGATCGACGGACCGATCACCGGCTATCCCAATATTCCCGGCAATTTCGTGATCGCCGGCAGCGATGGCGCGCCACAGGCCAGCGGTGTGAATTTCAGCGCCGCTGATGGCCAGTTCCTGACTAAGGATGTTCACCCGCTCGACCGGCTCGTGCTCAGCAGCGGGCAACTGCGTACCGTACAGACCGTAAGCAGCCAGAGCAGCCTGAACATTCAGGCGAACCGGCCCTTCAGCGCCGACAGTCGCGGTCCAATATCGTATGTGATCGGGCGGGCCACAAACGCCACGATTCTGTCGCCGTCATTCACCAACCTGAATGGTGTGGCTGACACCCTGGTGACCTATCCGGCGACCCGGGTCGGGCAGACCGCGATTCTGGTGGCCTGCACTGCGGATAACAGCGCCTGCACCGCCCTGAATACCTGTGATGCCAATGGCGCCAACTGCCAATCGGTCTTTCTGGGCGTCACCAATGGCACCGATGTGACGCTGACCACCTCAGCGACCGAGCTGGGGCCAAACAGCAGCACCCCGGTCAAGCTGTGCCTGAAGGATCCCAACTTTACGCCCTTGCCGGCGACCGCGATCCGCTATGACATGAGTGCGACCGGTATGGCCACGGTCAAGGTGAATGAGGTTGAAGGCAAGCAGGGATCGGTGATGACCGGTGCCGATGGCTGTGCGACGGCCATCGTTGCCAGCAGCGGCCAGCCACTCGGCAGCAAGGACATCGTGCTGACCTTCAATGCCGATAACGTGAGCACGCCGGTCAAGGTGACGATCAAGGGGCCAGGTGCGGGCAAGCTGGACGGTATCTCCAGTTGCCAGATTACTGTTGTGGGTACCAACAAGACCAATCCGGTTACGCCGCCGGAAGGGAAGTGCGATGTCGAGATGTCGCTGGTGGATGATAACTTCACGCCGGTGCCGGGCATCCTGATCACCCTGGGTAGCTTTACGCCACCGGGCGAAATCACGGTGACCTTCGCGCCCGCCGAGGGCAATTACGGTAAGACCGACGAGAATGGCGCGCTGAAGGCGACCGTGACCTTCAAGGGCGCCGGGGCTTACGTCATTCCATTCAAGGTGCTGAATGGTACCGCGACCTATAGCCTGAATTTCAATCTGCCGGCGCCGACCGATAAGGCGGATGATCCGACCACGACCGACCCGCTGACGATCACCACCAGCACCCTGCCGGATGCGACGGTGAATGTCTTTTACACCGCGCTGTTGCAGGCCAGCGGTGGCACGGCGCCCTACACCTGGTCGATTCCGAGCGGTGCGCTGCCGTTCGGGATCAGTCTGGGGGCGAGTACTGGCGTGATTTCGGGAACCACCGAGGTATCCGGTACCTTCAATTTCATCGTCCAGGTATCCGACAGCGCAGGCAAGAGTGCGCTGGCCAATCTGAAGCTGGTGGTGGCGGCGGCAGGTGGCGGTGGCGGCGGTGCAACGCCGGCGCAGTTGACCCTGCTGGCCAGCAGTCCGGAATTGCCGTCTTCGGATCAGAATCCGGTGACCCTGACCGCGATCGCGCGTGATAGCAACGGCGTGTTGATCAAGGGTGTGGTGGTGAGCTTCCAGGTCAAGAGCGGCGATGGCACCATTCAAGTGGTGCGCAGCACGACCGATGAGACCGGTACCGCCTCAGCGCTGCTGAGTGCGGGTGGCAACAAGCGCAACCGGGCGATCGTAGTCAGTGCCACAGCCGGTGCAGTGAGTGCGGCTGATGTGACCGTGCAGGTGACCGGCACCCGGCTGAACGTCAGCGGCGTGCCGTCGGCAGTGCAGGTGGGTGATGCGGTGCCGCTGACCTTTACCCTGGTGGATTCTTCCGATCGCGGCATTAACGGTGCAGCGCTGCAGGTGACCGTCAATGACACGCTGGTGCAGACCCTGAGCACCAACACCACCGGCAATGCCACCTTTACCCTGACCGCCACCGAGGCGATTGATTACATCATCAATGCCGCCTGGGATGGCGTGGCCACCTACGCCACCAGCTCGACGCTGCCGGTGACGCTCAGCGCCTCGCCGGACAGCTTCGTTATCGAGACCTATGACCTGGCGACCGGTACGCTGCTGACCAATGCCCCGCTGGATACCGCAGTTGGGGTGCGGGTGCGCTGGCTCAAGAGTGGCGCGCCGGTGTCGGGGGCGAGCATCCGCGTGCAGACCACCAAGGGCACCCTGAATCCCTCGCAGGCGGGCAGCAACGGCACGGTGTATGTCGGTCTGACCAATGCTTCGGGCGAGATCAGCGAGCTGTTGACCATTCAATCCAATGTGCCGGGCAGTGCAACGCTATCGGCCACGGGTACGCTGAATGACTCGACGGTGGCGGCCAGTCGCACCCTGACCTTCTCGGCCAACGTGCCGGCGCAGATTGTCGATGTGCAGGCCGAGCCGACGACCATCGGCATCAACACGCCGCCCAGCGTCAGCGAGCGCAGCACTATCACCGCGATCATCGTGGATGCCAGCGGCAATCCGGTGGCGAATCAGGAAGTGCTGTTCACGGTGCTCAAGGACACCAGCGGTGGTTCGCTGACCGCGAGTTCAGCCAATAGCAACCTGGCTGGCCGGGCCAGCGTCGAGTACATCGCCGGTTCCTCGCCGACCGAGGAAAATGGCGTGCGCATCCAGGCGTCGATCCCGAATACCACGCTGACCAAGGTGGTGACCTTGACCGTGGCGCAGAAGGAGGTCTTCATCACCCTGGGTACGGGCAACGAAATCGCCGAACCGAATCCGACCCAGTATGCCCTGCCGTATAACGTGCTGGTCAACGATATCGTCGGCGGACCGGTGGCCGGTGCCAATGTGATCCTCGATATCGTACCCAACACCTACTACAAGGGCTTCTATCGCAAGACGCTCACGGCCTGGGTTCCGGTGGTCACGGCCTCCTGCGCCAACGAGGACAGCAACAGCAACGGCCAGCTTGATCCAGGTGAGGATATCAACAACAACGGACGTCTGGACCCCGGCAATGTCGCGACCACCTCGATTCCGGTGGTGACCACTGACAGCTCGGGCTTTGGCACCTTCAACGTGGTTTATGCCCAGCAGTACGCGACCTGGACCAATGTTGACCTGGTGGCCAGCACGCGGGTCAGCGGCACCGAGGCCCAGCAGAAGTCGATCTTTACCCTGCCGGCCAGCTCCAAGGATCTGACCACCCTGGATGCCACGCCGCCCGGACAGCCGAGTCCGTTTGGTGTGTTGCCCGACTGCACGATTTCGGTGGATGCCGAGTCGAGCCTGCAGTTGTCGACCGATGTGCGCCAGTTGAATCTGGTGATCAGTGCGGCGAGCGTCAACAGCTTCGTATCGGCAACCGGTGCGGTGACGGTCACGCTGTCACCGTCCTACGCCGGCGCTACCATTGCCGCCGATGCAGCGGTGTCTGACTCGCGCTTTGGTATCTCGGTCTCGCCCACCGGCACGACCGATGCCAACAGTCAGGTGGTGTTCCCGATTGAAGTGTCGAAGGTGACTCTGCTCTCCAACATCACTCCGGGCAGCTACACGGTGGGCACCCTGACCTTCTCGGCGGGCGGCAGCGCCAATGCCGTGGTCACGGTGATTCTGCAGGTTACGCCGTAGCTTCTGCGGCAGGTGTGGGCCAGGGAACGGCCTGCGCTGATTGGAAATGTGGCTCTGATGCCCAGTTCTGCTGGGGTGGGCATCAGGGAGCGGTGGGGCAGGATCGTTTAATAGCAGCAGCTCGGGAGGTTTGTAATCCTCCCGGGTCTTGCCTGAACTACAGGGCAGGGAGTCTCACCCGCGCAGGGCGCGCTTTGATGTTCAAGCCGAACCAGGACGGTAACGGGCTGACGGTAGCATTGTCCCGACAAACGGGCATCTTCGCGAAAACCTGTCTCGACTATAATGGAACTGTTGCAGCATTGTGGTGGCTTTGCTCTTCAGGCAAAGATCAATAATTCAGGGGTGTCAAAAATGAACGGTGGCCTGCGCGTGCGGTTGGCTTCGTTGGTGAGGGGAATGAGGGAGATCGTGCTGCTGCTGCTGGCCAGCATGATCGCGGTGCCGGGAACGGCGATGGCCGGTATTCTGGAGCCGCGTCTGTCTCCGGTCGGCTTCTACGTTGATCTGAATGCCGCAGATCCCTTTGCCGTTCAACTGGCGCCAGCGCTGGCGGCGCAATGGCGTCGGTCGCCGGTGACGCCGCCCCTGGATGCGCTGCTGAAATCGATCGAGCCGCCGGTGACGGTGCCTGCGGTCGCGGCGGTGCCACCGACATCTACGATTCCTGCGGCTTTGCAGGCGGCGCCAGCGCCGGTGCGGGCGCGGATGATCGATCTGTTCAGCCAAACGCCCCTGCATTTCGAGCCGAATCAGGGCCAGGCCGGTGCCGATGTGCGTTTCCTGGCGCGGGTGCCCGGCTATCAGTTGTCCCTGACCCCTGGGGAAGCGGTGCTGGCCTTGCGCGCGACGGATGCGGACGGAACGCGACCGGTGGTGCGGATGCGCTTGCAGGGTGCGGTCAATCCACAGCCGGAACTGGTGGGTGCACGGCCGCTGACCGGGCGCAGTCATTATTATCTGGGCAGTGATCCGCAGCAGTGGCGGACCGATGTGCCGAATTTCGCCCAGGTGCGCTATGAGCAGGTGTATCCCGGTATCGACTGGGTGCTGTATGGCAATCCGCGCCAGTTGGAATATGACTTTGTGGTGGCGCCGGGTGCGGATCCGGCGGCGATTGCGCTGAGCTTTGCCGGTGTTGAGAGTGCGCGGCTGGCGGAAAATGGCGAGCTGGTCGTGAAGGTGGCCGGGCGCGAGGTGCTGCATTCCTCGCCGACCCTGTATCAGATGGTGAACGGTGAGCGGCGGCTGGTCGAGGGCCGCTATGTGCTGCGCGCGGCAGTGGATGATGCGCCGGTGGTGGGCTTTGAGGTCGCGGCCTATGACGCGCAACTGCCGCTGGTGATCGACCCGGTGGTGTATTTCACTTATGTCGGCGGCTCGGGCAATGACTTTGCCGGCGGCATCGCGGTGGACAGTTCGGGCAATGCCTATCTGACCGGCTACGCCCCCGCGCCCTCCAAACGAACTCTATCGAATTCCCGTATTAGCCAGACCGGTGCCACCAATAGCAGTGAGGAAGATGCGTTTGTTATCCGGCTTGACACAAACGGTACGGTCACTTATTCGACTTACCTAGGCGGTGCGGGCACGGATCGCGGTCATGCTATCGCGGTGGACAGTTCGGGCAATGCCTATCTGACCGGTTACACCGAATCCAGCGATTTTCCAGTCCTGAATGCCTATCAGGCCACTCTGAGCGGCACGCGCGATGCCTTTTTAGTCAAACTCAACAGCAGCGGTGCATCGATCTACGCGAGCTATCTGGGCGGCAGCCTGCTGGAAGAGGGCAATGGCATTGCCGTGGATAGCAGTGGCTTTGTCTATCTGGCCGGCTATACCACCTCAGCGAATTTCCCGACCACCACCGGCGCCTATGATGTCAGCGCCAACGGTGGCGAGGATGCCTTTGTTGCCAAGCTGAATCCAGCGGTGGCCGGCCCGGCGGGTTTGCTCTACGGCACGTATTTTGGCGGCAGCGCCGATGACTGCGCCCAGGGCATTGCCCGCGATAGTAGCAATAACTTGTATGTCGCCGGCTACAGCGATTCGAAGAATTTCCCGGCAGCGGACACTTATGCGGGTAATCGGGATGCCTTTATCACCCAGCTAGATAGTTCGGGCGCGCTGGTGAACTACTCAAGGCGGATCGGTGGTGGCGAGGATGATCAGGCGCAGAGCATTGTGTTGAATGACGCGGGTCAAGCGTTCATTGCCGGTTTTACCTTTAGTGCTGATTTCCCCACGACGCCCGGCGCACATCAAAAAGTGAGAGGCGGTATCGAGGATGCTTTTGTCCTGAAACTGAGCACGACCGGTGTCGTGGAATACTCGACCTATCTGGGTGGCAGTGGTACAGAGGAAGCCTACAGCATCGCAGTTAGCGGTTCGGATGCGGCGGTGGTGACCGGAGCTACTGACTCTGACGATTTCAGTACGGTCAATCCGGATGGTGATGCACTGAGTGGGGGTACAGATGCGTTTGTGTCTATGCTGAACGCAACTGGCAGCGGCCTGCTGTATTCGACTTATCTGGGTGGAGATGGCAGTCAGGTTGGTCGTGGCGTGGCGCTGGACGGTAGTGGTGATATTTATGTGGTTGGTGATACGGATACGGTATTTGGCGCAGTGGCGCCTTTTGATGCGCCCCTACGCAATTACAACGCGCTGAACGATATTTTTGTCGTAAAAATCAGTCCGACGCTTTATATGCAACGGACAGCGTCAGGACCAACGGGCGCGTTGAATCTTGATATGTTTGGCACCGGTTCGGGCTCGGTGACCAGCGCGCCGGAAGGGATTAATTGCGACTTCAATGCCGGGGTCTCGACAGGTACTTGTACGTTCTCTTACGCACAGTTGACTAATGTCACCTTAGCCGCCTCGCCGTCTCCAGGGGCTTCGGTCTTTGTGAAGTGGGGTGGCAATTCAGCTTGTACCGATGTGACGAGTCCTGTTTGCACGGTGTTAATACCGGCAGCAGATCCTACAACTGGTGTTGTTCCTGATACGCAGGTAGCAGCCTATTTCAGTCCGGCGAAAACCTTGACCATTGCCAAGTCGGGTAGTGGCGTTGGTACGGTAACCGGCAAAGCGGTCACGGATGGCTCCACTGTTATTAACTGCGGCTCCGATTGCAGCAAAGACATTCTCATTGACTCTTTTGTCACGCTGACTGCTGCGCCCAGCACTGGTTCAATCTTTGTGAACTGGAGCGGTGCTGGCCTTGGGTTGTGCGTTCCCACCAATCCCACTTGCACCGTCAAGATGGATGTAGCCAGGACGATTAATGCTGTATTTGATACGTCCACGGATAAACAGTTGTTGGTGATCAAGACGGGTAGTGGCGATGGCACAATTATCAGCTCCCCCAGCGGAATTAATTGCGGTACGACCTGTACTGCGTTGTTCGCGTCAGGCGACGTGACGCTGACCGTTTCACCAACGGCGGGGTCACTGTTTGTTGGGTGGTCCGGTGACTGCACCGGAAATTTGCCCACATGTACGGTGAACATGGCGGCTAATAAAACCGCCATTGCTTCGTTCAATACCGGTTATGTGCTGACGGTGAGCAAGGCGGGGACCGGCAGCGGTGCGGTGACCAGCAGTCCACTGGGGATTAGCTGCGGTTCGGATTGCTCGGAGGGCTATCCGGCGAATACTTCGGTCACGCTGACCGCGAAGCCCGATGCAGGTATGGCGTTCATAGGCTGGGCGGAGGATTGCGCGAGTTCTACCGGGCTGACTTGTACGCTGGTGATGAGCAAGGCCCAGTTTGCGACCGCGTTCTTTGAGCCGGCGCAGCAGGTGGCGCTGACAGTGACCAAGGCCGGTACCGGCACGGGGACGGTGATCAGCAACCCGGCGGGGATTGCTTGCGACACGGCTTGTGCGACTGATACCGCCGATTTCGATCAAGGTACGCAGGTCACCCTGACGGCGGTGGCGGACGGCACCTTTGTCTTTACCGGCTGGACCGGAGCCTGCACCGGCACCGATCCCTGCACCGTGGCCATGACGGCGGCCAAGAGTGTGACGGCCACCTTTGTGCCGGAACGGACTCTGACGGTAGACACGGTCGGCAACGGCGCGGGCGTTATTACCAGTAGCCCGGCGGGAATCAACTGCGTCAACGGTTCTGGCGACTGCGCCACTGCTTTTGCGGCCAATAGTCTGGTTACATTGACGGCGACAGCGAC
>OFRV01000060.1_pt1 | contig 16215 bp, 12 predicted proteins | sample 1543231 | NCBI WGS metagenome assembly OFRV01 (sample SAMN05442499, study PRJEB24371) | freshwater metagenome | isolation source: Freshwater Lake | place: Canada: Niagara | collected 2013-08-21 | reverse complement strand
AAATCGACTTCAGCGAAACCGTCGCCGGCGCCCCGGCGCAGCAGATTGCGCGAATCCTGCGGGGTCAGCGTGTCAGCGCCGACATCGGGCAGATTCACATTCCTGCCGGTGGCGTGGTACAGGCGCGGTGTCTGGTCGTACAGTGCCAGGCACAGCGCATCAAGCAGGGTGCTCTTGCCGGCACCCGTCGGCCCGCAGATCGTGAACAGGCCGGCGCGATCGAGCGGCTTTTCCTGGAAGCACAATGCAAATTCACCCGCCAGCGAGGCCAGATTTTTGCCGCGAATGGCGAGAATTCTCATCGTGCGGACTCCGGATCGGTGCTCGATAGCAGTTCGGTGAAAGCATCCAGCAGCGCCTTATCCGGTTCTGCAGTGTGTTTGCGCCGATAGATCTGGCGGAAAATGTCATCCGGCTGCAGCTGCCGCAGTTCATCCAGCGATTGCGGGTGGCTGGTATCGGCCGGGCCACTGCTGAGGTAATGGGTTTCGATGCCGGCCAGCCGCACTGATTTGCCGTGCAGCGCGCTTTCAACCTGGGCGCGCAGGCCCGGTTCCGGCGCAGTTTTCAGAACCCGCACCTGCAGATAGGGCTGTTGCGCGTGCGGCCGCTCGGGCAGTGTCAGGGCCCGCAACTGATCGAGAACTGTGTTAAATGGCGCCGGTTGCGTGGGAATGCGCAGCAGTTCCACCGGGCGCGGCACCGGCAGGGCGACGACTTCACGCAGCACCGCACCGTCAAGTTCGATGCGCAGCACCTGATGGCGATAGTGGACTTCGCTGAAGGACAGGGGCAATGGACTGCCGCAATAGCGCACCCGCTCCTGATGGCCGATACGCTGGGCGCGGTGCAAATGGCCGAGGGCGACATAGGCCAGGGCGGGATCGAAGGTATCCACCGACAAAGCTTCGGCACCGCCGATGACGATGCGCCGCTCGGAATCCTTGGACACTTCGCCGCCGTGCATATGGCAGTGACCCAGGGCAATCAGCGCCTGATCGGCTTGGCGGCGCGTCAGGGCATGATCCAGTGCCTGCCGATACAGGGCACGGACCCCATCCAGATAGGCATCGCCCGTCGTATCGATTTTTGGGACATCGCCGGGACGCAGGAAGGGAATCGCCAGACACCAGGCGGCAATGGCACCGTGGCGATTGCGCAACGGTACTACCAGGCGATCCAGCTCGATGCGCTGTTCGGCATCGCGCGTGATATAGCCGACCGGCGTAGCGTCAAGTTCATCGAGCAGAGGCGCGGGGGCTTCCAGGCGTCCTGGCGAATCGTGATTGCCGGCAATGATCACCGTATGCAGATGAGGCAGGCGCTGTTTGGCGCTGCTGAGAAAATGGTAGAACTGTTTTTGTGCTGCTGCGGACGGATTGGGATTATCGAAGATGTCGCCGGCAATCAGCAGTGCATCAATCTGTTCATTGTCCAGGGTGTCGAGCAGCCAGTCGAGAAAGCACTGGTGTTCGTAACTACGGTCGAAATCAAGCAGGGTCTGGCCAAGATGCCAGTCCGAAGTGTGCAGCAGACGCACGATGCGATTCTCCGGGTCATGTCGAGTGTTTAATGGAGCTCAAGCGTTGTTGTGGAGTCATGCTCGACTCTGATTAATGAGGCTTAGGCGTTCCTGTAAAACTCCTCATGCGCGTCCCGCGTGGCCAAGATGCAGAAGTATTGACCTTGGCGTGGCTTGGGCATGATGGCAAGCACCGGTTCGTAAGTCAGACCCTTTTCTCCAATATTGCTCTGTTCGCCATGATTCACCATCAAGGCGCCGAGCAGGTCCGGGCCGGTATTGGCGATGCAGACATTGATGTAATTCGCCACCTGAAAGGATAACGGACCTTCATAATTCGGCACCGATATGCGCGCTTGTCCGGGTAAGATCAGACTGGGCGGTAGCGAGTCATGGTTGTGCTGTACATTCATCGCCGGCATGCGCGCCTGTTCATTCATGCTCAGACTGCTCGGTGACATGGTTGAAACCAGACTGGATTGGCGCACGGAGATTTTATTGGGATTAAAAGGCTGATTAGCGGGAATGAGCATGTAGAGATCGTAATCACCATGGACATAACGCGGTATCAGCAAACCCATTTCGACCAGCGCAACACAGCCGTAATGCCGATGCTGCGGGTCGGTTTGCAGCATATAGGACGTGTGACAGCCGATTGGTTGTCGGTCATCATCGAAGCCATGCGGGGGTTCGGTAATTAAATGGCAGCTTTTCAGCCATTCCTTGCGGGCCTCCCCGAGGCGATTAGCTGTGAATGCTTCGGGACGCAGCAGCGGCGAGCACACAAGGCCCGCTGTTAAGTAGGGCCCGACATTCAGATTGGCGGTCTTGGCTTTCATGTCGGCGCGTTTGCCGGTATAGCCGCGTTTGCCGATCCAGTGAATCGTGGCACTTCCGGTCTTGCGCACTAGAATATGGCAGTTAAAAATCTTCGCCGCTTCGATGAAAAACGTCAGGTGACTGGGATGAATGAATTCGACATGTTCCATGCTCATGGTGGTGCTCCTGGTTGGATGAAGATGGAATCTATAGCCGCTTTATAAAAGCTATCGCGCCCGGCGCCATTTCTCGATCCAGACAGTCAGGGCCAGCGCGCTGCCGCCGGTGAACAGCAGGCTGAGCAGCAGACCGAGATGTTCGGCCAAGTGGGCAAAGAACAGCGTATAGCCCTGAATGGTGAGGAAGGTTGCTCCATAGCCGCTGAGCATCGGTATGGCCCAGCGTGCGCCCAGACCAATCAGCGCCAGATTCAATGCCGCCCATAGCGCATTGAACAGCAGCAGTTCGGCGGCACTGGCCAGATGCCAGCCGCTGTCCAAATCGAAATTGCCAAACAGGGCCAGCAGCCACAGAGCCATTTCGGCAAAGAACAGTCCCGCTGACAGCCAGACCTTGAAGAAGCCCCGCCAGGGCGCCAGCAGTCCGGTTTCACTCTGCCCGTGAATCACCGCAATCGCGATCATGGCCAGCGCCGCCGCTAGAAAACGCAGTGGATAATTCATGCCGAACCAGTATGCGCCCCAGCCCGAAGCATAGCCGGTGAAACCGCCGAACCAGCAGAAAAACACCACCGCGCTCAGCACCAGCAGCAGCACATTGCCCAGCGCATAACTCAGACCGATCAGCAGCAGCAGGTCGATCAGCAGCAGCGCCGGCCAGTTGCCGGAACCCGTCGAATACAGCGTGCCCAGGGTAAAGCTCAGGCCGATCAGCAGCAGGCCACCCAGCAGTTCCAGGCTCAACCCGCTCCAGACCAGCAGGGGCCGGTTGCGTTTGAGCCACTGACCGCCGCCAAAACTGGCCAGCATGGCTACGCCGAGCAGCAGCGCCAGCTTTTCCAGGGTGAACTCGAACAATGTGCGGCCCAGAATCACCAGCCCGGCCATGACACTGACCGCACCAAACAGCAGAAACCAGCGTCCCAGCGAACGCCAATCCCAGCCGCTGAGGGGATAATCCTGACTCAGATGCTGATGGGTCGCGCTGTTCAATACACCCTCGCGCAACAGGGCATCCAGCTCGCGGCGCACAGCGCGATTGCGGGATTGCGGATTCATGATGTGCGCTCCGTGGCCTGTGCCTGTCGTTCGAACAGATAGCCGAGCAGCATCGCCAGCGCCCCTGCCAGCAGGAAGAACAGGCCGGCGGACAGGCGGTCCCAGAAGTGTTCGAAAAAGCGTGTGTACAGATCGATCGCCAGGAACACGATGCCAAAACCGCTCAGACGCGCATCGTGCAGGCGCGCCCCGGCCACGATCTGCGCGATGCCCGCCGCCGTGAACAGCAGCACCCAGCCCAGCGCCTGACTGGACGAACCCAGACTCAGAAACCACAGCGATAGGTTCAGATACAGCAGGCCAAAAATCAGATACAGGCCGCCAAAGCCGGCACAGCGCCGCAGGGGCCCGCGTTCCAGCCACCGTTCATGGCCGAGACCGAGCAGGATCGTCGCCAGTGCGATCAGGGCCATCAGCCGCTCATCCTGAATGGCAGCGAAATAGACGCCATGGCCGCCATAGGCCGACCAGGCGCCGAGACCGTGAAAAATCAGCAGCAGAGCCAGCAGCAGGGGCCAGCGCAGGTGATAGGCATAGGCGGTCAGCGCCGCCAAGCCGCCAGTCAACAACAGTAGCAGCGGCACGTGTGTCCCGGTGCTGTCGCCATACAGGGCGATGTCCAGCAGCATGCCGGTGCCAAACACGGCAGCCAGGCTGGCAGTCACCAGCACCGCGCCGCTGAAGGGATAGCGCTGGCGCAGATCGGTGGCCAAACGGATGCCAAGCCATCCCAGCACCATGCTCACCCCGCCCAGCAGCAGCGCCGCGAACAGCGCCGAATCCGTCATCAGAGCGATAAAGGCCAGCACCGCCAGCCCAAGCTGGAATAGGGCGAATAGCCCCAGCCATTTCAGCAGTGCGGTCATGAAACGGTCGCGACTTGCGTAGCGCGGCAACAGGGTATCCAGCAGGGCGCGGTCAATCAGGCCACGCTGATGCCAGTCGGTCACTTCGCCGGTCAATAGGTCGCGGGTGCTGGAGCGCATGGTTTAAAGTCCGGTTTTTGCATGGGCGGTTGCCTGCATGGCGTTCAGGAATGTGCTACCTACAAGTATGGACGCAGCCCGCCGCCGCTGCGCAATGTCGCTGCGCAGGCAGAACAGGCCTGCAGGGAGAACATCTGCATGTTGCATCACAACGGTCAAGTGCAATGGCTGATTTACGGCGCTAACGGCTACAGCGGTGAACTGATCGCCCGCGAGGCGCAACGGCGCGGCTTGAGGCCGGTGCTGGCCGGGCGCGCGGTGGACCGTATCGCGCCTCTGGCGCGGGAACTCGGTTGCGAGTACCGGATATTCGCGCCGGGCGATGATGGAGCGGTGAAGGACGCTCTGACCGGCATGGCGCTGCTGCTGAACTGTGCCGGACCGTTTTCGGCAACTGCCGCGCCCTTCGCCGATGCCTGTGTGCAGGCACGGGCGCATTATCTGGACATCACCGGCGAAATCGACGTGTTCGAGGCGCTGCACGGTCGCGATGCCGCTGCGCGCGCGGCAGGCTGTGTGCTTTGTCCGGGCGTCGGTTTTGACGTGATTCCCACCGATTGCCTGGCGGTCGCGCTCAAGGCGGCTTTGCCGGATGCAAGCCATCTGGCGCTGGGCTTTGATTCGCAGTCCGGTTTCAGTCCCGGCACGGCGAAAACCCTGGTCGAAGGTTTGGGCAAGGGCGGGCGGATTCGCCGCGACGGGCGGCTGCTCACGGTCGCGCCGCTGTGGAAGCTGCGCCCGATCGATTTTGGTCGCGGCACGAAAACCGCCATGACTATTCCCTGGGGCGATGTCGCCACTGCGTTTTACAGCACCGGGATCGCGCATATTGAAACCTATGTACCGGCAGCACCGAGCCTGTTGCGCTGGCGCCGCTGGCTGCCAGTGCTGCGGCCCTTGCTTGGTTTGCCCGTGGTGCAAGCCCTGCTCAAGCGCCGCATTGCTGCTACCGTGCGCGGTCCCGATGCCGAGCGCCGCCAGCGCACGCCTACCTGGGTCTGGGGCGAGGTGGTGAATGATGCCGGTGTGTGCAAAACCGGCTTCCTGCAGACCGCCAACGGCTATGATGTGACGGTGCAGGGTGCCTTGGCGGTGGCAGAATACCTGTTGTCGAATACGCCCGCCGGCGGCTATTACACCCCGGCGCACTTGCTTGGCCCGGGCCTGATCGAGACCTTGCCGGGTTCTTCGCCCATCCGTATCACCGCGTCCTGATTGATCCGTCCGTTTTCCGGAGACCTTCGCTGCATGGCTCATGACAATGAATTCACTCTATTGCAGGAGCGGCGCTTTCTACCGTTCTTCATTACCCAATTCCTGGGTGCGTTCAATGACAATGTATTCAAGAACGCCCTGATTATTCTGATTGCCTTCCAGATAGCCTCAGCCGATCCCGATCGTTCCAGTCTGCTGATCAATCTTGCTGCTGGACTGTTCGTGCTGCCGTTCTTCCTGTTTTCGGCTACCGCCGGGCAATTGTCCGACAAATACGAGAAATCGCGCTATATCCGCTGGGTCAAGTTTCTGGAAATCATCATCATGCTCGGCGCGACCGCGGGTTTTCTGCTCAACAGCGTGCCAATGCTGATTGCCATGCTATTCATGATGGGCTTTCATTCGACCCTGTTTGGGCCGGTCAAGTACAGCATCATGCCGCAGCACCTGAAGTCCGAGGAACTGGTGGGCGGCAATGCCTGGATCGAAATGGGCACCAATATGGCCATCCTGCTCGGTACGCTGCTCGGCGGCATCCTGATTGCCCAGCCGCAGGGTCATCTATGGGTGTCCTGTGCAGTGGTGACGATTGCCGTGCTCGGACTGCTCAGCAGCCAGTGGATTCCGCCCGCCGCGCCGGCTGCGCCTGATCTGAAAATCAACTGGAATCCGGCCAGCGAGACCTGGCGCATTCTCAAGTTCACCTACCAGAATTTCACCGTTTTTCAATCGGTGCTGGGTATTTCCTGGTTCTGGTTTCTCGGCAGTGTTTATCTGGCGCAATTGCCCAATTTCACCAAGTTCAGTCTGGGTGGTGGCGAACATGTGGTGACCTTGTTGCTGACGCTGTTCGCGATTGGCATTGGCATTGGGTCGCTGCTGTGCGAGCGGCTGTCCGGGCGGATGGTGGAAATTGGTCTGGTGCCGTTTGGTGCGATTGGTCTGACCGTGTTTGGCGTTGACCTGTTTCTGGCCACGCCGGCGACGCCGCCGAGTGGCGAATTGCTGGGCATGCTGGCCTTTCTGGCCGAGACCGGCAGTTGGCGGGTGGTGCTGGATGTGATCCTGATTGGTGCCTTTGGTGGCATCTATATCGTGCCGCTGTATGCCCTGGTGCAGCAGCGCAGCGAGCCGAGTCATTTATCGCGGGTCATTGCCGGCAACAATATTCTTAATGCCATTTTCATGGTTGCGGCGGCGCTGATTGCGGTGGTGTTGCTTGATCGGGGGTTGAGCATTCCGCAGGTTCTGCTGGTGATGGCGATTTTTAATGCAGCCGTGGCGATCTATATCTTTACCCTGGTGCCGGAATTCCTGATGCGCTTTATCGTTTGGATTCTGGTCAATGTCGGTTATCGACTCAAAACCGAGGGTCTGGAGCGGATTCCCGCGCAGGGGCCGGCGGTGGTGGTGTGCAATCATGTCAGCTATATGGATGCGCTGGTGGTGGTCGGCTGCTGTCGGCGGCCAGTGCGTTTTGTGATGGATCACCAGATTTTCAAAATTCCGCTGCTGAATTTCGTGTTCCGCACTGCGGGCGCAATTCCGATTGCGTCGCTGCGTGAGAATCCGCAGATTCTGCAACAGGCTTACGAGCGGGTAGCCCGTTATCTGGAAGAGGGCGAGGTGGTCGGCATTTTCCCCGAAGGGCGCCTGACCGATGATGGCCAGATCGGGGTATTCAAGGCCGGTATCGAGCAGATTATCCAGCGCACACCGGTGCCGGTGGTGCCGATGGCCTTGCGCGGCCTGTGGGGCAGCTTTTTCAGCCGCCGTTATGGCGGGAAACCGATGGCAGCAGTGCCACGCCGGTTCTGGTCACGGATCGAACTGGTGGTCGGTGAGCCGGTGCCGGCGGAACAGGCAACTTCAACGCTCCTGCGCGAACAGGTGGTAGCACTGCGCGGTGATCGGCCCTGAACGCGGCGCTACGCTGCAAAGGAAAAAGCCGCCCCGGAATGCCATGTTCCGGGACGGCCTGACCGCTTGTGGCAGCCGCGTATCGCTTACGGCGCGTCCTTCTTCGGCGCTGCAGCCTTCTCAGCGATCTTGTTCAGATCGTCGGCGGTCAGCTTGTCGTCATAAATGCCGGCGGCAACCTGGATATCCGGCTTGAAGGACACATCGGCGCTGTGCGCAAAGGAGATTTTGCGTGAGGCCTTGCCTTCGCCCGGCTTCGGCCACCAGTACTCAACCCAGCCGCCATTGGTCTTGGCGCCGGCCTTGCAAAGCTCCTCAAACAGCGCCTTGTCCTTGTCGTCCTTCATCTGCAGGATGGGCTTGCCAACCAGGTCAGGGCGCAGCGGATGGGCGATCATCGCATCATCGCGGCAGCTATAGACAAATACATAGCTGTCCTTCCACACCCAGCGTGCATCCTTGTTGTTGTTGAAATCGGCAAAGCCAGCCAGGCCCTTATCGTGCAGGTATTGCGCGGCTTCGTGGACCTTGGCAACCACTTCCTCGGCGGAAGCGGTGTTGGCATCGGTGGCCAGCACCGGCGCGCTGCCGAGGGTCAGGGCCAGGGCAAAACCCAGGGTCATCTTATGCATGTGTAATCCTCCTGAATAAGGGTGGTGAACGGTGCGCTTAGGCGATCCAGGGCTTGCCGGCTGGCAACAGCTCACGGCCGAACAGCTCGTTGAGGATGATGCGCGCCATCATGTACCAGGCCATCAGCGCACAGACCATCAGCTCATAGCCGGCGACCACGGTCAGGCCCGGATAGCCGAAGTGCGCCAGGTCGAGCAGGATGAAGCCGACCAGCAGCAGGCTGAAGGTCAGGGCCATGGCACCATGAATGCGCATCGCACCGATCCACAGGATCACCGAGAACAGCGTCCAGGCCACCAGGAACCAGCCGACATCGGTGGTGCTGGCCTTGAATAGATCGTAGTTGTTGCCCAGCAGCATCAGGCACAGTGCAATCCAGAACGCGCCATAGGACGTGAAGGCGCAGTAGCCGAAGTTGTTGCCGGTTTTCATTTCCTGCAGGCCGGCGATGAGCTGTGCCAGCCCACCAAAAATCAACCCCAGCCAGATCACCGGGCCCATGCCCATCCAGCCGACGTTATGGAACTGCAGCATGAGGGTGGTCAGGCCAAAGCCGGCCAGACCTACGACAGCAGGGTTACCAAGTTTTTGTTCTGACATTGCTTTTTTCTCCCGGGGACGTTGTTGTTTCACTAATGGGTTCTACGGTTTTTCGCGGCTGGGGAATGGTGCCTCACAAGGGCTTTGCCCCGTGGCCCCGTTGATCATGCCAGCGGGGCCGGTGCTCTGACGGTTATGGGACAGCAGGATCCTCCACTCGGAAACAGGTCAGCCGGCCCAGGCCGGCTGCGTTCAGACCATCACCAGTTTGCGCCGATACCCCTCTTCCAGCGGCGCGTGCCAGGTCGATTCGTTGTTATCCCACAGCACCGGCAAGACAAAGGACGTGCTGTTGGCAGCCTTGGGTGCCTGCTTCCATTCGCCGTTGAGTTTGGTGGCCCAGTGCGGGGTGAGCGCGGGATCGTTGATGAAGGTCTCGGTATCGAACCGGGTATGCCCGTCGATATCACGGATGTCAATGATAATGGGCCCGACATAGGAATTTTCCGGCCAGGGAAAGAAGCGCCGGCGGGTATGGGGCATTTTCGGCTTCACATCGCCGACCAGATCAGCCATTGAAATGCCCTTCGGTGGCTTGCGCGGGTTGATGCCGGCATAGACCATGCGCACGTTCGGCGCGGTGATGGCGGCGGCGCCCATGGCGCTTTTATAGGCACTGAGCAGCGTGAGATTCGCGCCGATGTTACAGCCGCGGATGTGGATGATCAGCTTGCGGGCACGCAGCTTGTTGAGCTTGTCCAGCAGGCGCTGGGCAGTGGCAATCTTGACGCCCATCATCGTGGCTGCGTTCTTCAGGCGCGCATCATCAGCGGCCAGCGTACCCTTGGCGGCCGCGTCGGCCAGGGTTGAGAGCAGAGCGATTACCGCACCCGTGGCAGTGAAGGCCGACTCCTGGGCAAACTTGATCAGCAGGCCATGCTCGGCGTGGCCGTGGCTGACGACGACCTGATGGCTGTTGGCTTCGCCGGTGAGCAGTTTGTCAAACAGATCCTCAAGGCTGGTGAAGCGGCTCATGGCGCCGGTGCGGATGCGCCCCGGCCCGATGGTTTCAAGGCCGCATTGGCGGTAGAAGCGCTCGATGATCTGCGCGCCTCTGATATCGGCAATAAGCACTGGAGCAGTCGATTCGCCGGCCATGGTGTTTTCCTGACGCTGCATCTGATGGGGAAGAGCACGGGATCCCGCGAAGGGATTAGGCAATTAAAGCAGATTTTCAGCGTGCTACGTTGCGCGCTGCCTTGCGGACGTGAACCGGAGAACCGCTGCCTCGCGACAACTTCGAGGCAGGCGGCTATCGGTTCAGGTGCGCCGCTCAGCCCTGGCGCGCTGCGCGCTTGCGGTCGTTCTCCAGCAGCAGTTTCTTGCGCACGCGGATTGATTTGGGCGTTACTTCGACCAGTTCGTCATCGTCGATGAATTCCAGCGCCTGTTCCAAACTCATGCGCACGGGCGGGGTGAGCAGAATGTTTTCATCGGAACCGGCGGCGCGGATGTTGGTGAGTTGCTTGGCCTTGAGGGGATTCACCACCAGATCGTTGTCGCGCGAGTGGATGCCGACGATCATGCCTTCATAGGCCTCATCACCGGGGCCGACCATCAGCCGGCCGCGCTCCTGCAGGTTGAACAGCGCATAGGCCAGCACCTTGCCGGTGGCGTTGGCGATCAGGACACCGTTGGCGCGCGCACCAATTGCGCCCTTCTTCTGCGGGCCATAGCGGTCGAAGACGTGATAGAGCAGTCCAGTGCCGGAGGTGGCGGTCATGAACTCGGTCTGGAAGCCGATCAGGCCGCGCGCCGGGATCAGGTAATCGAGCCGCACCCGGCCCTTGCCATCGGGCTGCATGTCGAGCAGATCGCCGCGCCGTTCGCCGAGCTTTTCCATGATCGTGCCCTGGTGCTGCTCCTCGACATCGACGGTGAGCTGCTCATAAGGCTCGCAGGCTTCGCCGTCGATCTCGCGCACAATCACCTCCGGGCGCGATACCGCCAGTTCATAGCCCTCGCGGCGCATGTTCTCGATCAGGATCGACAGATGCAGTTCGCCGCGCCCGGACACCTTGAATTTGTCCGGGTCGTCAGTGTCCTCGATGCGCAGCGCCACGTTGTGAATCAGCTCGCGATAGAGCCGTTCGCGCAACTGGCGGCTGGTGACATACTTGCCTTCGCGCCCGGCGAAGGGTGAGGTGTTGACCTGGAAGGTCATGCTCATGGTCGGTTCGTCGACCTTCAGCGGCGGCAGACCCTCGACCGTGCCCGGATCGCAGAGCACGTCGGAGATGCCCAGGCCGTCCACTCCGGTAAAGGCGATGATGTCACCGGCAGCCGCTTCGGGGAATTCGATCCGCTCCAGACCCTGAAAGCCCAGAACCTGCAGCACCCGGCCATTGCGCCGGTTGCCCTGGTGGTCAAGGATCACCACCGGGGTGTTGGTCCTGATGCGGCCGCGCCGGATGCGACCAATGCCGATGACGCCGACATAGCTGTTATAGCCCAGCGAGCTGACCTGCAACTGGAAGGGGCCGTCGAGATCGACCGCCGGCGGTGGCACATGCTGGACGATGGTTTCGAACAGCGGGGTCATGTCGCCCTCGCGCACGTTCTCATCGAGTCCGGCATAGCCCTGCAGCGCCGAGGCATAGATCACCGGGAAATCCAGTTGCTCATCGGTGGCGCCGAGGCGGTCGAACAGGTCAAAGGTGCGATCGAGCACCCAGTGCGGGCGCGCGCCGGGCCGGTCGACCTTGTTGATCACCACGATGGGCTTGAAGCCCATGGCGAAGGCTTTCTGGGTGACGAAACGGGTCTGCGGCATCGGTCCGTCGACCGCATCGACCAGCAGCAGCACCGAGTCGACCATCGATAGCACCCGCTCGACTTCGCCGCCGAAGTCGGCATGTCCGGGCGTGTCAACGATGTTGATGCGGTAGTCGCGCCAGTGCAGGGCGGTGTTCTTGGCCAGGATGGTAATGCCACGCTCCTTTTCGAGCGCGTTGGAATCCATCACCCGCTCGGGCGGTGCGGCGCGGTCACTGAAGGTACCGGACTGCTGCAGCAGCTTGTCCACCAGCGTGGTCTTGCCATGGTCCACGTGGGCGATGATGGCGATGTTGCGAAGTTTTTCGATCACGGTGCGCGTCTGTTGGGCTGAAATCAGCTTGGCATTATACCGGACTCGCACCGCTGGAGTGGCGGCCGGATGCAGGAGGCTGGAAACGACAAGGCCCCGCACGGGGGCGGGGCCTTGTTTGAGCGGCTTTGGTGGCCGGACCGACTGCCTACTTGACTGCGACTTTCTTGACCATGGTGGCTTGCGGACCCTTGGGACCGACTTTGACGTCGAATTCGACTTTCTGATTTTCCGCCAGGGTTCGGAAACCCTTGCCCTCGATCACCGAGTAGTGCACGAAGACATCGCTGCTGCCGTCTTCAGGGGCAATGAAACCGAAGCCCTTGGCTTCATCGAACCACTTCACAGTACCAATGCGCATTAATGCAAAACCTCAAAGCTAAATACGGTTCTTCTGCCGTGCCGCTTGTTGCCCGATCCTCGGTCGGTGGGTTATTCAAGGGGCCAGACGCCGGGCTTTTGGAGGTTTGCAACCTCCGCCCGCAAGTGACACTACGCGAAAGCACTATGTTCCGCAAGTTAATTTTATGTGCGTTTGCACAGGGTTAGTGCAAAAATGCACGGCTTTGCGTGCGTGCCTGAGCCAGAAACCTTTTCAAACAGACTGTTGGACTTTGCCGTGGAAAAACTGCTTGTTTCCCTGCGCGAGCGCCTGTCAGCGTGCCCGACTAGCGATCGCGCCGTCCTTGCCCGTCGGCTGCAGGGCGTGCGTCGGCGCCTGCGTGAGGGCAAGCCGATTGATCAGATTCTGGCACAACTGGTGGCGGCGATTGACAGTGCCGAGGCGCGCCTGCATGCCCGCCGCGCTGCCTTGCCGGTGCCGACCTTCGATGACAGCCTGCCGATCAGCGCCCAGCGTGAGCGCATCGCTGCGGCAATTCTCGCCCATCCGGTGGTGGTGGTGTGCGGCGAAACCGGTTCCGGCAAGACCACACAGCTGCCCAAGATCTGCCTGTCACTGGGGCTGGGCGCGGCCGGCCTGATTGGCCATACCCAGCCGCGCCGCATCGCGGCCCGCGCGGTGGCGACGCGCATCGCTGCCGAACTGGGTACTACGGTTGGCGGTCAGGTCGGCTACAAGGTGCGCTTTTCCGATCGGGTCGGGCCGGATACGGTGGTCAAGCTGATGACCGACGGCATCCTGCTTGCCGAAACCCAGAGCGATCGCCAGCTTGATCAGTATGAAGTGCTGATCATCGACGAGGCCCACGAGCGCAGCCTGAACATCGACTTCCTGCTCGGCTATCTCAAGCGCCTGCGGGCGCGGCGGCCGGAACTGAAAATCATCATCACCTCGGCGACCATCGACCCGGAGCGCTTCGCGCGCCATTTTGACGGAGCGCCGATCATCGAAGTCTCCGGGCGCAGTTATCCGGTGGAACTGCGCTACCGGCCGCTGCTGGCCGATGACGAGGACCAGCGCGACCGCGACCTGCAGCAGGCGATTCTCGATGCGGTGGATGAATTGTGGCGGCACGGGCCGGGCGATATCCTGATTTTTCTCGCTGGCGAGCGCGAGATTCGCGAGACCGCTGAGAGCCTGCGCAAGCATCATCCGCCCAATACCGAGATTTTGCCGCTGTATGCGCGCCTGTCGGCGGCGGAGCAGAACCGCGTGTTTCAGCCGCATGGCCGGCCGCGCATCGTCCTGGCCACCAACGTTGCCGAAACCTCGCTGACCGTGCCCGGCATCCGCTATGTGATCGATCCGGGTACGGCGCGCATCAGCCGCTACAGTCCGCGCAGCCGCATCCAGCGCCTGCCGGTGGAGAACATTTCCCAGGCCAGTGCCCGGCAGCGCGCCGGTCGCTGCGGTCGGGTCAGTGCCGGCATCTGCATTCGCCTATACGCGGAAGAGGATTTCCAGGCCCGCCCGGCCTTTACCGACCCGGAAATTCTGCGCACTCATCTGGCGGCGGTGATTTTGCAAATGAGCGCGCTGCATCTGGGCAAGCCGGAGGATTTTCCCTTCATCGATCCACCCGATGCGCGGCAGATCAGCGATGGGTTCCGCCTGCTGTTCGAATTGCAGGCAGTTGACGAACAGCGCGGTATCAGCGAACTCGGTCGGCAATTGGCCCGGCTGCCAGTCGATCCGCGTCTGGGACGGATGCTGCTGGCGGCACGGCAGGAAGGCTGCCTGCGCGAGGTGCTGATCCTGGTCGCAGCGCTGGCGATTCAGGATCCGCGCGAGCGACCGCTGGACAAGCAACAGGCCGCCGACGAGAAGCATCGCCGTTTCCGCGACGAGCAGTCCGATTTCCTGGCCCTACTCAACCTGTGGAACGACTACCACGAACAGGCGCGGCAGTTGTCGCGGAACCAGTTGCGCAACCGCTGTCAGGCCGAGTTCCTGTCCTTCGTGCGCATGCGCGAATGGCACGACCTGCATCAGGAACTGCTGGCCCGGGTCACGGAAATGGGCCTGCGTCTGAACGAACAGCCGGCGGCTTATGCGGCATTGCACCGGGCGCTGCTGACCGGTCTGCTCGGTCATCTGGGGCTAAAGCAGGAGGAGCATGCCTATCTGGGCGCGCATGGGCGCCATTTTTTTCTGTTTCCCGGTTCCGGGCTGTTCAAAAAGCGCCCGCGCTGGGTGATGGCTGCGGAACTGGTCGAAACCACCCGCCTGTATGCGCGCGGCGTGGCCCATATCGAGCCGGAATGGGTGGAAGGGCTGGCCGGACATCTGCTCAAACGCAGTTATGCCGAGCCGCATTGGGAAAAGCGCAGCGCCCAGGTCGCGGCTACCGAGCGGGTCACCCTGTACGGCCTGCCGATCGTTCCGGCGCGCCGGGTCAACTATGGGCCGCTGGACCCGGTATTGGCGCGGGAGATTTTCATTCGTCAGGCGCTGGTCGCAGGCGAGTTTCACTGCCGGGCGCCCTTCTTTGCCCACAATCGGCAGTTGCTGGCCGAACTGGCCGAACTGGAAACCCGTGCCCGCCGCGATTTGGCCGAGGACGAGGAAGCGCTGTACCGCTTTTACGATGCGCGCCTGCCCGCCGGCATCTACAGCGGTCCGGGTTTTGAGAGCTGGCGTAAGCAGGCCGAGCGCGAGCAGCCGCGCCTGCTGTTTCTGGACCGCGCGGCGCTGCTTGCGCAGGCGGGGCCGGTGGCCGATGGCGTGCGCTTTCCCGATCATCTCGATCTGGACGGCTTGCGCCTGCCCTTGAGCTATCGTTTCGCGCCCGGTGCCGATGATGACGGCGTGACCCTGACCGTGCCGCTGGCGGCAGTGAATCAGGTCGATCCGCGCCGGCTGGACTGGCTGGTGCCCGGCTGGCAGGCCGAGCGCATGGCGGCGCTGCTGAAATCCTTGCCCAAGGCGCTGCGGCGCAATTTTGTGCCGGTACCGAACTATGTGCAGGTGCTGCTGGAGCTGATCGAGCCGGGCGCGCAGGCGCTGACTGCGGCGATGGCGGCGCAGTTGCAGCGCATGACCGGGGTGGCGATTCCCGAGGAGGCCTGGAATCCGGATGCGGTGCCCGCACATCTGCGCATGCGCTTTCGGGTGGTGGATGCCGAGGACCGGGAACTGGCCGTCGGACGCGACTGGAACGTGATCCAGCAGCAGTTGCGCGGCGCGGCTCAGGCCGGCTTTGCGGCGCTGCCGACGCCGGAATTCGAGCGCGACCATGTGCGTGACTGGGATTTTGGCGCATTGCCCGAGGAGGTGAATTTTGTGCGCAACGGTATCCAGTTGCGCGGTTATCCGGCGCTGGTCGCGGCAACGGATGGCACGCTGGCCCTGCGGCTGCTGGATGCGCCGACGCGCGCCGAGGCGGTCAGCCGTGCCGGGCTGCGGCGCCTGATCGCCTGGCGGCTGGGGCCGGCGTTCAAGGCCCTGGCGCGGGATCTGCCCAACCTGCAGCGCATGACCCTGCATTACCTGGGCCTGGGCACGCAGGAGCAGTTGCGCGAGGATCTGCTGGCGCTGATTCTCGATCGCGCCTTTTTGGCTGGGCAGCCGCTGCCGCGCGAGCGGGCTGCTTTTGAGGCGCTGCTGGAGCGGGGCCGGGCGCGGCTGGGGCCGCTGCGGGTGGAGATGAGCGCGATCGCCGAGGCGATTCTGGCTGGCTATCACGAGTTGCGCCGCGCGCTGGGTTCAGAAGCGGTGACTGGCGATGAGGCGCTGGCCGATCTGCGTGAGCTGTCTCTTATACACATCTGACGCTGCCGACGATATGCAGT
>OFRV01000056.1_pt1 | contig 16587 bp, 11 predicted proteins | sample 1543231 | NCBI WGS metagenome assembly OFRV01 (sample SAMN05442499, study PRJEB24371) | freshwater metagenome | isolation source: Freshwater Lake | place: Canada: Niagara | collected 2013-08-21 | reverse complement strand
TGTCCACATCCGATGCCTCGCCCTCTGGCTCAACATCTCGTGACTACACTATCTAAGAACGTGGCCAAGGTGAAGCAGTTCTCCGAGCTGCTGCGCGATGTCGTCAAGCGCTACCAGAACCGGGCGATTGAAACGGCGCAGGTCATCGAAGAACTGATCGCAATGGCGAAGAAATTCCGGGATGCCGTGCGGCACGGCGAAGCGACCGGCCTGACGCCCGACGAGCTGCTGTTCTACGATGCCTTGGCGGATAACGAATCGGCGGTGCGGGAACTGGGCGACGAGACGCTGAAGAAGATCGCGCAGGAACTGACCGAAAGCCTGCGCAGGAACATCACCGTGGATTGGTCACAGCGGGAGAGCATCCGCGCCAAGCTGCGCATCATGGTCAAGCGGATATTGCGCAAGTACAAATATCCGCCGGATCAGACCGAGGGGGCGGTGGAGTTTGTATTACAGCAGGCGCAGGAGTTGGGGGAGGCGTGGGCGTGGGCGTAGGCGTAGGCGTAGGCGATGCAGGTGTCCTGGGTGCCCCGACCCCGCTCCGCAGAGCGGCAAGGGGCGCCGATCACGTAGCGCGCACCCACTGCTGAAAACGATATGGCCAGGTATGCGCGGCATCTGCCGGATGCGCCTCGTCTGCGACCAGTTGCCACTCGCCCGCATCCCAATCCGGGAACCAGGTATCACCGGGCACCTCAGCCTCCACCCGCGTCAGGCAAAGCCGCTGCGCCCTCGGCAGGGTCTGCCGGTACAGCTCAGCCCCGCCAATCACCATCAACTCAGGCACCGCGCCCGCGACATCCAACGCCGCATCCAGACTGTGCGCCACCACACAGCCCGGCGCGCGATAGTCACGATCCCGACTGAGCACAATCATCCGCCGCCCCGGCAAGGGCCGGCCAATCGATTCCCAGGTGCGCCGGCCCATCAACAGCGGCTTGCCCAGGGTGCTCTGCTTAAAAAAGCGCAAATCCGCCGGCAGATGCCAGGGCAGGCGATTATCGCGGCCAATCACCCGGTTACGCGCCAGCGCAGCGATCAGGGTCAATGTCGCACTCATGCCGGCACACTCATCATCGGCGCGTCAGGATCATCCAGGCGAATCGCAGTCAGCCGATTGCCCCAGACACAACCGCTGTCGAGCGCATAGAGACCCGGCGCGCGGTAATAACCCAGCGCTGCCCAATGGCCAAACACGATATTGAGATCGGCAGTGCGCCGGCCCGGCACCGCGAACCAGGGCAACAACCCCGCCGGCTGGCTGCCGAGTGGCCCCTTCTCAGCGAAGGACAGCGTGCCATCGGCCGTGCAAAAGCGCATCCGGGTCAGGGCATTGACAGTAAAGCGCAGCCGGTCATAACCGCTGAGCGACTCATCCCAGCGGCGCGGCTCACCGCCAAACATCTGGCCGAAAAACTCACGACTGCCCGGACCGCGCAACACCTTTTCCACTTCAGCGGCGCAGCGCTGCGCCAGAGCCAGATCCCACGCGGGCGGCAGACCCGCATGCACCATCGTGAAACCCAGTCCGGCATCGTGATGCAGCAGCGGGCACTGGCGTAGCAGCACCAGCAGTTCGGCACTGTCCGGGGCATCGAGAATGCTGTGAAACGTATCCTTGCGCTTGGGCTTGACCTGTCCAGCGGCCACCGCCAGCAGGGTCAGATCGTGATTGCCGAGCACCGCGACCACCCGCGATCCCAACTCGCGCACCAGGCGCAGCACCTCCAGAGAATGCGGGCCCCGGTTCACCAGATCACCAACCAGCCACAGAGTATCGGCGGTCGGATCGAAGCGCAGCCGGTCCAGCAGGCGCCGCAACGGTGCGTAACAACCCTGAATATCCCCGATCGCGTAGATGGCCATGTCAGTTTTTGACGGTGGGCACTGCTGCCGGAGCCGGTGCAGGAATCGGAGTCGCTGCCGGTGCAGGAACGGGTGAAGGCGGTAGCATCTGCGCCAGGATGTGGTGCGCTACACCCTGATAGTCCTCGTCGAAATGATGGTCACCGGGCATTTTCACCGGGATGACGCCCAGATCGGCCAGCTTCGGGCAGGGCGTGTCGTCCTCGTCGGCACCGTAAATACACAGCCGCTTGAGCGTGGACAGCTTTTCCAACGCCGGGCGCACCGGCTGATCACCGGGCGCGGGATCATCGCTGATCCAATTTTTGAGATGGAACTCGAAGGTGGCGTAATCGGAAGGACTCAGCAGCGCGAGCAGATCAATCCGCTCCCGTAAATCCGGCGGCAGGCGGTTTAAAACTGCGGGCAGCACATCCGCGCCGAATGAAAAGCCGATGACCACCACCCGGTCCTTTTTCCACTGCCCCAGGTAATGGCGCAGCACCCGTTCCAGGTCCAGAGCCACCTCATCCGGCTGGCGGGCTTTCCAGAAATAGCTCAGCGAATCCCAGCCAATCGTCGGCAGACCATACTTGGCCAGCTCAGCAGTGACGGCGCGATCAAGCAGCGCCCAGCCACCATCGCCGGAGAACATCACCGCCAGTTGCCGACGTTCAGACCCAGCGCTCACCGGCACCTCGGTCAGCGGTACGCCGCTGATGCTGGCATCGGGCTGCACCTGCTTGACAATGCTCGGATCCAGCCACTGAAACAGCGCTGCAAGTTGAGGTTGCAGGTCGGTCAGACCGTTGGCACCGGGCATTTCGCTCAGCCGCGCCAGACCGGTGCTACGCACGAACTGCGCCGCTGCACCGGCATCGCAGGCTGGCCGGTTCTGGAATACAAACCAGGTGGTCGGCAGGCGGCTCACCGCTTTGAGCAGCACGCCGTGATTGTTGGGCAACGGGCTGGTTTCCAGCCCTGCGACACCGGCACACAGCGGCTTGCGCAGCGCCAGTTCCGGGCAGAAATCCACTGCAACTCCGGCATGAAAGCGTTCCGCCGGAGCCTGGGCCAGCGCCGCATAGCCCAGCGCCGCGCCCGCGCCAACCCCGAACACAATCGGAGCCAGATGAATCGCCGGCGGATAGCGCTGTTCCAGCAATCGGTTGAGCTGCTCAAAGGCGGTCGCCAGGTCGATACAGGGGGTATCGGCGCGGTTGAGCAGATCGAGATAGCTGTTCAGGTCGATGCCGGCTACCACATAGTCGTTATCGGCGATCTCCCGCGCCACGCCGGTCAGCGCAGCGGTCCAGCCGTCATTGCCGGACAGGGCCAGCACCACGCCCTTGGGTTCGCCGCTGGGGCGCTGGATGCGCAGCGTGCCAAAGTCGGGTGTGTCCAGGGTTTCCGCGACGGGCTCGGCACCGGCGGCAGTGGCCAGCAGGATCGCGGCCAGGCAGGAGAGGAGAACGCGCATGTGCATGGGAATCGTTTATTAACCTTCTCGCGGGTGTTCTTGTCGCTCAGCCAGGCATCGGACACCTGCCGCAGCCGCGCCACTATTGCCGCGCCATCGAGGATCTCGATGCGGTAGCCATCTGATAGCGATATTCGTCCAGCGTCTGATGCAGCACCCACAGCGCAGCCATCAACGCGGGCATACCCTGTTGGTGCGGCAGAGGACAGGGGTCGGCAGTGCCGGCCCCTGTCTCAGGTCTCAAGTCTCAGGGCGTGCGGCGCAGACGGATGTTGAGATCGCGCAACTGCGTATCCGTGACCGGTGCCGGTGCCTGGGTCAGCGGGCAGGCGGCGGTCTGGGTCTTGGGGAAGGCCATCACTTCGCGGATCGACTTGGCGCCAGCCATCAGCATCACCAGCCGGTCGAGGCCAAAGGCTAAACCACCGTGCGGCGGGCAGCCGAACTTGAGCGCGTCGAGCAGGAAGCCGAACTTGGCGCGCGCGTCCTCGGCGCTGATGCCGAGCAGCTCAAACACCGCGCTCTGCATCTCCTGACGGTGAATACGCACCGAGCCACCGCCGATCTCGGTCCCGTTCAGCACCATGTCATAGGCGCGCGACAGGCAGCGCTCCGGGTTGGCGCGCATCTCGGCCGGGTCGTCGTTGCGCGGCGCGGTGAAGGGGTGGTGCAGGGCATTCCAGCGCTGCTCCTGTTCGTCCCACTCGAACATCGGGAAGTTGACCACCCACAGCGGTGCCCATTCGCCACTGACCAGACCCAGATCGTGGCCGACCTTGATGCGCAGCGCGCCGAGGGCATCGTTCACCACCTTGGCCGAGTCGGCACCGAAGAAAATCAGGTCGCCATTCTCGGCGCCGGTGCGGCTGAGAATCTTGGCCAGCACCTCGTCGGGCAGGAACTTGACGATCGGTGCCTGCAGGCCGTCGCGGCCGGCGGTGATATCGTTGACCTTGATATAGGCCAGACCCTTGGCGCCATAGCGGCCGACGAATTCGGTGTAGATGTCGATCTCGCGCCGGCTGAGCGAGCCACCGCCAGGCACGCGCAGCGCCGCTACCCGGCCACGTGGATCCTGAGCCGCTGCCGCGAACACCTTGAAATCGACGCTGGTCATCAGGTCGGACAGCTCGGTCAGCTCCAGCGGGATGCGCAGGTCCGGCTTGTCGGAACCGTAGCGCTGCATGGCCGTTTCATAGGGCATGCGCGGGAATGGGTCGGGCAGTTCGACCTGCAGCGCCTCGCGAAACAGGGTGCGGATCATCGCTTCCATCAGGTCGGTGATCTGCTGCTCATCGAGGAAGGAGGTCTCGATATCGAGCTGGGTGAATTCCGGCTGGCGATCGGCGCGCAGATCCTCATCGCGGAAGCAGCGCACCACCTGGTAGTAGCGGTCGAAGCCGGCCATCATCAGCAACTGCTTGAACAATTGCGGCGATTGCGGCAGGGCGAAGAAATTGCCCGGATGGGTGCGGCTCGGCACCAGATAGTCGCGGGCACCTTCCGGCGTGGCCTTGGTCAGCATGGGGGTTTCGATGTCCATGAAACCGTGCTGCTCCAGAAAGCCGCGCAGGGTGCTGATAACCCGGGTGCGCAGCCGCAGCCGGTCCTGCATCAGGGGCCGGCGCAGGTCCAGATAGCGATAGCGCAGCCGCACTTCCTCGGAGGTGTCGTCATCGTCAAGCTGGAAGGGCAGCGGCTCGGCGCGGTTGAGAATCTCGACTTCGCGGGCCAGCACTTCCACCGCGCCGGTCGCCAGATTGGCATTCTCGGTGCCTGCGGGGCGCCGGCGCACGCGGCCGGTCACGCGCAGCACATATTCATTGCGCACGCGCTCGGCGTGGGCGAAGGCGTCCGGTACATCAGGATCGATCACCACCTGTACCAGGCCCTCGCGGTCGCGCAGGTCGATGAAAATTACGCCTCCATGATCGCGGCGGCGATGTGCCCAACCGCAAAGCGTGACGTCTTGATCCAGCAGGGTATCGGTGACCTGGCCGCAATAATGGCTGCGCATGGTGTCTGGGTTCCGTACGTGTGGCAACAAACAGGACTGGGAAGAAATGGGCGGGCCGGGCCGGCGCGCGAGCCATGTCCGGTGAATGGAGGCAGAAATGGTACGGATTCGGACTCCTGGCCGCAACCGGAGTCCGGCCCGCGCGCGTTCTAGCTGGAGCTGCCTGCGGGCGTCGGGCAGGCGCCACACCCACCGGCGCCATCGCAACTGCCACCGGAGGTGTCGCTCTTAGCCAGGTTCTTCTGGTTGCCTTTCTTGAAGTCGGTTTCGTACCAGCCGCTGCCCTTGAGGCGGAATCCGGCCGCTGAGATCAGTTTCTGCAAGTGCGGCTGGCCGCAGGACGGGCAGTCGGTTAATTCGGGGTCACTGAGTTTTTGCAGCGCTTCCAGTTCATGGTTGCAGGACTGGCAGCGATATTCGTAAATCGGCATGGCGCACCTCGCGGGCGGGCTGATGGCAAGGGGAGGTTTAAAGTGCCTATCGTTGTGGGGATTGCCGCGCCAAAATTCAAGGGCCGGCGCCCTTCGGCAGGCTCAGGGCGGCGCGGGATTTCCGAAACCGGTTGCACCTTACTGAACAGATGCTTGAATGTGCAACCCAAGTCGCCTACATCCACCGGCAACCGGTCCTGATTGCGGATTTACTCTTGAATATCCAGCGGAGCAAGCACCATGTCTGATTCCCCATCTCCGATTGCCTTGACCCTGCGCGGTCAGGTGGCCCTGATCACCGGCGGTGGCCGGGGGATTGGCGCTGCGACTGCGCAGGCACTGGCGCGCAAGGGCGCTCATGTGGTGATCGCCAGCCGCAGCGCTACGGAACTGGATGCTACAGTGTTGCAACTGCGCGCGGCGGGTCTGGCGGCTTCAGCGCGGGTGTTGGATGTCGCCGATGAGGCAGCGGTGGATGCGGTTTTTAGCGATATCGCCGCGACCCTGGGCCGGCTGGATATACTGGTCAACAATGCCGCCATCCTGCTCAGCGCGCCCTTTGCCAGCATGACGATGACCGATTGGGATCGGCTGATGGCGGTCAACCTGCGCGGTGCGGTGCTGTGCGCGCGGCAGGCCTTCCGGCTGATGATGGCGCAGGCGCATGGCGGCAGCCTGGTCAATGTGTCTTCGCTCGGCGGCGTCGCCAATACCGCCAAGTTCCCCGGCTATGCTGCCTATACGGTCAGCAAGTTCGCTCTGAGCGGCCTGACTGAAGCGCTCGCCGCCGAGGGCAAGGCGCATGGCATCCGCGTCAACGCGGTCGCCCCGGGCGCGGTTGATACCGCTATGCTGCGTCAGGCCGCGCCCCACCTGCGCACCCGCACCGGTCCGGCTGAGATTGCGCGGATCATCGCGTTCCTGTGCGATCCTGGCGAATCCGGTTGCATGACCGGCGCCATCCTGCCGATCGATAGCAATCTGTGACGGCCAAACCGCTAGGCAAACGGCACCAGCGGGCCGTAATGCCACTCACGCAACCAGTCCTCGACCGCCTCCGTCGGCAGTGGTGCGCAGATCGCCGCGCCCTGTAACTGGTCGCAGCCGTAAGCTTGCAGGAATTGCCACTGCTCGCGGTTTTCCACACCGCTCGCCAGCACACATAAGTCCAGATATTTGCCCAGGCCAATGATCGCCGCGACCAGGGCATCGTGACGCGGCGACTGTGTCAACTGGCGTACCAGGCCGCTGGCGATCTTGATCTTGTCCAGCGGCATTTGTTGCAGGTATTCGAGACTGGAATAGCCAACGCCGAACTCGTTGAGCACCAGACGCACGCCAGTCTGCTTGAGCTGCGCCAGCAGCGCCAGCGCCGTCGGGTGGGTCATCAGCGCTTCTTCGGGCAGTTCCAGTTCCAGTTGCGCCGGGTGCAACTGGTGCGCGGCGAGGATGGCCATGATTCGCGCCGGCAGATTGTCCTGCGCCAGTTGCGTGCGTGACAGGTTCACCGCCACACTCAGCGTTCGGCGGGCGCCTTCGCCGCCATTTTGCCAGGCGCGCAGTTGCCGGCAGGCGCTGTCCAGCACCCAGTCGCCGATCGCTACCATCAGGCCGCTCTGCTCGGCGACGTCCATGAAGAATTCCGGCGTCAGCAGGCCACGCTGCGGATGACGCCAGCGCAGCAGCGCCTCGACGCCGATCGGTTGCCCGTGGCTGACGGCAATCTGTGGCTGATAGAGCAGGGTGAATTCATTGCGCTGCAGGGCGGCGCGCAGCTCGATTTCCAGTTGCAGGCGCGCCAGCGCAGTTTCACCCATGGCCGGCTCGTAGAACCGGCAGGTGCTGCGGCCATCACCCTTGGCTTTGTACAGGGCGGTATCGGCTTGACGCAGCAGGGTCGCGACATCCTGACCGTGTTCGGGGTACAGCGCTACGCCCATGCTCAAGGAGATGTGCAGGCAGTGCATGTCGATATAAAACGGCTGGGTGATCGCCTCCCGCAGCTTGTCGGTGACCTGCCGTACCGCGTCGATGTCCTCGATGTTCAGCAGCAGGATCACGAACTCATCACCGCCGATGCGCGCTACGGTATCGCTTTGGCGCAGGCAGGCTGCCAGCCGTTGTGCGGTTTCCTGGAGCAGGCGATCGCCGGTGGCATGACCGAGGGTGTCATTGATCGGCTTGAAGCGGTCCAGATCGATGAAGAGCACCGCCAGGCGGTGTTGCTGACGGCGCGCCTGACTGCAGGCCTGCGCAAGGCGGTCTTCGAACAGCGCCCGGTTGGGCAGGCCCGTCAGCGGATCGTGCTCGGCAAGAAAGCGTACCTGCCGCTCGCGCTCGCGCAGCTCTTCTTCCAGGGCCTTGCGCGTGGTGATATCGCGGATGATCAGGATCGCGCCGACCACAGCGCCCTCGTCGTCAGGGATCGGTCCGACGTGGGCGTCGTACCAGTGCAGGCTGTTGAAAGGACCGACCGCCAAGGCCTCATGGCGGCTGGGCTGGCCGGTGTCGAGCACCTGGCGCAGCGAGGCCGCTACGGTGGCGCGGCTGGTCGGATCGATGTGATCGAGGATGGGCGTTGCGACGAACTGCTTGAGATCCAGCCCTTCAGGGGCGTGGTTGAGGGTGCGAATCCTGAGCTCACGATCCACGGTGATCATCATGTCCGGGACGGCGCTCAAGTGTGCCGTGGTGTCCTTGAGTGTGGATTCGGCGTGGCGCAGATCGGTGATGTCGCTGATCACGAAGCGATATTCCTCGGCCTGGTTTGCTACGGTCGGGGCGCGGGTGCCGTTCAGGAGCACACAGCGCGGCGAGCCGATCGCCGGTCGTAGCAACACTTCCAGCGGCGGCACGTTTGCCGTAGTTCGCAATAGGCGCACCCGATAGGCGATGTAGCGTTCGCGATCCACCGCGGCAACAAAGTTCGTGAGTACCTGACCGGGTAGTTTCTCGCGGTTGACACCGAGCAGGACCGCGCCACACTGATTGACGCTGACAATGACGCCTTGGGCATCCAGGGTGAAATAGCCGACCGGGGCGAAATCATACAGGTCGGTATAGCGATCGAGCAGGCTGCGCATCTGCTGCTCGGCGGCGCGCAGCTCCTCGTTCTGCAACTCCAGCTCGATCCGGTGTACATGCAGCTCGTGGCTTAAGGATTTGACATCATGGCTGAGCAGCAACGGTGGTAACAGCTTCTTTTGCAGCAGCGCTTCCGCCCGATGGCGCAAATTCTTGTTTCGGTAGTTTCGCGGAAAGAGGGTCATGGCAAGCCTTTGCGTACTGGGGAATCATGATCAAGCGGCGTTCAAGGCATCATATGAAAGCCCATTTAAAAAGAGTGCTATTTAGTAAATCAGTATAGTTCAGTACAGCAGATGCTGCATTGCGGGAACTGATGTGTCAGGATATGGATGCCGGATCGAAGGTCACCAGCAGCAGCGGTGCACCGCCTTCCGAGGCCCGGATGGGTTGTGCGGTCAGCCGTAGCGCTGGGCCGCTGCTGTTGGGCGTGGCCAATGGCAGCTCCAGGGTGCGTGGCCCCGGCGGCTGGCTTTCATCGGTCAGCAGGGCCTGCAGGGGCCTCAGATCGGCGGACTTCGGCACCAGTTCATGCAGGCGATAACCGCTCGGATCGGTGGCATTGATCTGGCTGTATTGGCGAAAGGCGCGGTTGGCGGTGACGACCCGCATATCGCTGTCCAGCACCGCCAGCGGCGCATCAAACAGATCGACGATGCTGACCATCAGGCTTTCAGCCCGCTCCCGCGCGGCCTGTACATCCTTCTGGGCCTGCTGTAACTGCTGCTGCACCGTCTTCTGCTCGCTGATGTCGGTGAAAGTCAGCATCACGCCATCAATGACGTTATCGGCGGTGCGATAAGGACGGATGCACATCCAATACCAGCCCCCTTCCCGGGTCCGCACTTCGCACTCGCGGCTGGAAAGCTGATCCAGGACCCTGCGCGCATCATCCAGCAGGAAGGGATAGTCCAGCTTGGAGACAATATCGCTCAGCGGGCGGCCTATGTCGCTGCCGATCAGGTTGCTGATGCGGGTGGCGGCCGCGTTGAAGCGGCGGATGTGCAACTGGTTGTCGAGGAAAATAATGCCGATATCGATGCGGCTGAGCACATTGTTTAAATCGTTGTTGACCTGCAGCAGCTCAGCGATTTTCTGCTCGTGCTCGGCGTTGAGCGTCACCAGTTCTTCATTGACCGATTGCAGTTCCTCGCGCGAGCTTTCCAGTTCCTCGTTGGCGCTCTGGATTTCCTCGTTGCTGGATTTCATTTCCTCGTTGGAGGCTTCCAGATCCTGAATGGTGGTCTGCAGGTATTCGCGGGTGGCGCGCAATTCCCATTCCAGGGTGGTGATGCGCTTTTCGGCGCTGGCCGAGGCGCTTGGTGGCGTGATGCTGCTATCCAGGATCTCAAACTGGATGATGTTGAGTTCCGGCGCAGTCGCCACCTTGGGCAGCGGGTGCACGCTCAGGCGGATATTCTGAAACCCATCATGACTCTGCATGCGGACGTGCTCGTAAATCACCGGCTCGCGGCACATCTGGACCTGGCGCAGAGCGGTACTGAGGAAGGAACTCAGACCTTCGCGCGCCAGGCGCAGCACGTTGCCGTCAATGCCCTCGCCGCTGGCCAGCTCCAGATAGGCCCCGGTGCGGCCATGCACATACAGGATGTCGCCTTGACCGTTCACCAGCACGCAGGGGGGGGCGTGATCCAGGAGCCATTGCTCCAGTGTTTGCCGAATATTCGTTGCGGGTTCCAGCGGAATGCGGGCCAGTTCGGAACTGGTGGATAGCCTGGGCAAGTCCAAAACGCTAGAGGCCAGTGTGCTCGGGCTGGAACTGGCGATGCGCTGGTAGATCTTCCACTGGCGATTGATCGGTGTGAACAGGTGAGGGAAGGCGTCGGCGTTTTCCGAGTTGCCCAGGAACAGGAAACCGCCTGGTTTGAGCGCGTAATGCAGCAGTTGCAGGACTTTTTTCTGCAGTATCGGCTGCAGGTAGATGAGCAGGTTACGGCAACTGATCAGGTCAACGCGGGAAAAAGGCGGATCCTTGATTATGCTTTGCGTCGCGAACACCACCGAACTGCGGATCAGGTCCTTGATCTGATAACCGGTTTCGTCCAGAACGAAAAACTGCGCCAGGCGCTCGGGGCTCAGGTGGGCGGCGATGCCCAAAGGATAGTGACCTAGCCGGGCGCGGCTGATCGCGGCGCTATCCAGGTCAGTAGCAAAAATCTGCACCGGGTAGGCGTTGTGGGTGGCGTTCTGATACTCGTAGAGCAGGATGGCCAGCGAGTAGGCTTCTTCGCCGCTGGCACAGGCTGGCACCCAGACCCGAATCGGTTCCTCGGATGGGCGCGCAGTGAACAGCGGTGGCAGGGCAAGCTGCCCGAGTATCTCGAAGGCCTCTGGGTTGCGGAAGAATTCAGTAACGCCAATCAAAAACTCCCCAACCAGCAGGTTCACCTCCAGCGGCACATGCCGCAGGTATTGGTAGTAGTCCTCGATCTGCGTAATCTGCTGTACCGCCATGCGCCGGGCAATACGCCGCTGGACGGTTTTTCGCTTGTACTGGGAGAAGTCATGGCCGGTCCGGGCGCGCATCAGGATAAAAATTCGATGCAGCATGCTATCCGCCGAGGAGGCTATGGAAGCCTGCGCCGTATCTCTGAACAGGTGCAGGCAGCGCAGCAGGTAGGCGGGCATTTGTTCCGGCGGCAGGATCTGATCGATGCAGCCGGTGGCGATGGCGCTTTGCGGCATGGAGGAATGTGCGGCGGTGGTCGGTGTCTGGGCCAGGGTCAGGCTACCTTCAGCCTTGAGAATGCGCACCCCGTGCGCGCCATCGCTGCCGCTGCCTGATAGAACAATGCCAACGGCGCGTTCACCCTGGTCCTGGGCCAGTGACTGGAAAAAGTGATCAATGGCCAGGCGCGGACCGGGCACGGTATCCAGCGGCGTCAGGTGAAAAATACCGTGCAGCAGGTCGAGGTTGTGGTTCGGCGGAATTGCATAAACGCAGTTGGGCTTGGCGTGCTGGCCTTCTTCGATCTCCTGCACGGGCAATGTCGTGTGACGCTGGGCCAGCTCGGCGAGCAGGCTGCTCTGGTGAGGATCGAGGTGCTGCACCAGCACGAAGGCCATGCCGGTATCGGCTGGCACTGCGGCCAGAAAGCGGGCGAAGGCATCCTGGCCACCGGCGGACGCGCCCAGCCCGACGATGACCGGTACCGTGTCAAGGTTCGCTTCCAGTGATTGATCGTGATCTTGCATGGGCGGCAACGTATGAACTATCCGGTTATGGCCTACGGGGGGCGAGCAAGAAGGGCAGGGTGGCACTCTGACTGGCCCAGTGATACTTTCCATAATGAGACAACCACATTATTTATGAAAAATAAAGATATTTTTGATTGTATGTCGCTTATTTGATTCTAAATATGAATACGCAACTGCGATCCGCCTATGCGCCGCACGCCTGCGCTGCTGCGCAACCCGGCAGCGGCTGTACAAACTGCAATTGATCCCGTATCGTGCCGCGCCTGAATTCAGACTGCTGCCCTTTTTCCGCCAATCTGCCCATCAGTTGCCGTGCGTGGCCGTACAAGATCCACCGGCCAGGGCAACCCGCCAATGCCGGTTGACGCCCGGCAGTGTGTATTCCGCCTACCGGAGAACCGGCCGATGACGACCTCCCTGCCCACTCCCTACTACCTGATCGATGAAGCGCGGCTGCGCCAGAACCTGGAAATCATCCAGCAGGTGCGCGAGCGATCCGGCGCGAAATCGGTGCTGGCCCTGAAGTGCTTTTCGACCTGGTGCGTGTTTGGCCTGATGCGCGAGTATATGGACGGCACCACCAGCAGCGCCCTGTATGAAGCGCGGCTTGGCTACGAGGAATTCGGCAAGGAAGTCCATGCCTATAGCGTCGGCTTCTCCGACAGCGACATTCAGGCGGTGAAAGGCTTCGCCGACAAGGTGATCTTCAACTCGATTTCGCAGTTGCAGCGCTATCACGCTGAGGTGCGCGACCTGCAGATTGGCCTGCGCGTCAATCCCGGTATCAGCTATTCGCATTTCGATCTGGCCGATCCGGCGCGGCGCTATTCGCGGCTGGGCGTGCGCGATCTGGATGCGCTGCTGGCGGTCGCGCCTTTGATCAAGGGCGCCATGTTCCATTTCAACTGCGAAAACGACGATATCGACAATATCGCCGCTGCCATCGACCATATCGGTGAACAGTATGGGCCGCTGCTCGACCGGCTCGACTGGGTCAGCCTTGGCGGCGGTCTGTATTTCACCAAGGCCGGTTATCCGTTGGACCGATTCTGCGCGGTACTGAAGGGGTTTAGCGAACGCTTCGGTGTGCAGGTTTACCTGGAACCCGGCGAAGCGGCGATTACCGAAAGCGCTGAACTGGTGACTACGGTGCTGGATGTGCTGCATAACGAAATCGACATTGCCATCCTCGACGCCTCGTTGCAGGCGCATATGCCCGATCACCTGATCTATCGCACCACGCCGCGGCTGAATGCGCCCGCGCCGGGTCCGCACCGGGTCATGCTCGCCGGCCGTTCCTGTCTAGCAGGTGACATATTCGGCGAGTATGCTCTCGAAGCTCCGCTGCAGGTGGGCAGCGAAATCCGCATCGCCGACGCCGCTGGCTACACCATGGTGAACAAGAACTGGTTTAACGGCCTGCCCATGCCTGCCATCGTCGTGCGCCGACTGGATGGGACGCTGGAGCGCGTCCGCGATTTTGCATACGACGACTTCAAGCACAGCCTTTCCTAAGTCCAGGAGACCTGACCCCCTATGAAAAAAAACGTGCTGATCATCGGCGCCGGCGGCGTCGCCCATGTCGCTGCCCACAAGGCAGCCATGCATAACGATGTACTCGGCGATATCTGCATTGCCTCGCGCACGGTGGCCAAGTGCGAAGCGATCATCGACAGCGTGCAGCGCAAGGGCCATCTCAAGGATGCGTCGAAAAAGCTCTACGCGCGTGCGCTGGATGCTCTCGACATTCCGGCCACGGTGAAGCTGATTCAGGAGACCCACTCCGGGATCGTCATCAATCTGGGCAATGCCTTCATCAACATGTCGGTGCTGGAAGCCTGTCTGGAAACCGGCGCCGCCTATATCGACACCGCGATTCACGAAGACCCGGACAAGGTCTGTGAGAACCCGCCCTGGTACGCCAATTACGAGTGGCAGCGCAAGGACCGCTGTGCGGCAAAGGGCCTGACCGCCATTCTCGGCGCTGGCTTTGATCCGGGCGTGGTCAACGCCTACTGCGCGCTGGCGGTCAAGCGCTATTTCGACCGGATCGACACCATCGATATTCTGGATGTCAATGCCGGCAGTCATGGCAAGTATTTCGCCACCAATTTCGATCCGGAAATCAATTTCCGCGAATTCATCAAGGTCTGGACCTGGATCGACCGCCAGTGGCAGGAATACCCGACCCACTCGGTCAAGCGCGTCTATGACTTCCCGGTGGTCGGTCCTTGCCCGATCTACCTGAATGGCCATGACGAACTGCACTCGCTATCGCAGAACATCGACGCCAACAGCATCCGCTTCTGGATGGGCTTTGGCGACCATTACATCAACGTCTTCACCGTGCTGCGCACCCTTGGCCTGCTCTCGCACCTGCCGGTGACCCTGAGCACCGGTCAGGAAGTCGTGCCGCTCAAGGTGATCAAGGCGCTGCTGCCCGATCCGCAGACCCTGGCGCCCGGCTATACCGGCAACACCTGCATTGGCAACTTCGTCAAGGGCTGGAAGGACGGCAAGCCGCGCGAGGTCTTCATCTACCAGGTGTCCGACCACAAGAAATGTTACGAGGAAGTGGAATCGCAGGGCATCAGCTACACCGCCGGTGTGCCGCCGGTCGCGGCCGCTCTGCTCATCGCTCAGGGGCCCTGGGATGTGCAGCGCATGGTCAATGTCGAGGAACTCGACCCGGAACCGTTCATCGCCCTGCTCGACCAGATCGGCCTGCCCACCGAAGTGCGCGAGATCGAACCCGGTAGCGCGGCGTCCTTCAACGGCACGGTGCGGGCGCTGGAGCAGGAACTGGCCGAATCGACCGCTACGGTCACGGTGTCGGCGGCCAACCCGATGATTGCCGTACGCAAGCCGAGTGCTACGCCGCCGCCGGCTGTCTGATCCCGTAGCCGCCGGTATCGCCCAAAGGCTTTTCGGCCCCGTGCCGGATGGCCTTTTTGCATGCCGGCCGCTGCGCGCTTTCTGTATTGAATGAAGGTGTACCGCCATGTACCAGAACTACTATTCGCCCGCCGAGTGGGACCGGATCCTGAACTTCGCGCAGACCAAGGAAACCCCGTTCCTGATTGTGCTGCTCGATCGGGTGCGGCAAAAGTTCGAGCAATTCCGCACCCATTTTCCCAGCGCCAAGATCTATTACGCGGTCAAGGCCAATCCCGGCACCGACGTGTTGACCCTGCTGCGCGATCTGGGCTCGTATTTCGATATTGCCTCGGTGTACGAACTCGACAAGATGCTGGACCTGAACGTGGCGCCTGAGCGGCTGAGCTTTGGCAACACCATCAAGAAGGCGCGCCATGTCCGCGAGGCCTATGAGAAAGGCGTGCGCCTGTTCGCCAGCGATTGTGAAGCCGATGTGCGCAACATCGCCCGCGAGGCGCCCGGTTCGCGGGTCTTTTTCCGGGTGCTGATGGATGCGCTGACCTCCGATTCGGATTGGCCCTTGTCGCGCAAATTCGGCTGCCAGCCGCGCATGCTGATTGATCTGGTGGCGCTGGCCGCCGATCTGGGGCTGGACCCGTATGGGATTTCCTTCCATGTCGGCTCGCAGCAGCGCGAAATCCCCGCCTGGGACGCGGCGATTGCCCAGGCGCGCCATCTGTTCGACTGGGCGGCGGAAAAGAATATTCACCTGCGGGCGATGAACATGGGCGGTGGGTTTCCGGCCGATTATCTGATCCGCTGCAATCCGCTGTCGGTGTATGCCGAGGAGATCAACCGCTACGTGGGTCTGCACTTTGCCGATGCCGTGCCGGACATCTATCTGGAGCCGGGGCGGGGTCTGGTTGGCGAGGCCGGGGTCCTGATCAGCGAAGTGATATCGATTGCCAAAAAATCGAAAACCGATCTGAAGCGCTGGGTGTATACCGATGTCGGCATTTTCAATGGCCTGATGGAAACCATCGACGAGTCGATCAAGTATCCGGCCTATACCGGGAAAGGCGGTGAAAGCGGCGATGTGATCCTGGCCGGGCCGACCTGCGACAGTCTCGATATCATCTACGAGCACCACAAGTACCAGTTGCCGCTCTCGCTGGAAAGCGGTGACCGCATCTACTGGCTGTCCACCGGCGCCTATACCGCGTCCTACAGTTCGGTGGAGTTCAACGGTTTTCCGCCCCTGCGCACCTATTACCTGTAGCCGAAGAGGCGCCGCACTGCGCGTGCGGTGAACAACCCCGGCCGGCCGTGCCGGGGTCAGGGTTTCCTAGCCGGGCGGTCAGTTCCTCCAGGTCGCCATATTCCTCCTGATCGCGCTGATCCTCCGCCAGGGCCTTGCGCACCCGCACCAGAAGGTAAGAGTCCTGCCGCCTGAACCAGAGTTCCGGTCAAGGTCTGCCCTTGGGCTAAGTACGCCATGGTTTTGGTTCTTTGAGGGGGATGGGGGCCAGCCAAGCCTGATGAAGTGCGGCGGTGTCCTGCGGGCAGATATCAATTAATTGGAGTTTCACCGTGATTGATTTCGCCTCGGTCCATCCTCGACTCATCAATCC